>WNFJ01209267.1_pt2 | contig 20831 bp, 18 predicted proteins | sample 5400461 | NCBI WGS metagenome assembly WNFJ01 (sample SAMN13153349, study PRJNA577476) | soil metagenome | isolation source: 115 cm saprolite on Douglas fir-dominated hillslope | place: USA:California | collected 2013-09-17
TGGTATTCCAGTAGTATGAAGTCATTATTTTGACAGCATGATATGACTGGACGCAGAGTCATTGCGCCTGTCGGCGCGAGGATGGTATGGGGGTTCCTGAAACGTCAGTTTCTCGACCGTGCCACATCGGTCGTAAATGTCAATGTGGTTAATAAAGAAAGAAAGACCCCAGTTTATACCGGAGTCTATCTTGGAAGCTGTAAACCTTATCGCCTCTTTGGGTTTTGTGTCCTATTGCCTCCCCATGGTAGGGCCTTTAGTATACGTATGAGCCTGTTACAGGCCGACTCATTGCATAGCACTAAGGCCACCAGTATAAAGAAACAGAATACAAGGACGATTAAAGCGATTGTTGGTATTTGTTGAAGCAAATACCCGGCGTTTACAGCTACGCCACCGACCAGTAGAAACTTCATTTGGACAAATTTCTCCAGGAGACGGCAAAAAGACGTAGAAGTTCATGGGTATACTACCAGAAACTACAGAGGTTGTCAATGTTAACCACTCGACCGCGCCGCGCTATCTGCGACTGGAGAATGATTTACCCTTAGCTGTTGGTAGTATGATATCATCTACACCGAGGTCTAGATTTATGTGCAGCCATTGGTCTATAGCCGTGATGATGTTATAGTCTGCCCGTAGGTCCCACGGGATGCGCAACGAGATTCTCTGGCTGAGCAATCACAGTGAAAGGGAGTCCTGCGGAAGATTGAAGCAAGGTGTCTCCTTACCACCGCATCGCGCTCAGCTGTAGCAGGATGGGGAAGCGGTGCAAAAATGAGCTTAAGGTACCACTGTTAGCCTGGCTAATAGAATGGAGAGGCAGGAATGACGTGGTTGCTGTATAGTCTCCTTCTCATTCTACGATCGTGCTTCACCACAGACCTACATGGTGGTCCAACCCACGATCTCCACACTCCCGACCGTGATCGAAACGGTCGCAAAGGGAGAAGCACCGGCCCCTGTCAGCGACCCGATCAGCAGCGCCTGGGTTGGCGCACTGCCGCTCCCGATCTCCAACGCGTACAGACGGCCATCGCGTGAGACGTTTGACCAGGGGAATTGAGACGTCGCGTTGAGATAATAGCCTTGACCAGTGCCAGCCGTGGTTAGGCGGGTCAGACCGGTGCCATCCAGATTCATCTTCCAGAGGCCGTTGTGACTCGTATCCCCGGTGAGGTTCTGTATGAGCAGCAGCAGCGTGGTGCGAGAGATCACCCGCACCGTCGTAATCGCCAGCGTTGGGGTGGTATACACGGTCGTCTGTGGGCCTCCCAGGGCTGGCTCTGCAATGATGGTGCTTGGCCCTTGTTGGGTAGGGCTCACACCAGGTCCACCCGTAACATGGCATGTGCTGACAAAGAGCTGTGCCTGGTCAACGCTGCTATCGAAACTCAGACAGGGACCCGAAGAATCGAAGACCTTGATGAGATCACTGAGCTGCTGATGTGCTCCCTTTGCGGTATCAAGCACAGAGAGGCTCTGCGGTGGTGGTCCATCAATACGACCGCGAACAACACTCTTCATAGCGATGTGTGTCTCATCCAGCCAGGTAACAGGTATAGCACCGATACCTGCGGTGGCGGGTTCCACCAGTTCCACCTGGAGATGACCCGTTGCCAGATCAAACAGGTCAACCGCACTATTTCCAATTTGATCCCCTACCGTAAACACCACCGTCTTCTGGTCGGGCGACCACTCGAAACCACCCAAATTATCCGCACAGTACAGCGTCTGGAGCCCCTGGCCATCCATCCGCACCAGTTGCAACGCACGCTCACCAGCCATTCCGGCAGGAGTTGTGAAAAGGACCCATTGCCCATCTGGTGAAATTTGCGCATAAGGGATATTAATATTGGGAACGTCCACAATAATCACCTTTTTGCCGGTCGATGCGTCGTAGCGCTTGATTTCTGCAGAGCCTGAGGTGCCACCCTGATTGAAGAGGTAGACGATATTCTGATGGGACCCTGCTGCCAGTGGGGCGAACACGGCTGCCCGTGCGCCTGCGCCGGGGCAAGCCGTCTGTGTGGCTGGCATCGGAGCGGTGGTCGGGGTCGAGGTGGCCCCGCGAGTCGTTGGAATGGCAGTGGCGCCGCTTGTGCTGGCTGTCGGCGTTGGCCCTGCATCCGCGGACCCAAAGGGTCCGCAGGCCGCCAGCAGCACCAGTAGACAACCGCTGACTGCCAGGGAAGTAAAGCGGGAATAGCGACGAACCATGACGTTCCTCCTAAGGCGCCGGTGTTTGCGGCAGTACAATTACCAGGAGTACCGGCGATACGACAATCAGAGCGGTGATCCCCAGGGCCAGTAGAGCCGCGCGAGCCTGAGTCCCCCCAGGCTGCCAGCTTGCCACATGCCTCACCGTCAGCACAAGAGCGACGCTATAGACGACGGCAGCCAGCCCAAGCCCGGCAATCAGGACGATCAGCGACACCTGTTGTTGCGTCAAGAAACCAGAGGCGGCGGTCAGCTGGCGGGTGAGGGCCGTGAGAAGCAGGGCGGCGAGAACGAGCGCCAGCAGCAGCGCCAGTGGGATCAGCCCCAACAAGACCCCTCTCACCAGACCGCCTTGCGGTCGGTTTGGCGCCGGAACGTGTGACTGTTGAAAAGCGTATGCAGACATGGCTTCCTCCTCGATGAGTGGATGACTACCGGCTGGTATCCGGCCCAAGCGCGTTGGTGAAAAAGGCGATGACACGCGCAACATATTCCAGGGTGTGCGTATGGAATGCCTGAGCATGTTGGGCACCGGGCACCAACCAGGTCTGGACGCTGGCATTGGCAGCCGTGCGCGCGGCAGCAGCCAGCAGAGCCATATTCGCCTGGGGGATGTAGGTGTCACCGGTGCCGTGAATAAAGAAGACGGGGCGCGGGGCAAGGCGCGCCACCACATCCACCGGGCGAACGGCGTAGAAGTCCATCCCGTACAGCGCACGAGCCGCCAGCAGCGCGCCAGGCGTGAACAGGGAGGGAAGATGTCCGCCTTTGGGGACCTCGCGCTCTAAAATGGGAAGAATATCGGCGTAGGCGCTGTCCGAGACGACGGCGCGGATGGCTGGCTCCTGTGAGGCCGCCAGCAGCAGTGTAGCCGCCCCCATCGAGACGCCCCAACCAGCGATGATACGCGGGCGGCCCAGGTCAGGGTAGGGGATGGCGCCGGAGCGCAGGAAATCAACCGCTCCCAACACATCGCGCTGCTCGAAGTCGCCAAGCGAGAGCGGCGCGGGAGGCGATTCGCCGTTGCCGCGCATATCAAAAGCCAGGACCGCGAACCCGTGCTGAGCAAATGCCACGCTCAGGTTGAGCAGCCCCGCCGCCTGGTCCGCGCGGTTGGCACGACTGCCATGCACCGCGATAATGGTGCGCTGCACTGTTAAGCGCCCTCCCGGCAGGATACCAGGAATGAACCAGCCGCGCAGCTGCACCTGGTCTTCCCTGCTGGGGAAGATCACGTCGCGGAACTGCAAACCCAGCGAGGCAGGCGTGGCATAAAGCGGTTTTTGCGGAGCGTAGACCAATTGCGTGGCAATGTAGATCGAGAGCGCGCTGTACGCCAGCGTCAAAATGCCCGATCCGATGAGCAGAGCCACGATAACCCGTCGAACGAGACGCCCTGTCCTGGTTCCGTTGACCGCAGCCGGTCCCGCGACCAGGGTAGGGGATGCTGAGCGTGAATACATGATGAACCCCTCCTTTGGGTGATAACAACGTTTTGTCCAGGCCTCAAGAGTCGGTCAGGCTCCTTCATCGGCGAAGAGTACTTTGACCCATCGCTTGCTGCGGTTCCTGAGTAAGCGTACTAAAACTGCCCGTGCTTCACCACAGACCTACATGGTGGTCCAACCCACGATAGCCACATTCCCGACTGTACTCGAAACTGTCGCAAAGGTGGAAGCACTGGTGCCTGCCAGCGACCCAATCAGCAGGGCTTGAGTGGTCCCCTGGTTACTACTGAAGTTCAACGCGTACAGGTGGCCATCGCGTGAGACGTTTGACCAGGGGGATTGAGACATCAGGTTGAGCGAACTCATTTGACCAGCACCCTCGGTGGTCTGACGGGTCAGACCTGTACCATCCAGATTCATCTTCCAGATCCCGTTGTGGCTCGTATCCCCGCCTTCGTTCTGGATGAGCAGCAGCATGGCGGTGCGAGAGATCACACGCACCATCGCAATCGCAAACGTGGGGTTGGTATACACCGCTGTCTGCGAGCCTCCCAGGGCTGGCTCTGAGATGATGGCGCTTGGCCCTTGTTGGATGTGGGGGGAGGGACCATCTCCAAACTCAAGATGGCAGGTACTGACGAAGAGCCTGGCATGGTCAACGCTGCTAGCGAAACTCAGACAGGGACCTGATGAAGCGAAGACTTTGATGAGGTCACTGACCTGCTGATGTGCGCCCTTTGCTGTGTCAAGCACAGAGAGGCTCTGCGGGAGGGGTCCATCAACCCCACCGATAAATAAACTCGTCATGTAGAGGTGTGTCTCATCCAGCCAGACAGCAGGTGAAGCGCCGAAACTCCCTGGAGCGGTGGGTTCCACCAGTTCCACCTGGAGATGACCGCTGGCCAGATCGAGCAGGTCAACTCCTCCCCCATCCAGAAACACGACCGTCTTCTGGTCGGGCGACCACACGATGTTGCTGATCCCATCACTGGTCCCAGCAGTCGTGACACAGAAGAGGGTTTGCAGTCCCTGGCCATCCATCCGCACCAGTTGTAAAGCCATCTCTCCTGAGAGGATATTCCCTGTAACCTGAGTGGTGAACAAGATCCATTGCCCATCTGCTGAGATTTGCGCAGAGACCATGAGATGAGGAATGCTCACAATCCTCACCTTCTGGCTGGTCGATACATCGTAGCGTTTGATGGCTCCAGACCAACTCGTTGGGGACGCTTCCTGATTGAAGACGTAAACGACATTCTGGTGAGGCCCTAATGCGAGCGGGGCAAACACGGCTGCCCGTGCCATGCCTGCGGGGGGGCAAGCCGTTTGTGTGGCTGGCATCCGAGCGGTGGTCGGTGTTGGGGCGGAAGCGCCGCCAGCCGTCAGTGTGGCAGTAGCGTCGCTTGTGCCCAGTGTCGGAGTCGGTCCCGAAGCCGATGACCCGAAGGGATCACAGGCCGCCAGCAGCACCAGCTGACAGCAGCACGCTACGAGCAGACGCATCTCGCGAAACAATGAACCAGACATCATCGACCCTCCCGATACGCAAGCGTATCTCTCTATGCTCCAGTGTCCGACAGACTCTACTAGAGGAGACGCCCAGAGAACAGTGGAGTAACTTACAAGGGGCCACATCGCTGCGTAGGAGTCTCTGGCCGTTTGAATGGTCCACCACTCTTCACCCGTCAGCTCATCAGCGCGTACCTCCACCACCTGCACCTGCATGGAGCCAACAGAAAGCTTCAACTCCCTCCTGCCTTGAGAATAATACTCAAGAGAACCTCCAAGTGTTGCTAGCGAGAGGGGAGTGATGCCAGCGAGGGTGGACGACGTTCCAGAAGGAACGCCCGCAGTCCCACTACGATGGAACTGACTATTGCTGGCTGGCATTGGTGTTAACGACATGGCTATCTCCTTGACTCATCAAAGCGCAACACCTCATTGACCGGGCGACGCAACGACCTGGCCGAGGGAGCTTCCGCCGGGGACAAACGGAACAGGAGCACTTCGCCCACCTGGTCATCAACAGCAAAGAGCTGGCAGTACCGGCCCCGCAGCGCTCGCAACTCGTCAACCGTCTCGTCGGGTAAGTCGACTCCGTTTCCTCGCACGAGGCGCGCGAACAGGTAGACCAGCGAGGTGACCGGCTGGAACGCGATGTGCAGCCGGGTCGCCGTGAGCCAGGCTCGCTGCATGGATCGCCCACCGCGAAAGTAATCGAGTGGACGGTGCCCGGGCATGGCAATCAAGGCAACGCCTGAAGCTGCTGCGATAGAGCGCCTGGCCATCTTTTCCAGGGCTCGTCCGCCCTTCCATTGCCACACCAGGTCGAGCGCAGACCAATCTCGGCACACGAGGAGAGCGGCCCTGTCGGTTGGGGAGAGTTCTAATGTCTCCAGGTCTATCCCGTCGCGGCTTTGTTCGGTCTCTGACTTGCTCCAGCGAATTTCGTGCATCATATCATCATGGGATTGCCGGTGCAGGAGGAGGAGCCTTTCCGCAGCACCCGCGAGCTCGGCCATCTCTCCCAGTTCGCCCTCTGCTTCAAGAGAGAAGAAGGTCGCGCCTGGTATGCTCTGCGCCGCAGCGCCCAACCGGGAGAGAACCCCGTGAGGAAGAGGTTTCCTCGCCCCCGTCTTGCGGTTCGTGTGACGGGAGGGGATCGCCTGGGCCAGCTCCTCTTGTCGGTATGACCCGGCCTGCCCTGGCAGGAAATCGATCGCCGCGGCCAGACGGGTGTCCTGCTCGAGGGGAAAGCCGCGGATGCACGCCTCCAGGCCCACCGAGCCTGCCTGCAGCGCCAGGTTTTCGCAGGCGGCTCCTAAAGCCACGAAGGAGCCAGTTTGTTCGTAATCCAGCAGGGAGGCCGAGCGCCCCCGGTCGTGGAATAAAAACACGGTGCCGTCCCGGTACACCCATTGCCAGGGTTGGCAATTGCCTCCAGAGGGGGCGAGAATAGCCGCTTCGATCAGCTCGACGATGCGTTGCCGTTCGAGTACGATGCGTCCATCAGTCTGCAAAGGGGGGACTTGCTCAATCAATGCAGGCATCTGATCATGGGAGAGAAACTCCTGATGGGCAGGGAGCAGCATCTGTACCGGTGTGTCCACGCTCTCGCCTGCCTCCCCGCCTGGTTGTCTGTCTCCGATCAGCCTTTCCAGGTCGACGAAGTAGCGACCGGATTCGTGGTAGTGTCCCAGGACGATGCGCCGGCACACATCCGCTCCCACGGCGCCTCCCAGCACGACCGAGGAGGCCAGTTGCGGCCAGGTGGCGATGCTTTGCCCGATTTCCACCAGCGACGCTTTGGCGCGCGTGGAGAGGGTCTCCACTCCCAGCATGGGTAAGATGTAGGGAACTTTGTCCTCGTTGGAGAGGCCTTGCAGCTGGCGGGGGTCCAGGTCCGGAATCAAGCCGTGCAGGATCGGGCGCTCCGGTTCGAGATCAAAGCGCTCCACGTCGAGCAGACCTCGATCGCTGGTATCCATGACCACGGGAATGCCCAATGCTCTGGCGCGGCAGCGCGCGAGGATCTTCATATCCAGACCATCGCACTCATCGACCAGCACATCCAGCCTTCCTCCTTCCAGCAGGAACTGATCGAGATTCTCCTCGTTCACTCCTTCGAGAAAGCAGGTCACGCGCAGAAAGGGGTCGATTTCAGCAATCTCGCGAGCAGCCACCACGACCTTCGAGATGCCGAGGGTATGCACTCCGCTGCGGATCCGATTCAGATTGGACAGTTCGAGCAGATCGAAATCGGCCAGGCGAATTTCGCCAAAACTGCGCTCCATGGCGACGGTCAGCGCAATGGACTGTCCGACAGATAGTCCCATGATGCCGATTTTTTTCTGGGCCAGCACCTCGCGTTCGGCAGCCGTGATTTTGTACAGGTTGCGCGTAGTTCTCAGTTCGATGAACTCCCGCTCGTCGAGCAGATGGACGAGCCACCCGGACCAGGGATAGTACACCCAGACGCCGTAGTGTGCTGGCGGTCTCTCAGCCAGCCAGGCGCCTACCTCCTGGTTGAGGTCCGCCTGGCTATACGTCCGCCGGGGCCTCCTGGCTTTGATGAGTTCCCCCAACTGGCCCTGGAGTTGGTCGGAGACCAGCATCTGCGTCCCGCTCTCAAGCAAGTGTCCCAGGCGCACCTGGTCTTCCTCGCGGCCCAGGCGAAAGAACTCCGGGCGATACACCCACTGCCATTGCTTGCTCTGCTCAAGAAGCGTTTCCAGCCGGGCAGGTGTATGCCAGGCGTTGGTTGGTGTCGTCATGTCTAAGCACCTCCAGGGCAACCTGTGTGATACAAGTAGGGTCCGTCAGGTTTGCTCCATTTTTAACGCCAAGGAAGCAGGTTTTTGGATGAGGCACACCTCGTGAGGCAATCCCCACGGTGTGAGTCCTCACCAGAGCTGCTTTCCCTGGCATCGTCACGTGTCGTCGCGCTGACGTTGACTCAGTTGGCCGGGAGAGCCGCCGCAAAGGTGTCAGCAATGAGCATGTACCCCGGGTCTCTGGGATGAATATCCGGGCCTATTGGAGAAGGCGGATTCCCACACATCCAGGTATCGGTACAGAGGTTCGGTGTCGTGATGCCGCCGAAGGCGCCGAAGACATCGACGATGGAACCAAACCCATTCACATCAGTGGCGAGGTCTGTATCGAACTGAGTGAAGTCTGTGGCAAAATCCGGGTTCGTGAGACAGTTCGGAAACGGGTTATAGTAGTTCATCATCACGATGCTCCCGGTGACCCGGCCAGTCACGGTCAACGCTGCTTGCAACTGCGGCAGGATGATGTCTTTCAGGTTGTTGTTCAGCGTTGCCAGGTCGGACTTGAAATTGGGACCCACGGTGCAGCCGGTCGGAGTAATCGTCAGATCCGGCTTCACATCATTGACTCCGATATCCAGGGTGACGGGACTGACCTTGCCCGCATTGGCCTTCAAGTACGCCAAAGCGGCTTGAAGCTGCGATGGAAACGGATGCGGATACGAACAAATGCCACCAGTGATGAAGGTGATGCTTGATTCACTGGGACAGCCAAGATTGGTGACGTCTTTGGTCCCCTCGTTCTGTAGTGTAGTGAAGAGGTCGTTGACATAGCCATCGGTTGTTGAGCAGGTGGGTGGGTTTGTGAGGAGGCAGGGCTGGTACCCAAAGGCCAGCGAATCGCCCAGCGCCAGGTAATGCTGCTTGGGACCGATCAGAGGGAACGGCTGGCCGTCAGAGGCGACCCCTACCCCTGCCGCATGAGCCTGGCCCGGATGCTGTAACAAGCTCATACCCAGTGCCAACATCCCCAGCAGGGCCACCAGGCTGAGCAGAGAGAAGATGAGATACCGTTTAGAGCATCGAATGTAATGCATAGAAAAACCCTCACTTTCTGAATGTGCAGTTGCACGACGTTCGTCAATTTGCCTGAGATTACTGGACTGAGCGAGAGACCTGGCTCACGCGTGTCCTCCTGCGTCGATGGAAGCAGGCGCTGACTGTATCTCCCCTTCCTGTCCTGTCGAAACGAGGACAGGGTTCTGCATGAGCCGCACCAGGATACTGCGCCGCAGACGAGCCACTTCGTGGACATCGCTCCATTCCTGGGGACAGGAGCGCACAATCTCGGCGGGCTCCAACCCACACTGATAGAGCAGATAGGCCAGCCGCCGCTCCCGCTGGTTGGATAGCCCCGCTTGAAGCTCGTCCCAGACCGCGCCCCTCTCGGGACACTCTGCTCCTTCTGGCCAGGAGTTCAAGACCACGCTTGGGCGCTGCGAGTCACGGAGCGTTTCCAGGATAGCTCCGTTCAGACTTACGCGCAGGTACACCACCGCCTCGGAGAGCGTCTCGCAAGCCACCTGCCCCTGGACAATCAGGTGCCACAACTGCTCAAAGGCCCGTGCGACGAAGTAGCGGTCGCTCTGCACGCGACTGGCCACCTCGCAGCCCGGATGAGCATGGAACCAGGTCAGAAGCGCCCCTTCCAGACCCTGCTGGAACGCTGCCCAGGCCTCCAGATCGCCCTGTCGGCTCGCCCGGCGCCAAAGCTCGAGGCGAGAGACCTCGCGTGTCTCGCCGCTATTCTGCCTCATGGTGCTCCTCCTTGTGTTCCCATGCGCCAGCAGCTTGACGGCGAGAGGGCGCACCCCTTCTTTCCCGGGGAACGCGGAGCAACCACCTGGCTGATGATACTTGCTCTCATGCTGAACCCCTCCGCGTTGCCGAGATAGTGGGAGAAAAACGTTTGGGGATGCGACAAGATCTGAACAAGTCATGGAAACGCGGCATGGAAAGTACCTCCCTCTCTTTTGACCTGTCCCGGTCCTTTCCAGGTGACCAGTCACGGGATACATAGATGGCCTCATAGACCGCTGGAATGCGACTGTGCCTCACCTTGCAGGCCGCCGACTGGTTTCCGGCCTCTGCTTCAATGGTACAGAGGAGTACCGGAGATTGTCATGGGACAGCGCCCCAATTGCAGCAGGCGGTTTGTCCCAGGATGACCTCCGCATCGGGATGGATATCCCGGATCCGGGACATCCATCCCGATAGAGCGTCCAGGAATGCGACAGGCGCCCTGGTAAGATGGCATCTGCTGTTCTCACCAACGTGAATGACTGCTCACAGCGTACCAGAGGGAAGGCTATCGTACATCCCTAAAACAAGGCATTTTGATCAGGTATTTTTGACAGGCTGATCCAGGAGGGATGGGGCATGCATCTCCCTAGAATCAGGGAGGGAGTCGTCCCGCGCTTGTGCAGGATGTGTTCCCTCCTACAGAGAGCAAAACGATGCGGTCCACCGGCGGGAAAGGACACTGCACCTGGACTCATCTCCAGTGGAAACAAAGAGGCGGAACTGAGCGGAGCAGCAGAAGAAAAAGAGCCAGAGGCTCACAGTAGCCCGTGCTCGATAGCCCAGCGGGTAGCGGCACTGCGTGTGGACACCCCAATCTTGCTATAGATCGATTTTAGGTGGGAGTTGACCGTACTGGTACTGATGAAGAGGTCGTTGGCTATCTGAGCATCGGTCCCTCCCTTCGCTACCAGCCGCAGCACCTCGACTTCCCGAGACGTCAATCCGCCGGGAAAGGCCGGCGGTTTCAGAGCGTGGGGAGCGGAGGATGGTCTCGCCGGGGTCGTGGAGGGCGCAGGCGTGGCGGGTCCCTGTGCAGCCAGGACCTGTTCGGGCGTCATCGCGCGTCCCTCGGCCCGCACCGCAGCAAAGACTTCCTCTCCAAGTTGATCCCGGGCGGCAGCGATAGCGCGCTCCTGACCAGCACGCACGAACGGTGGCAGGACGCTATGGGTCACTTCACACTGGGCCTCTCCTGCGCTCAACAACCGCACAGCCCACGTCCATTCTCCCTGCGCTGCGACCACTACCCCCAAGCCCACCAGGCACGCGGCGATATACCATTTGCTGCCCACTGCCCTGGCTACAGCGAAACTCTCGAGAAGAAAAGCACGCGCCCCGGCATACTCGCCTTGCACGAACGAGATCCACGCCAGACTACCAAGCGATTGAGCGACACTCTGCCGATCTCCCAGCTCTTTGAAGAGGGCCAGGCTCTCCTCCAGCAGGACGCGAGCCTGTGCCACGTCGCCTTGCAGCTGGATCAACCCCAGGACAAATAAAGAGGAAGCGATGCCTCCCTTGTAGCTTTCTCGCCTGGATAAGGCGAGGCTCTCCTCCAGCAGCGCTCGTGCTCGCTCCAGGTCACCCTGGAAAGAGAGCACCAACGCTAAAAGCCAGAGGGAGTTCACGATACTCCAGCTATCGCCTCCCGCTCTGGAGAGCGCCACCGCCTCCTCCAACACGATGCGCGCCCGCTCATAGTCACCCTGGAAATGAAACACCCCTGCCAGATTGACGAGCACCCAGGCGATGCCATCCTGGTCATCCACCTCTCTGTAAAGGGCCACCGCCTCCTCTAGCAGTGAGCGCGCCTCTGGATAGTCGCTCCGCTGCAAGGCGACGTACCCCAGCATCGAAACGGCGGTTGCCCTTTACAGAGGCCCGGCTCTCTCCACACAGGTTTACAGCCTGCTCAAAGTCTCCCTGCACGCCGGCGAGGGCGCCGGCAGCACAGAGCGCCTTCGCACGCACGGTAGTCGCCACCTCTCCCCGACTCTCTGCCAGCGCCCGCGCCAGCTGGGTACGCCCCTCACTCAGATGCCCTCGCATCCACCAGAAGCGCCACAAGGCCCCGGCGAGCCGCAAGGCTGCCTCCTGTTCGTTGTGCTGAACCAGCCAGGCAAGCGCAGCGCGCAGATTTTCACTTTCCTGCTGCAAGTATTCGAGCCACCTCCCCCTTCCTGCCCCGGCCAATCCAGGCTCTGCCTCCTCCGCAAACGCCAGATAGTAGGCAGCGTGAGTGCGTTGAGTGGCTTCTGCCCCGGCACTCGTGGCGAGCGCCTCCCATGCGTATTCGCGGATAGTCTCGAGCATCACCAGCCGTGGCTCCTCCTTTTCCTGCTCTGCCTGGCGCAGCAGGCTCTTGTTGATGAGCGAAGCGGCACTGTCCAGCACCGCGAGAGCTTCGCCAGAGGCGTCGTTTTCAGCACCGCATACCACCTCCGCTGCTGAAAGTGAGCAGCCGCCTCTGAAGACCGCGAGGCTGCGGAAGAGTCGCTGCTCGGCGGCATCGAGTAACTGGTAACTCCAGGCGATCGTGGTACGCAGCGTCTGCTGGCGTGCTGGCACATCCAGCAATCCCCCTGTCAGAACCGCCAGTCGGGTCGAGAGACGCTTGAGGAGGGCCGGTGGAGGCAGCAGTTTGACGCGTGCCGCGGCCAGTTCAATGGCGAGTGGCAACCCATCCAGGTGGACACAGATCTCAGCGATCGCAGAAGCGTTGGCAGTTGTGAGCTGAAAGTCGGATTGCGTGGCCCGAGCACGTTCGAGAAAAAGTGCTACAGCGGAGTAGTGTTGCAGTGCCACCAGATCGGGCAGGTGGGCGGGATCGGGCAATGCGAGAGGCGACACGGCGTACTCGTGTTCGGCTCGCACATGCAGCACCGCTCGACTCGTTACCAGCACCCTGAGTTTCTGGCAAGTGGCCAGCAGGTCCACCACCTGCATAGCGCCGCCGGCCACCTGCTCGAAGTTGTCCAACAGCAGCAAGACCCGCTGCTCCCTAAGATACTCCTTGAGACGTTCCGGCAGCGGCTGGCCGGCCACTTCCTGGATACCCAGCGTCTGAGCGATGGCGGACACGACCAGGGCGGGATCGCTTACCGCAGCCAGGTTCACAAAAAACACCCCGTCAGCGAAGGAGTCGGCGCATTCGGCTGCTACCTGCAGCGCCATGCGCGTTTTCCCCACGCCCCCCGGACCGGTCAGGGTCACCAGGCGTACCGCCTCGGTCAGCAGGAGGCGCCTGACGGCAGCCACTTCCTGCTCCCGTCCGATCAGCAGGGTAGGCTGGATGGGCAAGTTGTGGAGGCGATTGTCGAGTGTCTTGAGTGGGGGGTAGACAGCAGGGAGATCTGAGGCCGGGACCATCAGTGTTTGCCGGGACGCATCTTCAGCGCAGGCCTCTTCCAAAGCCAGGGCAAAGGCCTGCACACTGGTAAAGCGGAGCTGTGGGTCTTTAGCCAGGGCTTGCAGCACAACCTGTTCCACCACCGTCGGCAGGGTTGGCACCTTCTCAGACAGTGCCGGTGGAGGAGCCAGGGTCTGCTTGAAAGCCAACTCTGCTAACGGCCCGGAAAAGGGACGCTCGCCGGCGAGCCATTCATAGACCAGCACGCCCAAAGCATACTGATCGCTGGCGGATAGGGGATGTCCCGCGAGTTGCTCGGGGGCCATATAGGCCAATGTGCCGGCTGTCTGCTGAAAGGAGTGCGCCCGCGCGCTCTGGGTCACGAGCGCCAGGCCGAAATCCGAGAGCCAGACCTGCTGCTCGGGACCGAGCAGGAGATTCTCCGGCTTGAGGTCGCGGTGAATCAGTCGCTGCTCGTGGATATACTGCAGGGCAGAGGCCACCTGCTTGACATAGAAGACGATCGTCTGGAGGGAAAGCCGCTCGCCCCTGGGGTGAAACTGCCGCAGGGTACCCCCTGGTGCATACTCCATGACCAAGAACGGTGTACCCTCCTGCACACCGAAGTCCAGCACCCGCACGATGTGGGGATGACGGAGGCGAGCCAGGATGGTGGCTTCGCTAAAAAAGCTTTCCACCTCACTGTCAGCCCATGGCCCAAAGGGGACTTTGAGGGCCGCCAGGGTGCGCAGGTGCAGATGCTCCCCCAGATAGACGGATGCCAGGCTCCCCTGTCCCAGCGGTTGGATGAGTTGGTAGTTGCCGAGTTGCTGTCCGACGCGATCTCGCATCTGAGCATCTCCTGTCTGCCCCAGGCAAATTGCTCTCCTGTTTTGATGGGCTTGACGATAACATACCAGACATGGATGATCAATGCTATTCGTACCCGAGTAGACTGGAAGTACTATGCAACTCAGGCGAGACTCGATGCTTCAAGAAGCGCTTCCAAATATCAGAGATACGACCAGTTCTGCACAGAAGAGATAAAAAAAGTTTGCAAAGTTCCTCTTTTGTACTTGAGCTATTGTATCATAAGGAATAGCAGTATTCTATAGGAGAGATAGATTGTGATGGCCCGATAGTTAAGGGCAGAGAGAATCGAGTGGAACCAGAAGAAGCCAGACGTCAGGCTTAAAGAAGCTGTCGGCCGTCTTCTGGTAGTCCTCAGGAGGTCTACCAGAAGAACTTTCACCCCTGCTGTTCGCTTTCAGCTTCACCGTCGCCCCCCGCTCGTCTTGCTCACCGAACAGATCATCCCACTTCTCCGATGCCTCCGCCTGCATCGATGGGAGGGCATGCCCGTAAATGTTGAGCGTGAGGGCAATGTTACTGTGTCCCAGCAATTCTTGGATCACTTTCACATGGATGCCCATCGCTATGAGGATCGTGGCCACGCTGCGGACCACAGCTAATACTCCGGCCCTGCAATGCCCACGAATTGCGCAACGAGCTGTTAAGTTGTAGCAAGCAGAGATAAAAATGTGCCTCTTTGAGAGAGAAAAACCATTTCCATTCTCTCAAGGAGGTACATATGACCAGTATCGCCGATGGATCGGTACATATCCAGACCTCTGCTGAGTCCGTCCCCTCGACGCCATCCTGGTTTGGTGAAGTGGTGCTGATCGTCGGACGCCTTCGCAAGCAAGGCATCCTCAGCAAGATCAGTGAGCGTGTGCGCTTTGCACGACGGCGGTTCGGGCACTACGAGGTGATCGACTTTCTTGCCGTCCTTTTCGGGTATGCGATCAGTGGAGAACGCACCCTGGAAGCTTTTTACGAGAGACTCCAGCCCTTCGCCGTCCCCTTCATGGCCTTGTTTGAGCGAGATCGACTCCCCTCCCGTTCGGCGCTCTCGCGCTTCTTGGCGCAGCTTTCCGAGGGGCCTGTCGAAACCCTGCGCACGCTCTTTCTCGATGATTTGCTCAGCCGCCCCCTCACCAACGACTCAAATGAGAAGCAAACGGGTGGCCTCGTGGATCGAGCAGGAAACGGCTGGGTGGTCTTTGACATCGATGGCACGCGTGAATCGGCTCGTCAACGTGCCTTGCCACAGACAGCAGACCTGCCTCCGCCCTTTCGGCGGTTAGATGACGTGTGTGCCCCTGGCTACACCTGTCGCAAGCGCGGGGAGATCGTCCGGACGCGCACGGTGGTTGCTCAGGCTCATAGCTACCACTGGCTCGGCAGTTTTGGCAACCGCGGCAATGGACGCTACCGCACGGAACTGCGCCAGGCGCTCGCGGCGATCACGCGCTATCTCACAGCGCACCAACTCCCGAAAGGGCATGCTCTGCTGCGGCTCGATGGGCAATATGGCACTGGGGCGGTGCTCGCAGATATGGCCGACTTCGCCTTTGTCACCCGCGGCAAAGACTATACCGTGCTCGATCATCCGCTCGTGCAGGCGCGCCTGCACCTCCCTCCCGATCAGTCCCAACAGCGTCCGGAAAGCCAGAGCGTGCGAAGCCTCTATGACTGCCCAGCAGTGCTGATTGGCTCTGAAGGCCTCTCGTGCCGTGTGGTCGTCGCGACTCATCCTGAGGGTAAGAAGAAGAGTCCCGTTGGCGTCACGCGGGCGGGTGTCGTGTACGAACTCTTCTTTACCACTCTGCGGCAGCAGGGGTTCACGGCCTCCGATGTCGTCGAAGTGTACCTGCATCGTGGCGCCTTTGAACCGGCGCTTTCCGATGAGGATCAGGAACTCGACCCGGATCGTTGGTGCAGCCACTCCGCCTGGGGGCAGGAGTGCTGGCAAGTGGTGGCGCAATGGGTGTGGAACCTGCGCCTGGAGTTGGGGCATCAACTGCTGACTTCACCGCTCCGCACCACCGAGTTTGCTCCGGCAGTGTCCGAAACCACCGAGCAGCAGCCCCCCAGCCGTGGCTATGGCAAGCCTGCCGTGGCTACCGCCTTCAAGGCTGGCCGCTTCTCCGGGCAGGACTTCACTCTCCAGCCGGATGGCACGCTGCGCTGTCCTGCCAATCAGACCCTTTCGGCACACGAACGGCGCAAGGAAGCCGATAGCAGCCTGCGCGTGGTGTATGGAGCCAGCATCCGCAGTTGTCGTCCTTGTCCGCTGCGCCAGCAGTGTCAATGGAATGGCGCTGCGACGGCAAAGCCACGCCAGGTCAGCGTGCTGTTGCATCCGCTGCAGGTGGGTTCTGCCCCGTTGCTCTGGCAAGATTGGAGCCGGAGAGCGCACCGACGCGCCTGTCTGCAGCTCGTGCGACACCAACGTCTCGAAGTCAGCCTGTCGCCTCCTGCCGCTTCGCCCCTCACCGCGGAGGTGATCCTCTCCCGCGCGCAGCGCGCGCACTCGCGCCTCTCGTGGGCCGAGCGGCTCGCTCGCAATGCGCGTCCTCCAACGGCTGGACAAGTGACGATCAGAGTATTCGGCGTCCCAGCGGGTTTTGCCACCTCGCTCGGTTTAGCGACGGCTTAACCTCGTCTTGACCGCCGGTAGTCTCCCTCTTCTCGGACGAGCTGGCTTCTCCGAGTGGAACCTCCTGCCCTGTTTCCTTGACTGTTCCTCACTTCTTGCTCTCTTCTGCCTCGTTTCCTCTCGCTCCTGCTGATTCTGCTAGTTCTCGCGGGCTGGGCACCCGGTTCTGTGCAACTTTTGCTTCTCAGATCAGCTTTAGCTCTGCAACAATCTCGTTGCGCAATTCGTGGGCATATCAGGCCCTTGGCCTTGGCCCAAGAGTGGCGCAGAACTACGTCGGTTTATCAGAAGTTATGAACTGGAAGAGGATGACGAAAATGGCGAAGAGTAAAATTGATAGCCCTACTGGGTACGAGTCATACGAGATATCACGCGAGGAACTGATAATGCTACCACGTAGGATGAAAGTTAAGGAGGGTGAGACTGAATATAACTTTAGCAGCCGGTCATCTGCCGAGAAGTTCATACGCGACAATGCCAGCGACAGGCACGGCTCCCCAAGGGTTAGGGTATTCGCGCACGATAGCGCCAACGACCTTATGATTGAGTTTTTCAGTAACCCTGGGCACACACCGGGCATAACTGTAAACGGCCTACACGATAAGATGCATGGCAATCTCTCAAGGGCACTAGGTGAGGTCAGCCCAATAGGTGAACTAGGTAAACTTGACTTCTTCCAGTTCAGGGTTATTGAGTAGTTCGATTATCAAACGAATAGATAATCAGCCCTCTAGTAAGGCCCGTAACCAACGGCATTGTAGGTCAATCTGGGTGTTGTCAACACGGCACTCTGCCAGGATGTACCGTCTCAATTCCTCATTGAGGCGGCACTCTCCTGTGTACCACTGGATAAAGTCGCCTTTTTGGAATGTTGTTTTCTGGAAGAGTGTCAGCACCATAGCATCAACCGCTGATCTGAAAAACTCCATAAAGTCATACGCCAGCAGGTTACTACCATCCTCTTTAACATGTAGGAAGCCCACAGTAGGTTCTAATCCAGCAATGTTGATTGCCTGTAGTATCTGGGCTTCCAACAAGGCATATGCAAAGTTAAGAGTAGCATGAAAAGGGTTGGTAGCGTGACTGGCGTTACCATAGGTTGATATGTTGCTCATTCGCTCGGTGATCTGGTGCCAATGTTCAGGAATTTTCTTATAATCGGATGACCTCCAGTGTATAGGTATGCCAGCAACATTTGACCAGTAAGCAGCGGCTAGGCGGGCTTCCAGCATACGGATAGAGTCCACATCACTAAGTTGGCATACACTCTCTATCCCTCGCTCAAATTGCTCCCAGACTGGCTCACCGTACTCTACGGTCTTTTTCTGCGTTACTCGGCATCCTCTCCTAAAAATAATACGGCCCTCTGCAATCGTATGGTCGGGCAAGATTTTTAAGGTTTCAATCTGCTTTCTTGCCTTCTGGCGGATAAGTTCTCTGGCAATTTCAATACCTAACTCTTCCTGGCTGGCCTTGACCTGATAATAACATAGTCGGGCATTGCGGTTTTGGCCTGGCGTAAGTGTCTGTATAAAATTGCCCTTCCAGCCCATAAGGTACACGGTGATATTTTGTTGCGCCAGCCACTCCAAAGCACCGAGGGTGATAAATCCCCCATGAGAGGTTACAATGATGTTCCTAATTTTGTGTGCGCCACGATTGAGCTTTAATATCTTATCCGTGGTATGTGAGCGTTGGTACTCAATGGATAGGGAACCGTTGACAACCTTGATAACAAGACCGTAGCCACCTAGAACTACAACATTTTGGTTGCGGAGGCATAGATCGGCTTTCTTCTCATATTTGAAGGCCGAGGCATCATAATCTTGCTTCTCCGTAAACATGAGGTGTTCATAACTTACGAACTCAGGGTCATATGTTGGTGCCGTAGTGAGGCTCTCTACTCTGTCCCTAACATTGTACCTGGCCCTCTCTTTGCCTATCTCCTCGCCAACATTATCCTGTGCCTCTCCAAGACGCAAGTGTTTCGGGTTGCAACATTTGCGATTATCACACCTATGCAATACCCACATCCCATCAGGTATAGTACCGTTTGATATCACCCATGCAACACGGTGTGCCTTATCAACAGTGCCTTTGAACCTGAACTGACCATAGCCGTGAGCCGACTCGGAAGCACGCCACAGCCAGCAATCGTCATCACCCTTAACATCAACTTTTGACCAGAACCTTTTTTCGTCGTCCATAAGAAAAATCTCCGTCCCTTGCTATAGGGCATGGCACGCTCCGACACGAACCACGCCCTACGCAAAGTCGGAGGTTTGCATAGAACCAATACAAGAATAACATAAATAATGTATTATGTCAACCATCATGTATGGAAAAATGAAGTTACTTGAATTTTGTTAGTTTCAGCAAATAGTCGAAAGTTCGTGTCAAAACCTCTTGACAGCGCCCGGGAGCGCCCGTGTACACTCCACAGTTTCAAGTAAATGACTTGACACAAAATTGAACCGATCTGAAAGGAGATCAAAATGACCAACGTTTCTAGCCTGTACAACTTCCGCAGCACCATCAGTGGTTCGTCCGTCAATGCATCCAGCGCAAGCCGCGCAGTTCGCAACGCCCTGAAGCGATACGCGAAGGGCACCGTCAAACTTGAGGACATCAAGATTGAACACAAGGTCAAGTCTGGCCCGAACGGCGAAGAGTGGGCCGAGAGTAAAGCGGCCATGGAGCTGCTCCACAAGAACGCAGCCAAGATCACCCCGGCTACTCCGAAGGAGCGCACAAAGAAGGCCGAAGTCACAAAGCCCGCCCAGGAAATGACGCTTGGCAAGGCTCTGAGCCATCTGTCAAAGGTTTCTGGCGTTCTGAAGTCACGCGACCTATCCCCTGAAGAGGTCGGTGCCCTGCGCGAGGCCATCGAACAGGTTGAGCGATTGCTTGACACGGATGACGCCGAAGAGGCATAGCCCTCACCAGCACCTCAAGGGTCGGGTTACTAAAGTAGCCCGGCCTATTTTATTGTAGACACAAGATACCCAGTTAGCAGGCCCGCCTCATATCGTAGTTGCTCCTGACTTACTTCCCCATCATCCTGGTAGATCGACAAAATACGCTCTAACACACTGACAACCGCTTGCTCGGTGGGTTCTTTCGGCATCCCTTTTGCGCCTTTGAACCCGTGAGCATACCCGGAACAAAACCAAGAGGTCTGTGCAAGAACTGTCTTACCTATTGTTGCTGATTGCGCCATGTGTACCCTCCTATTCTTGCGTGGCTTGGGATATTTACGCATATCTATACAGTTTAGTATAATGATTGGCGTTATTTTGTCAAGGTCTGTATATCTGTATATAGTCTTGACGGGTCTTGTAGAATTAGGAGTAAAGCCCGATGGTGAGAAAAAGGCACATGCAGGAAAAGGTTTATACTACTGAGGAAGTCGCCCAGCAATTGCGGGTTGACGCTGCCACCGTGCGCAAATGGATACGCACCGGCGAGTTAGCCGCTATAGATGTTGGTGGAGAATACCGTATCCCTGAGAGCAGCCTACAGGAGTTTATTAAGAAACGTCTGAGAAGGCAAAACAACTAATTCCCGCCAGTACCATCCCTACCCTAGAGCATAACCCCGAGAACATGACGACACCCGGTCAGTAGAACCGCACTAACTGGTGGTCGGGTTCGGATAACCCCCAAATTAGGCTAGAATTAGACTTTGCTCTATGCACTCTGGTATACTCAACCATCATGTAACAGGAGAAATAGTTATGGAGAGACCATCAGGAGTCATCACAATTGGCCCAATCCGTTTTGATACATTGCGTCAAGAAGTAAGTCGGGATGATAAAACAGTTCGCCTAACCTCAGTTGAAAGCAGACTTCTACATTTTCTGGCTATGAATGTGAATAACGTTTGTACAGCGAGTCAGATTATTGCACATGTATGGCGGTTTGACGTTGATGAAGGTAGTACTAGTATGCGGTGCGAAATGGATAAGAGGGCCTGAGAAGCCGATAGAGGCTCAACAATTACTCGTTTAACTGTTGAGTTTCCCTCTTGCTGAGCTTTATTTGACAATCGCCTGGGCGAGATGGCGGAGATTGCTGGCGATCACCCCTAGACCGAGCCACCGTTCCATCCCGTCCTGCCCGTGATAGCGGCACATGCGCCATCCATAGTCCCGTCGGAGGCTGGCGATTCTCCCCTCG
>WNFJ01472126.1_pt2 | contig 20813 bp, 28 predicted proteins | sample 5400461 | NCBI WGS metagenome assembly WNFJ01 (sample SAMN13153349, study PRJNA577476) | soil metagenome | isolation source: 115 cm saprolite on Douglas fir-dominated hillslope | place: USA:California | collected 2013-09-17
GCAAACCCTTCCGCCACCTTCTCGCCTTCCTTCCTTTTCCCGGGGTTAGCCGGTTATAGGTCGAACCTGCTCCAGAGTCTTTCGCTCTGGGACGAGTAACGTTTCTCCAGTTGCTTGTCATGTCCTTGCCACCGTGCTGCCTGTCGTTCGCCAAAACTCCGCAAGGCCATAAATCTCGTCCGGGTAACAATGTTACAGGCCTCTCCACATGTTATTCATTTCAAACGCATTTTTTGATTTTGGCGAGGAACAGCTCCTTTCGAGGAATCGAAGACGAGGCAGGAAAGCCGTTTCTTGTTTCGATCCAGCCTACCGCTACGAGTAACTCCGGGATGAAACGAATCCGGGCGCACCATCACTACTTCTAGACCAGGGGGCGAGAGAATGCCCAGCTTTCCTGTTCCCGAACGCCGCCGCTACAAGCGGCTGATGTCTGAGCGGCGCGCCAGCCTGGGCGTCCAAAATGTGGTTAATGGTCTCTAAGCTGTCGCTACCCTCTCTTGAATTCCCCGCTCTTTCTGACAGCCTTTTCACTCCTCAGTTTGCCTGAATTTGGTCTCAAGGAGGTGCCACCATGAAATGTCCCTTCGACATTCTAGAGAAAATAGACGAAGTGAATTTCCGATGGCTGGAAGCCGCGCAAGATTTGCAAAGCGCCAAATCTCGGATCGAAGAACGACAAGCGCTGTCGCCTGGCGAATATGTCGTCTTTGATCGGCGTACCCAGCGAATAGTTGCTAAGTCTAACTCGACATTACGCAGTGCCATTCTCCCGCCGAAACACTGAGACAGGGCTCACTCAAGAAAAACATTTCGCCCTCGGCCGGATTTTTTCTTGTGTTCCAGCCCATGTGGTTGAGCAGGATTTGTTCTAGTGTTCCGCTCCATGAACTCGGTTGGCTACGCGGAGTTGCGTAGCACCATTTGGATTCCTCTCCCGATGGTTTTCATCGCTCGTTCGCGGCGAGGCCAGTCAGTTCTGAAACCATCAAGCAGTTCGGTGGTCAGGTGCTCACCATGGTTCTATTTGGGACTCGTGGCCCACAGCTTTTTCGGGTGGTGCGAGAGGGCCTAGGGTCGCGTGTGAGACTTCAACGCCCCTCGGTATTTGCTGCGCGACCGCGACGGCGCGTATGGGCAGAAATTCTGCGAGACAGCGAAATGGATGGACATTCGGGAAGTTCTGACTGCACCGCAGAGCCCTTGGCAGAACGCCTACATTGAGCGATTGATCGGATCGGTTCGTCGAGAGTGCTTGGATCACGTCATCGTCTTCCATGAGGCCGGGTTGCGCCGGATCCTGAAAGACTATTTCGAATACTACGAAAAGTGCCGCACACATCTGTCGCTCGAAAAAGATGCGCCTTTCAGCCGACCAGTCGAGCCTCCGTCGCTCGGACAAGTGATCGAGACTCCAAAAGTCGGCGGCCTTCATCATCTTTACACTCGTAAAGCTGCCTGACCGAAAAAGACTTCCCAACGCTCGCGCGGGAACGCAGAACGAGCCGTGTGCTCGTTTGCCATGCGAAGTTCATTTCTCGGTGGAAAGACGCTTGTCGCGCGAGGTTTGATCCGGGACATCACGAGGTTCGGGCGCGGCTAACCTCACTAATGGTTGGCAGATGGAGTTTTTGGTAGGCACAGCCATTTTAATAAATTGCGAGCATACTTGGGCTCTGATTGTTGGCGAAGAGATTTAACAGTACTCCGAGTCCAATCGGGATACTCTGCCTCGCATTTGTATCGAATAACGCGAGGCGCGGTATACGGTTTTCTTTGTGACATAGCAGGAGATACCTCCTTGCTGCGCATCCCTCCTAGTGTGAACCGTTCGAGCGTCTTCTCTCTAGTACAACCCGGATCACTCGGCTGAGACGCTTCGCACCATACGGCTTTTGCAGAACCGACGCACCCTTCTCGACCATGGAGGTTAGGCTTGCTTGTTCGGCGGTGTAGCCAGTGGTAAAAACCACTCCAAGATCGGGTCGAATAGCCGACATTTTCAAGTACGCATCGGGGCCGCTCATACCGGGCATCACCACGTCCATAACAACCAGATCGATTCGGTCAGAATTATCCTTGAAGAGTTGGACGGCTTCTATGCCGTTGGATGCGAGAATTACGTGATAGCCAAGTGTTCCCAAGGTTTCCTGGGCTAACTCGCGAAGGCTCTCGTGATCTTCGGCTAATAGGATTGTTTCGGTTCCCTTCTGAGGCTGTTCGTCAGGCTCGGCCTTGGGCGGTTCCGGCGCACCGCTGTTGCCGGGGAGATAAACTCGAAACGTTGTCCCTTTTCCTGGCTCGCTGTATACATTGATGAACCCCCCATGCTGTTTCACGATTCCAAACACGGTGGCCAAGCCGAGCCCCGTGCCCTTGCCGATCTCCTTGGTAGTGAAAAAAGGTTCGAAGATGCGATCGATCGTCGCGGCGTCCATCCCAATGCCCGTGTCGGATACCGTGAGCAACACATAGCTCCCTGGCCGTATGTAGTAGGTATAAAGGCGGCAGTAGTCTTCGTCGATGTCGACGTTCTGGGTCTCGATGACGAGTCGTCCGCCTTTCGGCATAGCATCTCGCGCATTCAGACAGAGGTTCATAAGCACTTGGTCAATCTGGACAGGGTCCGCCAGCGTGACGCGAAGGTTCGCTGCAGGGCGGAGACAGACCTCTATGTCCTCTCCAATCACTCTTCGCAGGAGGCTTGTTCCTTCCTTGACCAGATCGTTGAGGTCGATCCTTCGAGGTTGCAGGACTTGCCGGCGAGCGAACGCCAGGAGCTGGGAAGTCAACCCCGCAGCCCGCTGAGCTTGGTCGCAAATCTTCTGGAGACGTTCCTGGAGACGCGTACCAGGTTGAGCGTCCTTATACTCCAATTCAGCCCAGCCTAAAATTGCACAGATTACGTTATTGAAATCATGGGCTATGCCACCGGCCAGCCGTCCGATGGCTTCGAATTTCTGTAACTGCTGCACCTGACGTTCCAAATGCTTGCGTTCCCGGCGCTGCTCCACCTCTCGGAGTTCACGCTGAACAGCGGGAACTAGCCGCTTCAAATTGCTCTTCATGACGTAGTCCTGCGCGCCCTCTTTCAGCGCAGCCACTGCGGCTTCCTCGCCCATGGTTCCTGAGACGAAAATGAAAGGCACCTCGGGCCCTTTTATTCTCAAAAGGTTCAGAGCATTGGTTCCGGAGAAATGGGGCATCGAATGATCGGAAATAACGATGTCCCACTCTTGCCTACTCAGAGCAGAGTTCATAGCGGTGGGAGAATCCACCCGTTCGTAACTTACGTCGTAGCCACCGCGTTGTAATTCTCGAAGAAGCAGCGCGGTATCGTCTTCCGAATCCTCAATGATCAATGCGCGAAGGGGAATGCTCATCTACGGTCTCCTGACAGGCGGAGCCTCGTTGAGAATCAGCCAGTACAAGCCGAGTTGGCGAACGGCGTCGATGAATTGACTGAAGTCAACTGGTTTGCGGACATAACTGTTCGCGCCCAAATCGTAACCTTTGATCCGGTCTTGCTCTTCAGTCGAGGAGGTTAGAATGACCACCGGGAGGAGCTTTGTCCGTTGATCCGCACGCAGGCGCCGCAGGACTTCCAAACCATCCACCTTCGGGAGCTTGAGATCCAAAAGTACTACCTGCGGTATAAAATCCGAGTTCCAGCCGGCGAATTTCCCGGTACCAAAGAGATACTCAAGGGCTTCAGCCCCATCGTGCGCAACAATGACCTCATTCTTGATATTGTTCTTCTTCAGGGCTCGCAGCGTGAGCGCTTCGTCGTCCGCGTTGTCTTCAACCAACAAAATCACCTTATTATTCTCCATGACCTTCTCCATTAGTGGGTCCCATCACAAAGTAAAATAAAATGTCGCGCCCTTCTCGACCTCTCCCTCGGCCCAGATCTCCCCACCGTGTCTATGAACAATCCGCTGCACCGTTGCCAAGCCGATTCCAGTACCGGGAAATTCTGTTGTCCCATGGAGCCGCTGGAAAGCGCCAAAAAGACGGCTGGCGTAGGCAGGGTTGAATCCGGCGCCGTTATCGTGAACGAAATAGGCCGTGCTCCCGTTGCGATGCATTTTTCCAAACTCCACGCACGCGGAGGTACGCTTTGACGTGAACTTACAAGCGTTCCCCAGCAGGTTTTCAAGGACGACCCGCAATAGGCGCGGGTCCGCATTCGCTTCAAGCCCATCTTCAATCCGGAACTCGATCTGGCGCTCTGCATGAGCCTCCTGAAGACTTTCGACAACCGAATGAGCGAGGCTGCTGATGCTGAATCTTTCCTTACGAATCTCGGCGCGCGTCATACGGGAGAGATTCAGGAGGTCGTCAATCAGCATTCCCATTCGCTGAGTTGCTGCACGGATGCGCTGAAGATGCTCTTTTCCTTGATCATCGAGCCGCTCGGCATTGTCTTCGAGCAAGGCTAGGCTGAAACCATCGATGCCGCGAAGCGGCGCGCGCAAGTCGTGTGAGACGGAGTAGGAGAATGCTTCCAGCTCTTTATTGGCAGCGGCGAGCTGCGCAGTCCGCTCCTCAACGCGTTGCTCCAGCTCATCGTGAGCCTGTTGTAAAGCTTCCTCACGCTGCTGAATCTGCCTCAACATCTCATTGAAAGCTCTAATCAGAATGTCCGGCTCATCCTGTTTACCGGTTGGAGTTGCCCGCATGGCATAGTTTTTGTCACGAGAGACAATTCTCGTAATTTCCGCCAAGTGCACGATCGGCTCAGCAACGGCCCGCTGAAATATCGATGCGGCCAGAAGCGCCGCAAGGAGAGACGCCAACAAGACAATGGCCGCGATTCCCGCGTAGCGCTTTAGCCGCGCGCTCATTTCCCGTAAATCAGAACGAATGTAGACGGTGCCAGTCGGCTTTCCCTGGAACACAATTGTGCGCACCAGCACGAGCTGGCCATCCTTGAACCAGTGGGCCTCTGTTTGATTCGGGGGCATTTGAGGCAGTGTCACGGTTTGCCCTTCGCCATCGCGCCAATAAGCGGCAAAAGGGCGTCCGCCGAGCGTGTAAATTCCGGCCGATACAACGTTGGGGGCAGCCTTCAAAGCGGACAAAGTGTTCTCCGCTGCTGACGGATCATTGAACAGCAGTGGGGAGACGCTATTGGAACCGGCCATTTGAGCCTGGATCGAGAGGTTGTGCACCACGGACTCTCGAAAAGTAATCAGATCGTAAGCAACAAACGCTACACAGGCGATTAGTAAGGCGGCGCCACTGACCAGCATATTCATGCCAATCAGTTTCTTCGTAATCGAATAGTTGCGAACCCCGACCATCGTCTCTTAATCTCCAGCCTGAGGACTCCTTCTCACGCTGATTGCTACTTTGAGAAGTTGGGAACTCAGAATCAACCCAGCACGCTCGGCAATCGTCAGGTTGACCTCGAAACGCACCTTGTTCGCTTCGACAACGAACTGGATCATGCCCCCGTGTCGGCTGAACTGGGGGATGTCACTTACCGTCAAGACACTTGCCTTATCTAGAGTTGCCACGATCTCTTTGAGCCGACTTTCTTCCGACGAGCTGATGAATAGGATCCGGCAACTCAGCGCGTCCTGCGGTTTCGCGAGGCGCTTAATCACTACCTTCTTGCCGTTGATGCTTTCGCCGGCGATGGTCGTATCGAAAGTCGTACCAAAGGGATCCTGACCGAGCACACAAATGTTGAAGGAACCGTCCGCCGTCCTAGCTTTAGCGGGCCATTCCACAAATTTACCGAAGTTGTACAGATACGCAGCCTTCACCTCGTACTCAGTTGGGTTTGACTGTTGGGCATATAGGACAGGGGCTGCAATCACTGCACAGGCGACGGCCACAGCCACGAATCGAGACAGGCGGGCTGGATAGCTGCCGGTTACGCACCGCGCTGGCGTGCATTGGAAGGGATCCATTCCGCGGATGTGCTTCCCTCTCATCTCTGCCCTGTTTGCCAGGTTATCTTTGCGTAGGCGCTTCGCGCGATACCCACAAGAGCCCCGGGGTCACCACCGAACTCTGCATGGTGAGGTTGAAACAGGTTTTGCCCCACGACCGAGAAGTCGAGGGATCGTGTGGCGCGCCAACTGAACCGCACATCCGCCGTTGCGTAGGCTTCCACCAATTGGGCCGGCAGGGCACTCACATAACGAAAAGTCTGATCGAACTCCAGTTTCTTGGGCAAATCGAGAGAAGACCGGAACATTATTTGATGATGGGGGCTTGAGCCCTGGGTTGAATTGACGGTTGAAGCGTCTTGGCTCGCGGCATCTTTGTTCAAATCCATATGCAAGTACGAATACGAACCTCTGAGGCGCCACCAGGTTGTTGGCGTCCAATCGGGTGCGATCTCGAATCCGGATGTGTTTCCAAACACCCCATTTCGGAAAAGAAACGGGACGACGACATGAGGTGGGGGAGGTGAAGTTTCTGAGAACGGCGTACCAGGCTCGATACTAAGGAGATGATCGTAGTTATTATGAAAAGCTGTGATGTCCAGATAGAACTTAGATCTCACAAGGGTCCGGTACCCGGCTTCGTAGCCAATCAGGTGCTCAGAGGAAAACTCTCTGTCGCCGATGATCCGGAAAAAGGTTGGCGGATTAGGTGACAACAATCCAGTAAGCTGGAGATCTTCCTCGACGCGGGAGGGTGTGCGTACGGCCCGGGTAACGGCGCCCCACACGGTTTGCTGCGGACTCGGTGTCCAGAGGAGCCGTGCGGTCGGCTGAACCTCGAAGCCGGAATAGTTATTGTGCAGGAACTTAGACCCGATCGTCAGCGAAAGCTGGTTTCCAACAAGCGAGATTTCATCCTGAATGAATGCGCTGTAGAGCTTGTCCGTATAGTGATTCGGAGTGAATGTGACAGTGGGAACGACCTCGGTAGCATTCCCAGAACTGAGGCGGGCGCCCAAGCCCCAAAGAAAGTCCTGCCGTCGCGGTAGAGTCAGATGATGGATGAAATCGATGTCAAACGTATCGCGAGACTCCGCAAAGTTGGCCTGTTTTCGGTCCGTACGGTCGTAATACGTTTGCAACTGAATGTCGGACCCCGCATCCAAGACTCGCTTCCAGCGACCCAGCAGGTTGCCACCGGCAAGCTCCGCATTCTGTTGCGAATTGGTCATAAACGGCGGGGAGTAACTTGTGATCCCCACGCTCTGTCCGGCATCACCGTTGTAGAGGTCGCCTTGAAGCGTCAACGTGTCTCGACTTTGTAAATCCCAGTCGGTCCGGAATCCAGTCTGGCCCATCCGCCAGTCATCAAATTGTTTTTGATCGGGATGGAACTCGGGGCCCCGGGTGAAGGCCTTCCCGTACATACGGTAATTGAAGCTTTTCCCCCTCCCGGCACCGTACCGAAAATTGACAAAGCCTTGGTCGATATTTCCACCGCCGGCAGATGCGAGCATTCCCTGGGTATCTTTGGAGTTCTTCGTAATGATATTGATCACACCGTTGACAGCATTTGCTCCCCAAATGGTGCCGCCCGGGCCTCGAATGACTTCAATCTGTTCGACATCCTCAAGCAGCGTGTCCTGGACCTGCCAATAAACGCCGGCGAAGAGCGGCGTGTAGACGGTTCGGCCGTCGATCAGCACGAGTACCGATCGGGAGAGCGCACTCCCGAATCCGCGCACACCGAGTGACCATGTATTCGAGTCCACCCGTGCGACTTCAACACCGGGCGCCAGACGGAGGGCTTCTGCGATGCTTGTAGCCCCGGACCGCCGGATATCCTCCTGGGTAATGACGTAGATCGCGGCCGGAGTTCGACTGGCCTTCACGGGCTGTTTGGAAGTTGTTGTAACTTCGATCTGGCCGAGTTCTTCCAAGCTCACCTGCGTGAGACGCCCTTCGCTCTTTTGGTCCTTCTGGGGGGACTCGCCCCGGCTCTGCTTGACCAAGCCGGGAAGCAGGAGAAGGGAGATCACGATCCTCACGGCTGTACTACGCCGAATAGATCTCGCCGCGGAGGATGTGAACGCTCCGGCCGCCGTTCTACCTTTACTCATCCCTGCGAGGAGACTGGGGGGAATTAGACGGCATGGCCACAAGGTCATGGCAGTATCCCCTCACTTTCCGTGAAGAATTGATCTCTTCATCGAAAGCATTCAAAATCATTGTCTCGAGTAACTCACCTCGGCTTAAGAAGCTAAGCCCAGACGATTTATTTGCACCGCATACCTCACTCGGTCTTGCCAACTGACGTAAACCCAACGAGAGTGCACCTGTTCGGGCTGTGAGGGACGGAGACTTCAACAAATACACTCGAACGCTCATGACGGTCGAGATACCAAGAGCCGCAACGAGCTTCCACGGAAATCGTAGCATCAGCACCTAGTCCCTCTCTTTTTCGACCTTATGTAAGTGGCTCAAAGAGTTAACCAGCAAACATTCGCGCTCAAACTGGCAAAAAACTCGTTCCGACCAAGATCTCTCAAGGGATTGCGCTCGGGCCCGTACAGACGCTTGTTCGCTTTGTCGACCGCCTGCCTCACCTGCTCGGCCATTCCCAACTGATAGTGACGCTTGGTCTCGGGGCTTGTATGGCGCATGGCGCGCTGCACGACAGCGTCCAGAGCAACTTCGCTGACACGAGTGCAAAAGACGTGACGCAAGCTGTAGATCGGAAACTGTCCTCGCAAGTGCTGGAGGTCGGTGGGTTCAAATCAGGCCGCATTCTCAGAAACGGCGCAAAATGACTGAGGTAAGGCGGACTAGTCCGCAGTGATATTAGCTCGGTACTCCTCCCAGAGCCTTGTAAAGGGCGATTACCGCCACGTAGACATCTTTCTCGCTCTCGGCGACGGCGTCCTCGGCTTGCAACTGCGTGCGCTCGGCATCCAGCAACGAGAGAAAGTCAGCTACTCCTTCGCGGTAGCGCAAGCGGGCAATGTCGGCGGCGCGCTTGCTCTCGCGAGCCTGATCGTTCAACTTGATGAGTCGCGCCTGCTGTGCATGGTAATTCGCCAGGGCGTTTTCTGTTTCTTCAAGGGCCCGGAGCACGGTTTCTTCATAGAAGGCCAGGGTCTCTTCCGTAGCGGCGTTCGAGGGCCTAGAACCAATGCTCATCGGAACATCAGGACCGGAAGGCCCGCCTCGCGCAGGACTGTCCGTGTGACGCCACGCAAGAGAGTTGGATGCACGGTGAGACCGGTCGGTCGCACAGTTTTCCCACTACAATATTGCAACCGCGATGAGACCGTGTGGTATCAATTCGAATCAAACAAAGTCGAGCAGCTATGACGAGGAGAAGGGACTGGAAGCGAGGGGTCCGAAGAAAGGCGGAGTTTATCGCCACTTCTCTAGCAAAGAGGAGCTGGCTGCCGAGGCGTTCGACTACGCCTGGAGAGCGGCCTTTGGCGCGCGGTCGAGTATTGCCCCGCGAGATGGATTCATGCGCTGCGTCCGACGCTGGACGCCTTGCTCAAGTGGGCCGCCGTACAAGAGCAAGCGTCTGCCCCGGACGGATCATGAGCGTCGGCAAATCTAATATCTCGGTTGCGCTGGACCCTCCTCTAGTGCGTCGGAGCGCGGAAGATGAGGGATGAATTGGTTCCACCGAAGCCGAACGAATTGGTCATCGCGTGCTCCAGAGTCGTTCCGAGAGCCTTGCCCCGTATAAGCCTGAAACGGCACGCGTCGTCTACCTCGCCCACGTTCGTCGTCGGTGGAGCGACCTGGTCTCTCAGGGCGAGAACGGTAAGCCCGGCTTCAAGACCTCCGGCCGCTCCCACCGGATGACCGGTCATCGACTTGGTTGAGCTGACCAGCAGATGCTCTGCATGGTCGCCAAAGGCGTCGCAGATTGCCTTCGCCTCGGCCCGATCCCCAAGTGGGGTGGATGTGGCGTGGGCATTTAGGTATTGGATTGCCGAGGGAGCGAGCCCAGCATCCTCCAACGCGAGTTCCATAACCCGGCGAACTCCTCGGCCATCCTCCGGTGGAGCATTTGCATGAAAAGCGTCAGAATTTGCGGCGTAGCCCACAAGCTCCGCGAGCACTTTGGCGTCTCGGCGCAACGCGTGCTCGCGCTCTTCAAGAATAAGCACGCCCGCTCCTTCACCCACCACGAATCCATCCCGATCACGATCCCATGGGCGCGATGCAGTCTCGGGATCGTCGTTTCGAGTCGAGAGAGCTCTCATCGCGGAAAAGCCGGCAACCGACAATGGCGTCACGGCGGCCTCGCTTCCTCCGCAGATCATCACCTCCGCATCTCCCCGCTGTATGATCCGGAAGGCTTCCCCGATTCCATGCGCGCCAGTGGTACATGCGGTGGCGCATGTGATATTGGGGCCTCTGGCCCCATACTGGATCGAGATCTGCCCCTGTCCCTCGCCAACATTCAAAATGTGTTTGAAATGAATAGCATGCGGAGTGGCCTGTAACATTATTACGCGAACCAAATTCAAAGCCCTGCGGAGTTTTGGCGAACGACAGGTCGAGGTCTTTGAACGCGCTCGTGAAAGCATTGGAGAGACTCCATGTCGTCCTTAGCGCGAATTCCTCGACCTGCGGATTGAAATACAGGTCATGAACTCGGCGAGCAAGATGCTTGGAAACATCGAACTCGCCCTCGACGAAGGCCCGGTAGATAACCAGTTTCGCCGATTCGTCAGGAATTCCCGTTGCCTTCCACGCCTCGACCTGTTTCTTCATCGGCTCGAAACTCCGCTGAATCCGGTCGACTCCGATCGATAGGACGTCGACGAGGCTAAGGTGTTTCGTGTCCTTCGCCAGCACCGGAGTCAACGTGCCTGAAAGAAGGTTCAATCCGGAAATGCGACGCAACGCAGTTCTTACCCTTGCGATTTGCGTGGCTCAACAGGAGAATTTCGGCTCCGCAGGCATCATTTAGACAGAACTACACCTCACTTTTTATGATGTTCATGTATCAAGCTTATGACCAGAAAGCGACCGGTAGCGGTTATGCTGCTACCGGTCGATATTTCATTCAAGCTACTATTGCTCAGATCCAGCTAGGTCCGCTTCGCGATCGCTTAACGCTTTCTGGGGGAGCCGTCTAATCCCTATCTGTTTCGGGAAACCGCTTGGCTGTATGCGGGCCGTTGCCCTCGTTTCTATTGCCAACGCCAGTACCGCCCTCACCCACGACGAACAGATGCCCGTTGTTCTGGGCGTAGAGCCTGCCGTGGAGGTCGATCGAGAAGGGCGTATAGGCCGCGCCGACCGCAAGATTGGTAAAGAGCTTGAAACGGGGGGTGGTGAAAACGCCGATGTGACCCTGGTCGAGGACATAGATGTTGCCGTCCTCGCTCTCGACGTAGACGTTGCCGGCCCCGTCTACCGCTGGCGCGTTGATACACCACTCGAAACCATTCGGGTGCCGGCCGTCGTCCACACAGGTCACTGATCCATCGGGATTCCGATGACAGTCGCGGGTCTCAGTGCTCTTGAACTTCCATTCCGGCACCAGGTTTTTGTCGACTTGGGTGATAAAGAAGGGCCCGGCCGGAATCCCGGTGAAGGCACAGACAATCTGACTAACCGGAAAACCCGGGTTCTGGTTGCAGTAAAAGCCGGCCTCCTCGTCGTAGTGATTGTCCTTCATCACGATCGAGTAGGTACCGTCGTGCTGGAACACCGCCTGAGTGTCGTCCCAACCGAAGTCATAGGTGGCCACGATGGCGCCGTCAGAGCCACGGAGCTTGTAGGCGTGGCCGCGCGCGATGTTGTAGCGAGTGTAGGCACCGAAGTAGATGTTGCCGTCAGGCAGCACGACTGGCGACGAAGTCCCAGCGTCCAGGATGCGACCAGAGCCGCGTTGGTTGGTCGAAGGGTCGACGCCGAAATTGGCACCGTTGCGACACTTCCCCTTCTCCGGTGTGGACGATGACGCGATCGGAACCAACACACCGCAACCGTCATTCAGCGTGTGTTGGAGCGAGGCCGCCCACTTGAGCGTCAGATCGGGATTGATTGCCACGGCGTAGGATGCGCGGTCGCCGGCGACGATACCAAAGTTGTTGATCTGGTCGGGATCCCCATGGCCCTTACTGGCAGTGTAGATCGTCCCGTCTGACCCGATCGCGGGAGCGATATTAAGGCCTGGCCGTTGGGCGCCGCAGTTGCCGGTACGCGGACTTGATGTCGGGCTCGGAGGCCACGGAAGTCTAGAGACACTGAATGAGCGCTCGCATTGATCGGTGGGCGATGGAGGATTGGCTGGAGCGAGCAGCGTACCGTAGCTGACCATGCTGACGCTATCGTCCGGAGCGATCTTAACGAGCCAGCTGTTGACCAGGCCGGGATATAAGCCGATCGTCTGGTCGGTGAACTTTATAGCGTTATAGTAGATGTTTCCGTTGCTGTCGGCGCTGAGTGGTCCCGCGACAAACGTGTTGGCATCAGTAGTGCCAAAGGGACTGATGCGCGAAACGACCGTACCAGCTCCCCGGTCGAGCTTGAAGACACTGCCGCTGAATCCCGGGTCGTACACGAAACCATTCGCCATCACCGCGTGGTAGGCGGGCTCCCATTGGGCGAGTTCGATGCGCACCGCCTTCCAGTCGCTGTGGAACACCCACTTTTCGACCAAATTGCCGTCCTCCCAGTGCAGCCGTTTCTGATTCCAGGTCTGGGTATTCCAGGCTGATTGGCCGCAGTCTGTCTGGCCCGCGGGAGGGTTCCCAGACCCTGGCGGGTCACATTCGATGAAGCGGCCCGACTTGAACTCCATGAAGACATCGTCCCCGGCGACCAGCGGTACCTGATAATGCACGAGAAGGTCACCACCGGTGTCCCGCTCCTCAGCGGCCGTGAACGGATCGTAGATGGTGTCGGCGAGTACTGACGTCGCAGCCTGACCTAGTGTCTGCACGAAGCCTTGATGCTGCGGGTTTTGACCCCACTGGGGCCAGTTGAATTGGCTACTGTCTGCAAATATTTTGGGTATTCTCTGAGAAACGATCCCCAGAGCGATCACTACTGCGGATAGAGTGACTACTGACCAGAGACTCATTCGTTTCATGGTTTTTGCCTCCGCGAAGTTCTCGTTTTGGCGGCACGGTCGGGCCGGGCCGAGGCTAAGAAAGGTGACGTGACTGTGACCGACCGTTCCGGAATACCGCAAATAACACTTGGGCACGTTATTGTCAATCGTGTTTTGGTAGTCCTTTGGTAGTGTGTCTTAGCTCTCTCATTGCGACAAAAAACGCATTCCCGTTGTATGAACAGAGCCACTGTGATTTGATATCCTGACAAATACCGTCGAACAGCCATGATTCCGCCATTCGATATTTTCAAGGTGGAAAGCAGCGGCCATCGCTGGATGGAAGTGGCGGCAAACCTGAAACGTGCTAAGGCGCGTGTGAAAATACTAGCGGCATCTTCGCCCGGTGAATACCTTATCCGCAACCAAAAGACAGGCGAGAAGATTTCCATCAAGCCGCCGGCCAAGCAGATATTGTTCCAGATGGGCTATGACGAAAAAGGACTGAACGCCAGGGCGGAGCTGTTGCGGCGTTTTCGGTCACGAAGTGATCTCCGTGACGCACAACGAAGCCGCTAAAGTGGCGCTAAGCTCCTATCGCGACGTCGACATGTTTATTGTTGGCCATACGGAATCCGAACAGATAACAAGCGAAATGGTTGCGTGGCTGAAGGCGAACTACCCCAAGGTGAAAATTGTTGCGCTGAATCCATCCAAGGATCGCCAACTCGCGGGAACCGATTACAAAAGGACATGATTTCTTGGCCACACATTTCGCATCATCTCATTTTTTTTTATGGGCTCGGCTCGGCCGAAAAAATAATATAGACGCGCTATCTGACAATGACTTAGCTTAGAGGTGATCGGCAACAGACTGAGCCGAAACGCAATTTTCTCGCAGTCCGCCGAAGTTCCTACGTATTCCGAGTCCCACAGGGCAGAGCTGCCTCAATCAGGGCCCATTTTGGTGACATTGTCACCGGCGTGAATGCGCCTGACAGAAGGTTGCCAATCCGGAAATGCAACGCAACGTACTTCTTACCCTTGCGATTGCGTGGCTCAAAAGGAAAATTTCGGCTCCGCAGGCATCAATTAGACAGAACTACGCTTCACTTTTTATGATGTTCATGTATCAAGCTTATGACCAGCACGCGACCGGTAGCCCATGACCGGCGCCGCATTCTGCACTTCAATGTGACCGCCCACCCGACCGCGGAGTGGACGGGACAGCAACTTCGGGAGGCATTTCCCTTTGACCAACTCCCGCGCTACCTGCTGCGGGACCGCGATGCTATCTTCGGGGATGACTTCCGAGAACAGGTGCGAGACATATCGCTTGAGTCTGGTGCACGAAATCCGCCGATGCACGCGTGTGCAAGAGCACAGTTCGGACGCAAATTTCAAAGGCCCAAGGAGAGGCAGCGCGTAGCGTCGTGGATTCGGACTCTTTCAGGCAGCCCGTCGTTCGTAGCGGTGGTGCAGCCCACCGACCTGCGGCACCGCCACGACGGGCCCCATTTCCAGCGGCTGAATCGCTCGTGGCTCCGGCGAGTCCTTCCCTAACGAAAGATGTGTTCTCGATCGGTGATAGTAATGGAAATACGAATTGAGGGTTCGTCGTAGCGAGTTTTCATGGAACACGATCACATGATCGAGGCACTCGCGCCGAATGGATCCAATCACACGCTCTACATAGGCTCTTTGCCAAGGCGAGCGCGGTGCAGACAGAACTTCGCAGATGCCCATGACATCCACCATAGACTGCACGGAATTTTCGGTAGGGACAATATCGAGATCGATCACGCCGTCTGCGATTTCGAAGTCTTTGAGTGTGGCGACGCCGCCTTGCAGCGACAGGCAGCGCCGACCCAGGTAGTCAGCGACTTGCGCTTTACCCTCAAGCTGCCAGCGTGGGGAATCGGCGGGAATGGATTCTGTCTGAGCAGCGCAAATGCCTCCGACGAATACCACGCCGAGGGCAAGGCACACCGTAAATCCTAGAGATTTCTCTCGAACGTTTGAGTTTGTCATGTTCATTTCTCCCGGTTTCGTCAGGGGTCCGAGTTTCCGCGCTTACGGAAGTGCATTGTTTTCTGGGTGTTCCGCATCTACTTAGTGGCCTCAATCTTGAGACCGGTGAAATAGCCTTCAGTGCCTGGACCGATCCAGAGCGCTACGCCACCCGAGGAATCACCGAGTTTGAGATCATTGACAATCAGACACGGCTGGCTGGCGCCATGGACATACAGACGGGCCTTGGTGCCTTCCACCGTGATGCGGTAGCGGGTCCAGACGCCCGGCTCGAGGTCCACGTAACTCTCGTACTTCTCCGGCGACTGCTGGCGGAGTTCTGCGAAGCCGAATTTCGGGTGCGACCCGTACTGCGTGGAATGATTACGGCGGATTTGATCATCCGCCCGACCGTTGGTGGGACGCAGATAGATGTACTCGTACTGGCCGTCCTGAAGACGGAAGGCGATTCAAATGAAACCGCGCGCGCCGCCGCCGGCTCCAGTAGCGGGACGCCCCGCCAGTTCCACGTCGATCGCGCCGTTGTGAAAGGCGGACCCCTTCACGATCGCGTATGCCTCACCATCGGCAACCTGGCCATCTTCCGTTATCTTTACGGCGTGTTTGCCGAGGTACTCGGCGGACTCCAGTCTTACCTTATGCGGAATCAACTGATCAACGGTCTGAGCGGACGCTACTGACGCGACAGTCAGTTGGAGCCAGAAGGCAAAATTGCGGACTGACATCATCCATGACTTTTTCATGATCTCTCCTCTATTCCTGTCTTATTGCAGTCAGTGGATCGATTTTGGATGCGCGCCTCGCCGGAACATAGCTGGCAACAAGGGCCGCGATACCCAGCAGAACCGCCACGGCCAGATACACGACAGGATCGTTCGGCTGCACGCGGAATAGCATGCCCGTAAGCAGTCGTGTGCTGGCAACCGTCGCGGCCAAACCTAGAGCCAAGCCGAGACCCGCGAGGGCGAGCCCTTGGCCGAGGATGAGCCGAAGCACGGAACTCATGCTGGCGCCCAAAGCTATCCGCAGCCGATCTCGTTCGACCGTTGGCCCACGGCGTAGGCCATTACTCCATAGACGCCAGCCATGGCGAGCCACACGGCCAGCCCGGCGAAGACCGCAAACAACAGCGTGCGGAACCGGGGCACAGCAACGTTCTCCGAAAGTACGGCCTCCATCGTCATGAACTTCATCGGGACATCCGGCGACCTCTCGCGCACCAGGTGCTGCAATGTTCCCGCAAGCGCGTTTGGATCGCCTGTGGTCCGCGCGACAAGGCTCAATCCGTTAAACGCGTGCTGCCCGTAGGTCATGTAGCACTCCGGCATCGGTTCACGCTCCGGGCCACGCTGCCGCACGTCACCGACTACACCGATGATCGTCATGCCCTGATCAGAATCGAACGTACAAAAGATTGTCCTGCCGAGCGGGTTCTGGTTAGGAAAGGATTTATTGCCCGTGACCCCGGTCGCGCCGAGGACCAGCACGGTTTCGCCGGAGGCCAGCTTAGCGCTGTGCTTGAGCGAAAGCCAGGCCGATAAACCAGGATTGGGAATGGCCGCGGCCGTGTCGTCGTCCTCTCCTTCGCCCGGAGTAGGTTCTGGAAATTCCTCGAAGCGCGGCGGTTTCCCCAACGCGTGCAGCACGGCGGCATCCATGAACCGCCTCCTTTCAGAGATTCAAGTCGGTTCGCTATGCGAATTGATGAGGCCTGGTTGATGGTGACAAGTGCCCTTCGCCGAGGCAAGGCCAATTGCGTCCAATGAAGGAGCGCCGATCCTGCATGAATAAGGCGCCGCCCCTCCCTATCGAACCCTAGCTGAACTACTATCGGAATGAGAGAGTTAAGGTAGAATTGACGCAAAGAAAGTTACGCTCTACCGCCGCTATTCGCCTCCGCTGCCTTTAGGCCAGTTTGTGGATGTTATCTGGCTTTACGAGGGGTCCACGCTACCGACGCATGAAAAGGAACGTCTGCTCCCCGATGGGTCGACTGAGCTCGTTTTCAACTTGGCGGAAGATAAGATCCGGCTTTACGACCGTGAAAACACCAGCCGGTTGCAAACTTTTTGCGGCAGTGTGATTTGCGGACCGCACTCGCAATTCTTTGTGATCGATACGGCGGAACAGGCTGCCGTGGCGGGTGTGCCCTTCAAGCCTCGCGGTGCGTTTCCGTTCCTGAAGCTGCCAACAAGTGAGCTGCACAATCTCCACGTGGGTTTGGACACAATTTGGGGACCATTGGCTGCACAAGTACGGGAACGATTGCTAGGCGCGAAAACAGCCGAGGCCAAGTTTCGCTTGATTGAGGAGGCGCTGCTGACGGCGGCGGGCGGATCGCTGGACCGGCATCCCGCAGTTGTGTATGCCTTGAAAGAATTTGCGGGGGCGCCGCACGAGCGAAGAGTTTCCGACGTAACGGACAAGATTGGATTGAGTGCACGCCGATTCATTGAGGTGTTTAGAAGCGAGGTAGGGCTGGCGCCGAAATTGTTTTGCCGTGTGAGGCGATTTCAGAGAGTGCTGCCGCTTAGTCTGAAAGGCAAAGAAATCGATTGGGCGGAGATTGCACTTTCTTGCGGCTATTTCGACCAGGCGCATTTTAATCACGACTTCCGGGCATTCTCCGGGATCAACCCTTCGACCTATTTGGCACTTCACACGCCGCATCTGAACCACGTACCCCTGGCCGGGTAGATTCAATTTTTTAAAATACGAGGAAGCCTGCGTTCCGCGAGAATGAGCGCGGAGACGGTTGCGAGAGCAATGCGTCATTGGTTAGTCGGAGTAGGGATCATGATCGCTCACAACCCCCTCCACGGATCCGGACGAGCGGTACTATCGCATCCGGCTCTTGCCTGAGGTGAGGACGCCCATACGGCGCAGAGGATAGGGATGACAGACAGAAGGCAACGGCAGCCAGCGAGTGATCAAGCGCCGCATGCGATCCCAAAGGATGCGGCCATTCTGGCTGCGTCGCGACACCTTCCCGCCCTTACTCATCTGGTTTTCTTTCTCTCCCCAACCGTCTTGGCCGGCTGCCTTCCCCAATCCATTTCGATTGCCGATGTCTCGGTCTCGTGACTTTCGCCACGTTTCAGGTACTACACCGCCGTCCGCCTACTGACAGAGCTTCACTCACCCCTTCGCTTTCGCTTATAGGTCCGTTTACTCCGAGTGTCTCCGGAGACTCTGTCAGTCCTCCTGAGGTCACGTGTTGTTCTTCCCTACCGTGCCGTCCGCAAACACCTTGGTGCGGTGGGTGGATGAGACCGCCTTCGTCTCCGTAGTGCAGACTCGACCTTGCCCCACCTTCGGCCGACCGGTTCATCTTCGGGGTAGCCCCCATCGATTACGGCCCGGTAGTTCTCCTCATGCCTTTCGGATTCCATCTCGCGATGGACACCCTGCCCTCCGAAGAACTAACTTCATTCTTCGGCCAGCGAGGCATTACCCCCGCTTTTGGATATGGCCCTCCTCATCCGAGTGCCAGAAGGACTTCAACCTTCCTGAACAACGCGCTGCTCAGCACACACTACAGGGCTGTCCGACTTCCCAGGTCCGTTCGACATCGGCGTACGTCCTTAGACTTCCCGACGCGTCCCAAGGCAAATGCAACCCTGGGCGGACTTGGGATCTCCCGGTTCCCGCGCGAGGTGTCTCCGTACGTGCACGGGGTCTCTGACCGCACGGGGTCTCTGACCGCGCGGGACTCTGGCACACCTCGCGATATCGGTGCATCAGATGGCGCCTTCCGCTTTCTCCTACAGCGTCGGCGTCCCGGAGTAATTCTCTTACGCTGCTGAATACCCGGCCCGCACGTTCCCCTGTCAACGCTTCGACGCCGCCCTTGCGAGCGGCTCCGCATGACTCGGGGCCGATGTGGGTCGCTATTCCACGCTCGTATGACTTTTGCATTCACTACACCTCGCCGGTTTAGCCGGCGCACAGGAGAATGAATATGACACGCAGCGTAGACCCGATTCCCAAGGGATTTCATAGCGTTACGACGTATCTGGTGTGTCCCGGCGTGCCACGCCTGTTGGATTTTTTAAAGCAGGCGTTTGGCGCACAAGAAACGATTCGAACGAACCGCCCGGACTGCAGCGTGAGTCACGCCGCAGTGAAAATCGGCGACTCCATGGTGGAGATGGGGGAACCGATGGAGCCGGGGAAGGCCATGACGGCAGCGCTTCATTATTATGTGGAAGATGCGGACAGCGTTTACAGGAGAGCATTGAAAGCAGGCGGGACGTCCCTGTATGAACCGACCGACCAAGAGTATGGCGACCGCGAAGCGGGAGTGAAAGATCCATCGGGAAACGATTGGTATATTGCGACGCACAAGACCGGGACGAGCTACGTACCCGAAGGGCTGCGGGATGTGAACACGGGATTCAGCGTAGCGGGCTGCGCGCAATTCCTTGAATTCCTGACGCGCGCGTTTGAAGCGACGGTGAAGGATAAATTTCAAGCGCCGAATGGAACGGTGGGCCATGCGAATGTGCAGATCGGGGATTCGGTTGTGGAGTGCAGCGAGGTCCATGGACAGTGGGGGCCGCGAGTGGCGACGATTCATCTGTACGTTTCAGACGTTGACGCCGTGTACCACAATTCACTGAAGGTGGGCGCGCGGTCGATCGGCGAGCCGAAGGATCAGTTTTATGGCGAGAGGAACGGCGGGGTGATAGACCCGTGGGGCAACTGCTGGTACATTGCTACCCAAACGGAGGAGCTCACCCTCGAAGAAGTATACCGGCGGGCAGCAACCCAAACAGGTTCACACTGAAATTGAAGCTTTGAGCGATTGGATGACGGGCAAACCGGAAGTATTGTGGTCCCGCGAGATGTACATGATGAAACTGTCCCGCTCCAGGGGTTCACTCCAGTGCACGAAAAACCGGGGATCGAGGCAGAGATGGATTTCACAGGCTCTTGCAATCAGCGAAGAAGTTGGTGGGCGTGGCCGGGATCGAACCGGCGACCTCCCGCTTGCAAAGATTCGCCGCACGAAGAATCGAGCGTGGGTCAACGGTCGCTGTATGGAATTTCCGCCTTCACCGGAGCGGAGCTTGACAAGAGAGGGCGGCTGGCGTAGCGTCCTGTGGCAAAGGCGGGGTTGAAATTGGAAATCCCGGCTAATTCCGGCTTCGTCCTTGAGAGGAGCGTGGACCCATGAACCGCCACCTGCGCACCTACCGGCTCGTCTTCGCGACGGCGATCTTCGCGACGGCGATCACTTTGACGGGAATCGGTCGCGCCGACAGCTCCGCGCAGTTTGAGCTGCGTGAGGCCACTATCGCTGACATCCAGGCTGCATACCGGGCCGGCATCCTCAGTCCCCAACATCTGGTGAGCCTGTACCTCGCACGCATCGCCGCGTTGGATCGGTCAGACGTGCCGCAGCCGCTCAATGGCGGCGTCGGCAATCAGCCGCTCAACAGCTTCATGCACGTGAACGAGAACGCCCTCGCCGACGCCGGCCGCCTGGATCCTGACGATCTCACGGACGACGGCCGCCTGCATCGTGATGATCGCATGGACGCCGGCCGCCTGGATCCTGACGATCGAATGGACCACGACGGCGGCGGACGCCCGCTCTTCGGCATCCCCGTGATCCTCAAGGACAACACCGCGACCAAGGACATGCCGACCACCGCCGGCTCCGTCGCCCTCGGCGGCTCGATGCCGAAGCAGGATGCCTTCATCGCCCGCAAGCTGCGCCATGCGGGGGCGATCATCCTCGGCAAGGGCACGCTGACGGAGTTCGCCAATTTCATCGCGCTCGGCATGCCCACCGGGTTCAGCTCGCAGCT
>WNFJ01420491.1_pt1 | contig 20811 bp, 13 predicted proteins | sample 5400461 | NCBI WGS metagenome assembly WNFJ01 (sample SAMN13153349, study PRJNA577476) | soil metagenome | isolation source: 115 cm saprolite on Douglas fir-dominated hillslope | place: USA:California | collected 2013-09-17
CAAATATGACAAAGTAAACCCGCAGTGGAACTACACCATCTATCCACGGACAAAGAAAAAGAACGCTGAAAAGTAAACTTTATTTTGGCTTAAGGCCTAAGTGAAGGGTCTTCCGCGTGCGCCACGTCATTGTGGTAGCGCCATTCCGGGAGCGGCAATGTCAGTATCGACTCAAGTCGGTCGAGAATTGGCTTATAGGGATCCGGCGGCTCCTTGGTCTGGGCCAAGCTGTTTCCTGCTGATAGAAGAGATGCGAAAAGTGTAACTGCGAAGAACTTTTTCATGGTGTCCCCACTTGCCCCAGCGGCTTTTCTTGGCTAAACACGATTCAGATACTCAACATTCCTGCGCCTTGAGCTCAATCTCCACAAATATGGCGAGCAAAACTGGGTGATTCGCGAGAATCCGGTCCGAGCTTGGATCATGCTCGATGCGCACATCCACACCTTATGCGCCCGAATGGCACTCTCCCCGAGAAGCTAGAAGGGTGTCAACCCAACTCGATGTCATTTCGACATTCCCATGTAAGCCATTCATTCGTCTAAAGATATCTGCTATCATTCCCCGGATCCTCTCTTGGAGATTGGCCCTTGCGGCGACGTCCGTGCGTTCATGCTGTAGTATGAAGACGTATGCGCATCTTGCCGGGAATCCTGCTGCTCGCACTTCTCACGGCCGCAGGACCAGCCCCTCAAGTCACGAGGCGCGAGGAGCTGGCAAAGCCATTCCCCGGCAAATTCGTGGATCTCACTTCGGCGCTCGGCGTACATTTCCAGTACATTTCCTCCCACACCCCGAAACATTACTTGCCCGAAACAATGGGAGCGGGTGTCGCTCTCTTTGACTATGACAACGATGACCGACTCGACATATTTCTTGTGAATGGCGCGCCTCTCGCTGATCCCACTCCCAAAGGCAGCGTCCCGCAGAAAACCGGGCCCCCATACTGGAACCGTCTATTCCATCAGAAACCGGACGGTACGTTTGAGGATGTCACCGAGAGGGCCGGTCTCCAAGGCTCTGGCTATGGTATGGGAGTCGCCGCGGGCGATTATGACAACGATGGCTTCGAGGATTTGTATGTGACCGCCTACGGCGGCAATAAGCTCTATCACAACAATGGTGACGGCACCTTTACCGACGTGACCGATAAGGCAGGGGTCGCGGGCAGCGGTTGGTCCACCGGCGCCGCCTGGGTGGACTTGGATAACGATGGCCTCCTCGACCTCGTTGTCCTTCGCTATGTCCAATGGGACTTCAACGACATCTGGTGCGGCGAGCACAAAGAAGGCTACCGCTCCTATTGCCATCCCGACTATTTCCAGCCCATCACTCCGTTGGTCTATCACAATGACGGCAACGGTCATTTCACCGAGGTCTCGCAGAAAATCGGCCTTTCAAAACCTGGCAAAGGCCTTGGCATCGCCATCGCCGATTACGATCGCGATGGCCACATTGATCTCTTCGTCGCCAATGACTCGATGGTTGAATTTCTCTATCACAACAAAGGTGACGGGACGTTTGAGGAAGTCGGCCTCCTCTCTCAGGTCGCCGTGGACGGCGACGGCCGCACATACGCGGGAATGGGCGTCGATTTTGCCGATTACAACAACGACGGCTGGCCCGACCTGGTAATCACGGATCTTGCGAATCAACGCTACGCTCTGTACCAGAACAATGGCGATTCCACATTTAGTTACGCCAGTTTCAGCGCTGGGCTCGCGCGCTCCACGATGCTGCACTCCGGTTGGGGAGTTGGTTTCGTGGATTATGACAACGACGGCTGGAAGGATCTGTTAGTCGCCCAGGGTCACGATCTCGACACCGTTGAACTCAACTATCCCAATCTTCACTATCATGAACCGATGCTGCTCCTGCGCAACAACGGTAAAGACTTCGTCGATGTCTCCGCGGACTCCGGCGCAATCTTTCATCAGTCCTGGCTCGGCCGCGGCATGGCCATCGGCGACATCGACAATGACGGCCGCCTCGACGCCGTCGTTACCACCAACGACGGCCCCGTCTACATCCTCCACAACGAGACGCCCACGCAAAATCACTGGCTCTTATTGAAGCTCGTCGGCCACAAGAGCAATCACGACGCCATCGGCGCGGCAGTCAAACTCGTCACCGCAAAAGGCCCGCAGTTCGCCACCGTCTCCACCGCCGGCAGTTACTTGTCCTCCAGCGACAAGCGCCTCCATTTCGGCCTAGGCACCGAATCCGTCGCCCAAACCATCGAGATTCGCTGGCCCAGCGGCATTCTTCAAACGTTGAAAAACATCCGCGGCGATCAAATCTTGCAAGTGGACGAGCCACTCCCAAGTGCGCCCAGCAAATGAATCCGCGCGCGCGCTACTATCGCAACCTGCTCTTTGTTCTCTTCATTGTTCTCCCGGTCGCTATCCTCGTCTCATCGCGCCGGGCCCAAAGTCAGCAGCAAACATCGCCACCCATCCCAAAGCCCCAATCTCCCGCTCCACTCAGTTCCTCCGGCATGGCCACCGGCGGCGCTCACGCTCCCATCAAAGACGCCTTCTCCCGCCCCATCACCGCAGGCGGCTTCGTCGATGGTGCTCCAGTCATTTTTCTCGATATCACAAAACAATCTGGTCTCGATAAATTCCACCACCGCTCCGGCAGACCCGAAAAATCCACCATCATCGACGCCCCGGGCTCCGGCGTCGCCCTCCTCGATTACGACAACGACGGCTGGCTCGACATTTATCTCCTCAACGGTTCCACGGTCCCCGCCATTAAGGGCAAGGAACCACCGCCCCGCGCCATGCTTTTCCACAACAACCATGACGGCACGTTTTCCGACGTCACTGACAAGGCCGGCGTCGCCAACGAACGCTGGGGCTTCGGCGTCGCCGTGGCCGACTACGACAACGATGGCTGGCCGGACATCTACGTAGCCAACTACGGCAAGAACCGCCTCTATCACAACAACCACGACGGCACATTCACCGACGTCGCCGAAAGGGCCGGGGTCACTCTCGGCGGTTGGTCCACCGGCCCCACCTGGGGAGACTACGACCACGACGGCCTGCTTGATCTTTTCGTTCCCGGCTACGTCAATTACAACCTCGACCGTCCCGTCTTCGCCGGGAAAAACGGCGTCCCCGAAGGCGCTTGCCAATACCGTGGCGTCTCGGTTTTTTGCGGTCCCATGGGACTGATCGGCGAAAGCGACCATCTCTTCCACAACAATGGCGACGGCACGTTTACCGACGTGAGTCTCAAAGCCGGTGTCGCCGACCGCGAAGGCCGCTTCGGCTTCGCTTCTGTTTTCGCCGACCTCGACGACGACGGCTGGCTCGACCTCGTCGTCGCCAACGATTCCACACCCAACTACCTCTATCGCAACCGTCGCGACGGCACGTTTGAAGATGTGAGCTATGAGAGTGGTTTCGCTGTCAACGAAGAAGGCCGCGCCCAAGCCTCCATGGGCATTGCCCTCGGCGATTACAATCGCGACGGCAAGCTCGACCTTTTCATCACCACCTTTTCCGACGACTACAAAACGCTTTATCGCAACGACGGCGGCGCCAATTTCACAGACGTCTCCTTCCGCGCCGGCCTCGGTAACTCCACAATTCCGTTTCTTGCCTGGGGCGCCGGCTTTCTCGACTTTGACAACGATGGCCTTCTCGACATCTTCATCGCCAACGGCCACGTCTACCCCATGGCCGACCGCACAGAATGGGGCACCACGTGGGCCGAGCGCCCGCAGCTTTTTCGCAATTTTGACGGCGCAAAATTCCAGGAAGTTCCGCCCTCCACCGGCAGCGGCCTCGCCGCCGTCATTCCGGCTCGCGGCGCCGCTTTCGGCGATCTCTTCAACGACGGCCACATCGATGTTGTCCTCAACAATATGGACTCGCCTCCTACCCTGCTTCGGAACGTGGTCAAGAACGCCAACCACTGGCTGACCTTGAAACTCATCGGCGGTTCCAAGAGCTCCCACGATGCCATCGGCGCCAAAGTGTTCCTGACCATCGGAGGAATCCGCCAGCGTGCTGACGTCTTCAGCGGGGGCAGCTACGCCTCCAGCTCTGATCCTCGCCTGCACTTCGGCTTGGGCTCCGCTACCCAGATCGACAAGTTGGAAATCCATTGGCCCGACGGAGTTGTGGAGCGAGTTCTCGTCTCCGCCGTCGACCGCATCCTCACCATCACCGAGGGCAAGGGTATTCAATGAACGGCAGAGGGTCTTAGGCCGGGCTTTGGAGTTGCCAGGTAACGGCGTTTTGAATGTCCGGTCCCGCTGGGCGAGGTTGCGCGATAATCTGCGCGGAGACCCTACCGAATTAAGAAAGGGAATTCTTATGGACCTATTTCTTGCGAAAGCTGGCGGACTGGCGCTGCTGTTCGCTCTGCTTTCAGTTCTGGCACCCAGGGTCGCGGCGCAAACCGGGCACATTGCCGCGGAGCAGGCGACTAGCACTGAAACGGAAAAAGAAAAGCAGGAAGAGACGAAGAATAGAGCTAAGTTGATGAAGACACGCGAACGGCAATCAGGCAATGCAGGATGCTCAAGCGATCCGGCAACAACTCCAAACGGCGGCGAATTACCAAGAGCCTACGCTGCTTGCCAAGATGAAGGCGGATTATCAGACGGCAATTACAGAATATGAGCAGGCGTTGGAAGACACGCGGGTGAGCGATGAAGATAGCGTCCGCGTGATTGGTTTACTCGGAATCATGCGCAACGGATTGGTTAGTCAAGAAAAGGCAGTGGAGATGCTCGTGCAGTACAAGGATCTGCCGGTCATTTTGAGCAATCTCGGCATGGCATACGGCGGGCTAGGAGCCGGCTAGGAGAATATCAAGAGGCGATAACCATGCTGCAGCAGGCCGCAATCCTGAAGCCGGCGGCGCGGACATATATGGAGCTCGGAACAGACCTGGCGCAGGTGGGCAGGATGCAGGAAGCGACCGCGACCTGCGGCAAAATCCCAACGGTGGACCCCACGCCCAAAAACGTGCCGGCGGGCTGCTACAAAAACATCGCCATCGTGCTCATGAATGAAGGGAAACTGGCTGGGGCGATTGTGCCGCTCCAGAAGTCTACAGAACTCACTCCCCAGGATGCGTTGGCCTGGAAGCTTTTAGGCGATGCCCTGAGCAGCACCGTCAGTACGAAATCGGAAGACGGCAGATCGTTTACGTCATCCCCGCGGGGACCATCGAAGCGTATCAGAAATACTTGCACTTGGAGCCGCGGGGACCGTACGCCGGACAGCTGCAGGCGGCGCTTGAAGAGATCGCGCGGTTGACCAAGCGCGTTTCGGTGACGGAAGGGAAAGAAAAGAACTGAGAGATTCCGGCGCTCGCTTCATAGGTTTAGTACCGGCGCTGGACATCTTCCTGTGTTTGAGGCTCCATTCCTGAAGGGTTGGCGGATTGCGGCTGCAGCGCGGCGCAGCGGTCGAATTCGGCCTTGGCTTCCGAGACCATTCCTTCTTGCCTATAGATCTGGCCCAGCATGCAGTGCAATGAAGCCGTTTCCGGCTCGAGCGCAACGGCCTTTTCCAGCTCCGCCTGGGCCTCGGGGAGCCGATGTAGGAGGGAGTAGGCTTTTCCTAGTGTCTCATGCGCTTTGGATACCTTCGGGAAAGTGGCGATAGACTGCGAGAGATAGGGCACTGCTTTTTCCGGTTGATTTTGGTTCAGGTAGAGGTGAGCGAGCTCAATGAACGGCTCAGGGTCTTTGGCCGGGCCTTGGACTTCCCAGGCAATGGCGTTTTTGAAGGCTTGGATGGCCTGGTCCCCCTGGCCGAGGGCCTCGTAAGATAATCCCACGTTGTTTTCCGCCTGGATGTTCCGCGGTTCAAGTTTTAAGCACTGCGCAAAGGCTTCAATCGCCTCCGGAAACTGGCTCTCGCTGTATTTCGTGCGCCCCAAGTAGTACCAGGCCTGCGCATCGCGAGGATCCCATTGGAGCGACCGCGTGAGCCAATGGTCGGCGTCTATGTGATCCTTGAGCAGGATATAGTCGAGGGCCACGATTTTCAGATCAAACGCGTTCGGGACGTGATATTTTGCTCCGGCCGTAAATTCTGCGAGCGATTCTTTAACCTTCGCATCGCGATACGCAACCAGCGAGCCGCTCAAATCTCCGCTGTTGTAGCGCAAGGCTTCGCTGTCCTTTTCCCCTGATTCCAACCATTTTGCCTGGAGCTCCCTGAACAAGATGAAACCAAGCATGAAATGCGCATCCGCGGAGTCCGCGTGCGCTTGCAAATAGTTTCTTATGGCTGCTTCGGCCTCGCTCAGCATTCCTCGTTGCAAGAACAATCTCGCTGGAGCGAGAGCGGAATCTAGCCTGGGAGATTCGCCAGGCTTGACTGCATTTTCGGCAACGGCTGGGCCGGCGTTCATCTGGGCCGCGCTAGCCAGCTTCGTAGAACCCGGACCCTGCTGCGCGCCGCCCGGAGAACTTTGCGCTCCTGCTGCTGGACCATGCAGGAGGCAAAGGAAACATGTGAGGCAGGGGAGGCAAAGAAAGGCACAAATCCTGGAGGCATGGCCCTGCCCAGCGCGAGAGGTCGAGAATGAAAGAGTGCACGTAGGAAGGCTGCTGCGATTTACCAAAAAGAGCGCAAAGGACACCGAAAATTTCCTCCCTGAAATTATAGGACGGTGGGTGCTCAGCCCTCAATAGGAAAGCAGCGCGCACCTTGTGGCCTACACGCGCCATCACAAATCAGGGCCGGACTGATCCGCCATTTCCCGCGGCTTGAAATCGGCGCGCACCGTCAAGTCCGCAATTTTGCAAGAAATCTGTACGTCCGTCTCGTCACCGGAAACCGCGGGAAGGCTGGAAAGACCAGTTTTGGGAAAGAAAAACACGGCATCCTGAATCAACCCCTTCTGGTTGCGTTCATCAAGGGCATGACTGGGGACCTCTTCATCTGAAGAAATGCGCAGCTCTGGAAAAACCCTTCGCTATGCCGCACGAACGGAGTCATGTCCTCCATGCGGAGAATAATCTGATATCCGCTATGGTCGTGCTGGCATATTTTTCGACCTCCACCTTTTCGCCGTGCAGAACAGCCTCGCGCGCCGCGGCGGTGCGCATGACGCGCGATGATTGCCAATAAATATAACGTTCATCGCGCCTCGAGAAGGCAAAGCCGGGACGGGGCGGCCCCGGCTTTGGAATGTCCAGGAATCCGAAGCTTAGAGCCTTCGGCCCCCGTCCTCGATTAAAAGATGATTTTGAGCTCCGCCTGCCCTCTCCTTGGAGCGTTGCCCTGGCACGGAATTCCTGGCTGGGTGTTCCGCCCGAAATTCGTACTGCCGACGTTCGTATCCGTACAAGCGCCGGAGAGCATGCGGTTGAGCACGTTGAAGAACTGCATGCTCAGCTCTCCGCTGAACCGCTCGCCAAAGAAAAACTTCTTAGTGAGCGATAGGTCTTCATTGTAGTACGCCGGAAATCGAAAGCCATTGTAGAGCGGAGCGGCATTTCCGATCGTCCATGCCCCGGGGAATTGGAATTTATTGAGGTTAAACGCCGGCGTAGTCGATGGGCTGTAATTAGCGCCGGACCAGTTCACATCGAAGCCACCTGCAGCCACGAAGTTAGCCGTGTTGCCCTGCGGCGTATAGGCCAGCGGCGAGCAGTTGAAAGTGCCATTGCACGATACAATGTTGACCGGCCTGCCGCTCTGATACCGGTTGACCATGGAAAGCTTCCAGCCACCGACCACGTTCCTCATAGCCGTACCCCCACGGTTCAAGAACTTCCTTCCGGGGCCAAGGGGCAGTTCATAAACTCCCGCCATGGTGAGCACATGCGTCCTGTCATCATTGCCTACGGACCATTCTGCCGCCTGGTTAGCGGGATTAAGGCCCTTGAAATTGAAGGTCGAAAAACCACTGTCCGAATTAGATAAAGTCCGCGACAGCGTGTAAGCCACCAAAAAAGTCAGCGCGCTGCCCGTGCGTTTCTGCAGACTCACCTGAAGGGCGTTGTACTTGTCGGCGCCTAGGGTCTCGAAGTTGTTCCTGATGCCACGGAACATGGGAAAGGGCAGGAAGCCACGGAGTGCCAGACCACTTGCACCGTAATCACACCCGAAATTCGCGTACGGGGCGTAGTAAGGGCCACCCGAGAAGCCGCCGCGAGGTGAACCAGCTGGGCACCCTCCTACCGCCACCGTTGCCTGGCCAAAGCCGGCCGCCTGATAGAGCGCCTGCGCGGCCGGGCTGGTCCACGACTGTCCGAGGACACATTGTTGATAGAAAAGTGCGCTGGGGCCTTGCTGGCAAGTGTTTTTAACGAAGCTGTAATTGAGCGCATTGGTTGGGTTCAAACCGGAGGGGAGGTGCAGGTCGTGCGTATGCACGCCGGAAACGGAAAGGAACATGTTCCAAGGCAGTTCCCTCTGGATACCCACCACGAATTGCTCGTCATAGGCCTGTTTCACGTGCTTCACCAACTCGTGGGGGAACTGTGTGTTCAGAAAGCCTGTCGTAAGTGGGAGCTTCGCCGGCGCAGCGAGCGGGTTTCCATCCCATTCGCCGTAGCCAGGAACCTGATTTGGCAGAGGGTCTAACCCAATTGTGCCGTTCAAATTGTTTCCGTAATTTACAGCCGTCTTATTGACACCGTATTCGAAGGCGCCGGTGTCTAGCCAATACCAAGAAACGCCGCCCAACAGGACCGTCTTGCTGTTCAACTGATAGGTGATTCCAGCGCGGGGACTGAAATGGGTCCAGATCATATCCATGCGGTTCCACCCCACACACGCCGGGCATTCCGCGCCGGCTGAGCCAAGCGCCGTCACGCCGCCCATAAGCGGCCGGCCGGTCTTGGGGTTAATTGCGGCGGTGTTGGCGACGTTCGCATCGAAAAAGGTAAGCTGATTGTATTTGTTGTCGTTGGCGAAAGGAAATGCCAGGTCCCAGCGCACTCCCCAGTTGAAGGAAAGCCGCGGCGTAATCTTGGTATCATCCTGGAAATAGGGAGCCACATAGGTGTTGCTCAGTCTTGTGTCGCCGGCAAACTGACGGTTGGCGGAGGCCGCATTACCCAGCAGAAAGCTGGCAAATCCATTCCCGGTGTTCGTACCGGGAGCCGACTTAAAATTGGTTGTTTCATTGGGATCCGCTGTCGTTTCCGAGATAAAGCTGAAGTTTCCCGCGCACCCCTGGCATTCGTAGTCCCGCTGCCATGTTTTCCGTATGTCCACACCAAAGTTTAAGGTGTGGCGACCGTGCTGATACAGCCAGTTATTCAAGATGGAGACCCCATACTTATGATTGATCGAGTACTGCCATCCCCCTGTACCCCAGCTGATGGGTTCCCAAGGACCACCTCCAAAGTTAATGCCCGGCAAGAAAGATCCGCCATAGGGACCGGGTTGGACGGCGTTAAAGCCGCCGCTGGGAGGAGGGGCCGTCTGGTAAAAGTCGTTGTTTTGGTGGACCCACAGCACACCGGCGGTCATCACCAGGTTGGGCGAAATGCCGTAGGAATACCTAGGCTCTATCCCATATGCGGGCTCGTAGTTCCACGTCTGGTTGTTCAGGACATTGTTGGTCCACCCTGCTGGAACGTAATGATATTGCCGCCAGTAGAGAACGTGGAGGGCTTGCTTTGACGTGAGGTTATGATCCACATTGAACATCCAGGATCTATCAGTCTGTACTGGAACATACGACGGCGAGTAGTTCCTGTTTTCAGATCCTGGGGTGGTGAAGGGGACGCTCGGCTGCGGAACAAAGCTCAGCAACGCCTTCGAATTCGTGCTGAAACAGCTTTGAGGAATGATGTTCCCCGGCCATTGCGTTCCTGGGCTGCCAGGGCCGCTGGCCGGCACGGAGCAACCTGCTGGTTTAAGGGAGGGATTTGCGTTCCAGGCGATCGGAACGAAAATTGGTATCGCCGCGCCGGTGGTGGGATTAACCAGGCGACTGAAATCGCCACCAATTTCGGCCGGTGTAGGAACGGTGACAGGACCTTGTCCTCGAGCGAAGCGATATTTATCTATGCTAAAGAACCAGAAGGTCTTATTTCGTCCGTTATAGATCTTGGGCAATACGACCGGTCCGCCGAGAGAAAACCCCCAATCCGTTTCGTGGTCCGTGTTGGGCGCGCCCAGCACGCCCTTGTTGTTCGGATTTATATCATTGTAAGCGCCTGGGGCATCGAAATAGGCATCTCTGTAAAAGAAAAAAGCATCGCCGTGAAAAGCATTGCCGCCTGATTTGGTGTTATATTGCTCGACGCCTTGGCCCAGACCATACTGCGCAGAAAACGTGCCCGTCAGAATATCCACGTCTTTGATCGAATCGTAAGGAGGTTGGTTCCAAGTTGTAAAGCCGGCGGTTTCTGAAAACGCCTCCGGTACGCCGTTGAACATCACTTCTGTCTGCTGGTCCACACCTCCGTTAATCCGCTGGCTGAATCCATCCCCCGTAACGCCCGGCGTCAAAAAGATAAAACTGTCAATCTGGCGCATATCCCCACTGACCAATTGCGGCAGCTCTTCCGTGAGCGTCTGGCTGATCGTCGTACCGATCTCAGGTTGTTCCGTCTGCAACGCCACCGACGGAGCTGTAACCTCAATTGATTCTGTGACGGTCCCGGGCACTAACGTGGCGTTCGCCGTGGATGTCGCCCCACCCACTACGATGACATTCTTGTCAACGAAGGATTTGAACCCTGCTTTTTCGACCCTAACGATATATGCGCCGGGGATGAGGTCGATAACAAGGTAGGTGCCAGCCGAGGTAGTAAAGGCCGTCTGGGACACGTTAGTATCCACGTTCGTCACCGTTACCTTCGCGTCCGGAACTGCCGCATCGGCTTGGTCAATTACCGTGCCGTTAATTCTGCTCACCGCTTGCGCACCCAGTTCGCGCGGGCAGAGGAGAACAGCCAAGCAAATGACCAGCCCAGCGACCAAGCCGTGGCGAACTGCCATGCGGTTGCGCACACCACTGCACAACCTCAAAATCGCTTCCATGTTTTTCCTCCCTGTGAGAGCTTCCAACGGTCCACCCGCGAAATAACGGAGAGTTGTGCCTACACCACCCCTTTGGCGGGAGACGCTAATGCAAAAGCACTATGGCTGTCAAGGGCCATTCATGTGACCTAATTATTCCCGTCTTAACGGTTGTGTCTATTCGGTTTACTGGAAAATGTTCTCTGGGTTACAGAATTTGTGGAGTTTGTATTGCAGTTTGCTCGCAAGATGCTGTGCTGATCTAAGCCGCGCCGGTGACACGATGTGGTAGATTGCCCAACAGTCTCAAGATGAAGACGCTTGGGCTGGACAGTACGTTTGCTCTGGACGTCGGATCGATCCGATATCGTCCTCGGAGTGACAACTGGAAGGGGTATCCTCCGAAGCGTCTGTTATCGCTTCGCTGCTCCGCGTGGCGCATCACTGTGAAGCGGTTCGTCCACCTGCAAAATCTGATCGGCGTGCACGGCCTCTAAGACTTGCACAATCCCGCTCGGCCAGCGGATCTCCACTCGCTGGGCCACCGCCTCCGCTCCCAGGCCGAAGTGCGCCCGCTTATCACTCGAAGACAGATAGCTACCTGCCGTGGTCACGGTCTGAAGCTGCATGCCCTCTGAAGTCGTCAATTTCACTTCGGCGCCGATGCCGTCGCGGTTGCTACGATGGCCCACCAGCTTCAAAATCAGCCAGTGGTTTCTCGTAGGCGTCTCATTTCGCAGAATATGCGCCGCTCCGTCATTCGTGGTGATCACTGCATCCAGGCGGCCATCGTTGTCAATGTCGCCGATGGCCATCCCTCGCCCCACCCAAGGCTCCTTGAAAACGCTGCCTGCAGCTGCGGAAATATCCGCAAATTTCCCCCTCGTGTTGCGAATCAAAACGGGCGGCTCACGGTAACGCAAATTGGGAGTGGTCAGCTCCACGTTATCCATATCGTGTCCCTGGACGATCAGTAGGTCCTTCCACCCATCGTTATCGAAATCCATGAAGCGAAAACCCCACCCGGAGTGAGGCCGGGTGATGTCCGCAAGTCCACTGGTGTAGGTCGCGTAGGTGAAGCTGCCATCGCCGTTATTCTTGTATAGCGCGTAGGCCTGGTTACCGAGGTCGGTGATGAGCAAATCGGGCAGACCGTCATTGTCGTAATCGGCGAAGTCCACGCCCATGCCGGCGTATGTCGCGCCGTCGCCATCCACGGCCACTCCCGCCATCAAGCCCACTTCTTCAAATGTGCCGTCACCCTTGTTGCGATAGAGGAATTCAAACATGGAGTCATTGGCGACGCAAATATCCAAGCGGCCGTCCCGGTCGTAGTCGGCAAACGCGATTCCCAAGCCTTTCCCTGCCTTAGAGAAACCAATCTTCTTCGAGACCTCCGTAAAGTGGCCGTCGCCGTCGTTGTGATACACGAGCGGAGTTGCTGGCCGGAAACGGTTGGGATTGCAATAGGACCGGAAGCCTTCTTTGGGCGGGCCGCACCAGACATCGTCAAAGTCCCATTCCATGTAGCGCAAGACAATCAAATCGAGCAGCCCGTCATTATCTAAGTCCAGCCATGCCGCGCTGGTGGACCATCCGCTGCCGTTGAGCCCGGCTTTTGCCGTCACGTCCGTGAATGTGCCGTCGCCATTGTTGTGATAGAGCCTGTTGCCGCCATATGCCGTCACAAACAAGTCGGCATTTCCATCGTTGTCGTAGTCGCCTACGGCCACGCCCATGCCATAGCCCCATCCTTGCAGCCCGGCCTCTTTCGTGACGTCCTCGAACGTTCCGTCACGCTTCTGGTGATACAACCGATTCCAATACTGCGGGCCGGTCTTCTGCGGAATCCTTCCTTTGGGAGTAGGGTCGCTGAGCGGCGCGCCATTCACAAGGAAGAGATCCAGGCGGCCGTCATTATCGTAGTCGAAGAGCGCAGCCCCACTGCCCATCGTTTCAATCAAATATTTTTTCGCAGTGTGAGAGGCTAGGTTGCGAAAATCCAAACCCAGCGCCGCAGTGACGTCGGTAAACTTCGCTTCCGTCGCTTCTGGTGGGCCAAAAGATTTCGCCCCGGTCTCTGCGCCGGGCATTTTCGGCACGGTTTTCTGTCCCAAAATCGGCACGACCGGAACGAACGCCGAGAAAAGAAAGATAAGCGCCGAGCGCCGATCTATCAGGTACGGCGCCTGCTCCGTGGTTCTTTGAACAAACCGCCGAGAAACATTCTGACGCTCGGGAGCCCCCCAAAGCGGTAGACCCGCTAGAAAACGCATAAGAACATGGACTATAACATCCGCTGGAAAACTGACGCCAGAAATTCTTGACGCAGTCGGCCATGGTCCTTTTGTTTGAAAAGACGAGAACTTCTTTCAAACGAACGCCTATCTTCAGTCCAGAAAATCCATACAACGCACTCTTCCGAGCCACGTTCGTTATGTACGCGATGAGAAGGGAGTCGTCGCCGCCGCTGTCTTCTTATTTCCAAGGAAGACTGAATCGGGCGTTCCTACAATCTCTCCCGATGAGAGGCCGTCGAATTCACCTGCAAAATCGAAGGCTCAACTCTGCGCGTTGCTTTCGAACTCCAGAAAATGGTCGACCAAAACGACCCAACGCTTGGAACACCGCGCTGCCTTGCGGCCATCGCAGTCAGCGTTCTGGCTGTCATCTGTTTTTTTCTTCGGCAAACTTAATTCTTCTGTTAGAATCCGTGGTGTTCCTCGAAATCGCCATCGTAATTTTCGTCATGCTTGTCATGTGCCTCTGCACGCGCGTTCTTGCTGCCCCGACATTAAAGCTTGCCAAAAACAGCTGCTTAACTCCCGTTAGAATCAGCAGTTCCGGAAATACCCGGGGGGGTGGGGGCATCGCCTTGGTCCTCATCGCCCTCGCTGCAATGCCATGGACCGCACCTAAATCGGCCTGCGCAGCCTCGCCTCAGTCAGGCCCAATCAAAACGCTGGACTCTGCGCGGCAGAATGGCGCCCAAGCCCCTGCTGGCGGGCGTAATTCATCAGAACTTCCGCCGCCTCTCGATCCGATTCTCGCCGAAGCCAGATCGCTTGCTGATAAGGGCATGGCCTCAGAAGCTGAACGCAGGATCCGCCAATATCTCGCCGTGCATGCTGACTCCGCGAATGCTCATTTCTTGCTCGGGCACATCCTGTTCCGGGAGATTCAGGTAGAAGCAAGACTGGAGAGCCAGCTCGCGCTTCAGGTTCAGGCTCCTATGGGCGGCGCGAAGGTCCTCGGTGCAAATTCCTCCGACGCAAAGGACCGGGACGAGAAGGCTAAAGCTTCACTGGCGGAGTTTACCGCAGGCGCAAAATACGGTACCCCCACCGCCGCCGATTTGAAAGTCGTGGCTTTCGACTATGTCCTGCTGGGTGACTACTTTGACGCCGATAAGTGGTTGACGAAAATGCTCCAGTGGGCTCCGAACGATTCTGACGGTTGGTACCATCTTGGCCGCACGAAATACACCGAGAACCGCTTCGCTGAAGCCATCAGCGCATTTCAACAATGTCTCAAACTGGATCTCAAAAACGTGAAAGCGGAAGACAATCTCGGGCTGTCCTTTGCAGGATTAGGCCGCAACGACGAAGCCACCGCAGCCTACCAGCAGGCCATCGCCTGGCAAGCGCAGTCCACTGCAAAAAATCCCGGTCCATATATCGACATGGGTAGTCTTCTTATTGACGAGAACCGCCCGCAAGATGCACTCACGTTTCTTCTCCAGGCGACGGAAATCGCTCCGCACGACTCACGTGCCCACGAACTTCTAGGCAAAGCTTACACCCGGCTGGAGGAACTCCCCAAGGGGCAAGCAGAATTAGAAAAAGCAATCGAACTGTCTCCCGAAACTCCCAATCTCCATTGCATGCTTGCTCCCGTGTATGGCAAGCAGGGCCTGGCCGAAAAAGCGAAAATCGAATTCGACCGCTGCGCCGCGATGAACGGAAGCCACTCGACCCCGGAAACGCCGCGGCCCTGAACTCTTCTCGCCAACGAAAAATGGATGGTGCCGCGGAAAGTTCACTCGGAAACGATGAGCGAAGTTCCAATCTTTCACGGCTCTTTGCTTTTTTCTTGGAGCAGTTGTTTGGCACGTTCCGCGGTCGCCGCACGGGAACTCTCTTCCAGCTTACTGAATAGCTTCATCTCCGCTTGCGCTTCCTGTGTTCTTCCGAGCGCGCGGTATGTCTGGGCCAGCAAGAAATGCGTGGAAGCTTCGGCGGGATCAGCCTTTTCCGCGGCTTCTAAGTCTTTCAGAGCCTCCACATGGCGATCCAATTTCATCAGCGCTCTCGCGCGGTCCACTCGCGCCGCCATCAGGTTCGGACAAATTGTCAGAGCCTTTTCGACATCTGCCAATGCTTCCTCTGGACTGACGTGCTGCTCCAGCACGATGTTGCCAAGCTTCCATTGCGCCTGGCAGTTCATCGGGGCATTCACCAGTTCCGCCCGAAACTGTTCCGTGGCCGCGTCCCACATGCTTAGAGACCAGTACGCATTCCCAAGCATATAGTGGGTGCCGGCCTGCTCCGGCGCCATCTCCACCGCTTTCTTGTATTCCATCAGCGCGCCGTCGTAATTCTTCATGCTTTCCATGATCTCGCCGGAAATTTCGTGCACCCACACGGAATTGGGATCGATTTCATTCAATTTCGAAAGCGCCTGCTCGGATAATTTCATGTGGACTTTCCCGAGCAGGTACCAGATTTCCTGGTTCCCTGGCTGCCGCTCCGAAAGCTTTCTCAAATGCTCCGCCCCAAGATCTAGTTCACCGAGTTTGATCAAATCGTTCGCCAGAATCAATTCCGCGTTGTTGTCTTTGGGATTGCCGCGTAGCGCCGCCTCCAAGGACGCTCGCGCGCCGGCGTAGTCACCCATCTCGTATCTTGAGATTCCCAAAAGCGCCGCGGCTGAAAACATTTTCGGATCGATTTTCAATCCTTTTTCCAAAACATCCGCGGCCTTTTTATATTCGCGCTGCCGCAAATAAAGCGAGCCCAGGTTGTTGTAGGCCGGCCCCAGGCGCGGGGCAATCTGCAAAAGAGACTCATAATTCGCGGCGGCGGCGGCGAGGTCGCCGCGGGCTTCGGCGGATTTCGCCTGGGAGTAAAGTGTCTGCACGCGCTCGTCATTCGCATCGGCATTCGACTGACCCGGGGTCGCTGGCGCAATGGCGAAGGAGAACAGGCCAAACAGAAAAATCAGCAAGATTTTGGTCCGGCGCGAGTGGACATTCAAATCTCGCATTTGCAGGAGCTGCGGCATGCGCACAAGTTTACACCGCGGGAAAATGATCTCAAAGAAGTCTACGCGGATTCAGAAGCCGGAAGACCAAAAGATCGAGCGATGTTTTCCCGCAACCTGGCGTTCGAACAGGGAGGTGCAAAAGGGGGGGGTACTTGGGAAGCCCGAAGGTGAGTATTGAACCGGCGAAATCCGCGTGCTACGCTGCTCATCAATATTGGGGAGTTCTGTCATGCAAGCCACGGAAAACCGCGTACAGACTCGGGGGTTCGGCGTTTTTGAAGTGGATGAGCGGGCCGCGGAACTACGTAAGCGCGGCATTCGAATCAAGCTGCAAGAACAACCCCTCCAGATCCTGTGCCTCCTGCTGGATCATTCCGGCGAAGTGGTGACTCGGGAAGAGCTTCGCCACAAGCTCTGGCCGGCGCACACCTTCGTTGATTTTGACCGCAGCCTGAACAAAGCCATGACCAAGCTGCGGTCCGCGCTGGGCGATTCCGCCGAGAACCCTCGCTACGTCGAAACCATTCCGCGTCACGGCTACCGCTTCCTGGCGCCGGTCCATCATCAACGCGAGGGAACCGAAACAGCCGCCGCCGCTCTCGTTCATCCGGCGGACACGCACTCGGGAGTCCAAGCAAGAGTGGGGGAAGGCCGCGGTTCCGTTCCATCTTTCTTTGGATCGCTGAATTTGCGCACGCGACTCGGGCGGAGGCGCCTCATTGTTTTGGCTGCCACGTTTGCGGTGGCCATCCTGACTGCAGTCGTCTATCTGCGGATTCGCGCCTCCGCTGGCCTCATCGGATCTTCAAGCTCCGCGAATTTACGGCAGTCGGTTGCGGTGTTGGGATTCAAGAATTTGTCAGGTGATGCGCAGGAAGCCTGGCTCTCCACGGCGCTTTCGGACTGGCTGATGACCGAGCTCGCGGCCGGGGAACATGTGCGCGCCATACCCGCTGAGAGCGTGGCACGAATGAAGATGGAACTCGCTCTTCCGGACGTGGACAGTTTGAGCCGCGACAGCTTAACGCGAATCCGTAAGAATCTAGGTACGGATTACGTGGTAGTGGGTTCCTATGCGACGCTGGGCCCCAAGTCCGAGGGACAGGTCCGGCTGGATCTCCGGTTGCAGGACACGCGCAGGGGAGAAACGGTCGGGGCGATTTCCGAAGCCGGGACGGAAGTGCATCTGCTCGATCTGGTCTCGCGAGCCGGCGAAGAGCTGCGGAAAAAGCTTGGAGTGCGTGCGGTGACCAGGGAAGAGGCAGCAGAGGTAGCGATTGCGCTGCCTTCGAAAGGCCAAGCCGCCAAACTATACTCTGAGGGGCTTGCCAAGCTGCGAGTGTTCGATATGCTCGCAGCTCGTGACCGGCTGCAGAAAGCGTCGGAAGTCGAGCCAGACTTCGCGCTCTCGCACGCGGCACTGGCGAACGCGTGGGAACAGCTTGGCTACGATGAGAGGGCGAAACTCGAGGCGAAAAAGGCGTTCGAATTGTCCTCGAATCTTTCCCGGGCGGAGCGACTGCTCGTTGAAGGCCGTTATCGCGAGACCATGCGTAGCTGGGAGAAGGCCATTGAGATTCACCGCGCCCTCTTCGACTTTTTCCCGGACAACCTGGATTACGGTCTGGCGCTTGCGGACTCCGAGGTCAAAGCCAATCGGTGGAAAGATGCGTTGGTAACCATCGCCGCACTACATGCACTGCCTGCACCGCTCGGAGAAGATCCTCGGATTGATCTGGCAGAGAACGATGCAGCGAGGTCACTGGGCGACATGAAGAGGGCCGAAGCGGCCCTGGCCCATGCCGTGGAAAAAGCGCAAGCCGCGGGGGCTTCATTGCTGCTGGCCAAAGCCCGACGCGAGCAGGCCTGGTTGTTCGAAAATTCCGGAAAACAAGAAAGGGTTGAGGGAGCAATCCGCGAGGCAAAGGAATTGTATATCGCGGCGCATGACCGGCTGGGCGTCGCCGCCACCAGCACCCTGGAAGGGATCGAACTGGAGAGGCACGGAAATTACTTGGAAGCAAAGAAACGCTACGAAGAGGCTATGGAGATCTACCGAGAGACAGGGAGCAAGCTCAGCCTTAGCAATGAATATGACAATCTTGGTGGCATCCTTCTCTATCTAGGTGACCTGGCGGGGGCACGCAAGCGATACGGGGAGGCCCTGGCGACGTATAGTGAGATCGGCGATCAGAACGGGGAGGCGCTGGCAAAGATCGGCCTCGGTGACGTGTCTCTTGCTCTCGGGAAGCACAACGAAGCAAAACAGATGTACGAGGAAGCACTTGAGATCTGCCGCCGGCTCGGCAGCCGCGGAAGGCAAGGAGAAGCCCTTGCGGGTGCTGGAAAGGTGCTGCGACTGGAAGGGGATCCCGCTGGAGCAGAGAAAAATCTCACAGAGGCTATTGCGATTTTCCAGGAAGTTGGCGACAACAGCGAAGCGGCCCACGTTCGCCTGCAACTGGCGCAGCTCCTGCTCGACGAAGGGAAGAGTGCCGAGGCGGCGGCTTCCGCGCGGCAATCGACCGAAATGTTTGAGGCAGAGAAAGCCGGGCGATATACTGCCGAAGCGAAGCTTTCGTTATGCAAAGCGCTGCTGGCTCAGGGGCGGATTGCCGAGGCGCGCAAGTACGTCGAGCAAGTGATAGCTGCCGCGAGCGAGAGCCACAATCGTGAGCTCGAACTGAACTCAGCCATCATCGCGGCACGCCTTCAGGCGGCATCCGGAAATCTCGCAGAGGTTGGCGAATCTATCAGGAACCTTGAAAGGTTGATTGGCGAGGCCAGCTCAGCGGGATTCGGGGGGGTTGTGTATGAAGCGCGCCTGGCCAAAGGTGAAATTCAGATGGACTCCTCGGATCGCGCTGCCGGGAGGACGTACCTGGAAACCCTGGCCAAGGACGCCCACACGAAAGGATTTCATCTTATCGCTAGCCAGGCGTCACCAGCCTTACAGGGAGTACGGATTCCAGCGGCGCCGCATGCACGGAATTGAGTACGGACCCGGAGCCAAGGATCGAAAGCGCGCAATCGACCATTTCGGACAACGTTCCGAGATCAAGCCTATTTCTTGTCGCGACCTCGGTAGTAGGCCGCGGGAACGGAAACGCGCGACCAGGCTTAACGAGATGCTTCATTAGTTGTTTCTCCTGTATTTCGAGATCAGCGAGCGCATGATCGGGGTTAGCTTTTCCAAATCCTACAGAGAACATCTAAAGGGACAGTCTTATTTTTCAATAAGATACTAGGGAAGGCGCAGATGACATCACGGAACCTTGACAGTACCTGCCAAGGTTTCTAAGACTGGCTAACACTCCCAATTTTTTTTCTCAACGCTGAGAGGAGATCCCTGATATGAGGACCAGTCCTTTCCTTCAAGCAGTTGTTATGGCGGTCTGCCTCGGAAGTGCGGCCGCCCTGGGGATGAACTCTGTTGCTACAGCGAAGCTGCTGGACGGAAAAACGAGGCTGGCGATTGTCGGCTTGGACCACGACCACGTTTGGGAACTGCTCCGGTACATCGGCAAGGAACCGGAGGCCGAACTTGTGGCGATCGCGGAGTCCCAGCCGGCTCTGGTGAAAGAAGCGAAGTCAAAAGTTCCGGACTCCGTGAAGTTTTATGCCGATTATGTCGCGATGCTGGATGAGGCCAAGCCCGACGCGGTGATCGTGACCACGGCAAATGACCGCCACCTGGAGATCCTGCGCGAGTGCGCCAAGCGGCACATCCATTATTCCGTGGAAAAACCGATGGCCACGAACGCGGCCGACGCACGGGAGATGGAACGGCTGGCGAAGCAAGCCGGGATCAAGGTAATGGTGAATTATTGGAATGCGTGGGTGGCCCCGACGCATGAGCTCTTTCACCGCGTGAAAGACAGACAGTTGGGGGAGGTACAAAAAATTATCGTGCAATACGGCCATGGCGGACCTAAAGAGATTGGTGTCTCCCAATATTTTGCCGACTGGCTCTATGATCCCCTCAAAAACGGTGGCGGGGCGATCATGGATTTTGGATGTTATGGGGCCGAGTGGGCGGTGTGGCTGAAGGGGCGGCCGAAAGGAGTGATGGCAACGGCCCAGAAACTAAAGGTCGAGCAGCACAACAAGGTGGACGACGATTCCACGATTGTGCTCGATTATCCCGACGCGACGGTAATCATCGAGGCCTCCTGGGATTGGCCGTATGACATGGGCCGCGTGCAAGTGTTTGGTCCGAAAGGGAGCTTGTTGGCAACCCGGAGGGAGTTGTTCTACCGCTCCTCAGATGACCGGGGTACGATGACGGGGCTAGAAGGAGAGCGTGTTTCACTGAATGCGCCGCCACGGGAGACAAGCAATCCGATCTCTTATTTTGTAGATTGCATCCGGCACGATAAGCCGATTGAGGATCCGCTTTCGACAAGTCTGAATGTCCAGGTGATGGAAATTCTGGACGCGGCGCGCGAATCTGTCCGCACCGGACGGGTTCAGGAACTCCGCTAGTCTTGTGTGAAGCAAGCCAACCTCCTAACTCTGCGGGTTCGCTATTGCCGCGTTGTTTCGCCTCCATGTTTCTCGCTTTCTGCGTCAGTAGACAATG
>WNFJ01115412.1_pt2 | contig 20807 bp, 24 predicted proteins | sample 5400461 | NCBI WGS metagenome assembly WNFJ01 (sample SAMN13153349, study PRJNA577476) | soil metagenome | isolation source: 115 cm saprolite on Douglas fir-dominated hillslope | place: USA:California | collected 2013-09-17
CATGTCAACGGCTGCACGGACACCAATACCGGCTTCGACAGCCTCGGCTACCAGCCCGTCTGGCCGGACGGGAACAGGGCCCTGCATCCCCAGCCCGTCCTGTTCTCCAGCCCGCGGACCGGGTTCTTCGACAGCGTCAACTACACACGCATGGCCTTCGAGGCTGACCTGCCCAGGATCGAGACCAATACGTGCAACCGGACCACCGGCGCTGGCTGCACCCTGATCCCGACCACGGACAAAGGCACGCCAGCCGCCTTCTACCCGTTCTTCAGCGCCTTCCAGAACGGCGTCCAGGACGAGCGGGGTGGGGGTGGCTGCGTGTGGGCGTTCGGTAACCGCCTGCCGGGTGCGACCACCGATTTCGGCCGCAACGCGCAGTATGGGTCGCTGCTGACCACCACCTACCTCGCCTTCGGCGGCGGCGGTGCGACCATCAACCGCATCAACAACTTCCGTCAGATCATCTCGAACCCGTGCCCTGCAGGAGGGTCTAAGGGCTAGCGGCGTCAGATATCGGGGCCGGGACCACGAGGTCCCGGCCCCGTGTCATTGGGGCTCGGTTTTACCGCGGCAGGTGCCGCGCTGACACTGACTCAGGACCAGCTGGCCAGGCTGGACAGCATTGCCTCATGAGCACGCCCACCGCGCAGGTCATGGCTGGCGCGGGCGCCGTTCCGGGCTGTTGGCCTGCTCGAGGAGGTCCCGCACGACCTGTCGATGCCGGGGCGCGATTCCGGCCCACACTGCGCGTGCGATGCGGTTCTCCAGTTGTACGAGGGTGGCGAAGAGCAGCGTGTGCTGCTGGCGTTCGAAGACCAGTTCGCCCGACAGCCCGAGGCGGCCGCTGGCGCCAAGGAGCGCGAGGTCCGGGGCGCTGCGCCGGACCTCCCAGCCGAGCACAAATCGGTCAGAGTGAGTTGAACCGAGCCGCAGGCCGAGCGCAGACCACCCCCTCGAGAGCGCGTTTCGCGTGCTCATCGGAGCGTCTTCAAGAATCGCTCGGGCCCATTGCTCGCCCGTGCGGTCCTGAGCCGGGCCGGTTTCGACGAGGAAGGCGTCCTCGTAGTCGACGTGGGAGAGCGTGCTGAGCGCTCGCGCGGCCGGCGGCAGTGTGACCTGGCGCACTGTGAACGGCGCCTCCACGTGCGGGTCGTTCGGATGGCTGTCTGTATCCGCAGTCACGTCGATCTCCCTCCTTAATTGGAATTGATCATCTATGCGGAGGCTTGCGACGGGTCGCCGCGCGAAGCCCACCACCGCACCAGCCGGGGAAAGTCGTCCGGGCCGCCCGGCGTCGGCAGTGCCCATACGTCCTCGAGCCGGAAGCCGCCCGTGAGCTCGTGGATGCGCCAGGGCCGGGAGGTGTGCGCGGTGTTCGGGAGCCGCATGCGGGAACCTCCATCTATACGGTACCGTATATATGAATGTAGCACCGCCCGCAGAGCCGTCAACTCCCGGACTGGTAGTGAGAGGCCATGGCCGCCATCACCCGGACGCCCCGCAGCAGGTGGGTCGAGGCAGGCCTGCGGGCCCTCGCGGCCGGCGGCCCGGACGCCGTCCGGGTCGAGGCCCTGGCGCAGGCGCTCGGCGTGACCAAGGGCGGCTTCTACGGGTATTTCGCCGACCGGAACGCGCTGCTCGAGGAGATGCTGGCCACGTGGGAGCGGATGAGCACCGATGAGGTGCTCGAGCGCGTCGAGCGCCAGGGCGGCGACATCAGGGCCAGGCTGCGGCGGGCGGGCGCACTCACCTTCTCCAGCGAGCTGCTGCCGATCGACCTGGCCATCCGCGACTGGTCCCGGCGTGACCAGGCGGTCGCCGAGCGCCTGCGGCGCGTCGACAACCGGCGCATGGACTACCTGCGCCTGCTGTTCGGCGCGATCTGCCCCGACCAGGACGAGGTCGAGGCCCGGAGCACGCTCGCCTTCTCCCTAGTGATCGGCCACCACTTCATGGCGGCCGATCACGGCGAACGCAGCCACGCAGACGCGCTGGAACTTGCCGCCAGGTGGCTGCTGGCGTAGCACACCCAAGCGGCATTTACGAGCGGCGCTCTCCCTGCCGTTTACTCGATCCTGGCTGCCGCGGCCGTGAGACGCTCGGGGACGTGAGCACGGGTGAGCCGGACGCGGAGACGCTGGCCGCAGACGGGCTGGAGTGGCTGCTCGGCTCGGCGCGTGACACTGGGCCTGGCCTGGCCTGGGCCGGAACGACCGCCGATGCCGAAATCGATCCCACTCTGTACAGCGGCGGCGCGGGAATCGTGATCACGTTGCTGGAGGCCCATCGTCACTTCCGCGACGACAGGTACGCCGACGCTGCCATCCGCGGAAGCCGGGCGATCGCCGCCGCGCTTGATGACTGGAGTAATTGCTCGTTGTACCTCGGCCTCACCGGGATGGCTCTTGCCCTGCGTGCCGTCGGAAGGCTGCTCGGAGACGCGGCGGCCGACCAGGCGGCGGGCCATGCCCTGGAGGTCGTCAGGTCTCGCTTCGACGGGGACCGGTGGAGTGACCAGTTCGAGCTGATCGGCGGCAACGCCGGCGTCGCGCTGGGCGCACTCGGCGCCGGTGATCCCGGCCTTGCGGTGCTCGCGGTCACGCCCTACCTACGCACGTCAGAACCGACCTCAGGCGGCGTGCATTGGGAGGTGCGTGCAGGAACGGCGGCGCGCTTTCACCACATCTCGCACGGCACCCTGGGCATTGTCCAGGCGCTGGCCGCCGTGGGCCAGGCCACCAGCCGCGCTGACCTGGTCGAGTTCGCGCTGGCCGGCGCAGCGGACGTGGTGAGCCGGAACGAGGCCGGCCCGTCAGGCTTCCTGGTCCCGCACTCCGATCCGCAGCACAAGCCGGAGCGGATCGAGCGCTACAGCTTCGGATGGTGTCACGGGCCGGCCGGTGACGCCCAGGTATTCCGGTTGCTCGGCGCCGTGACCAAAGACTCAGCCTGGCCGGTTCTGGCGGACCGCTGCTGGCATACGGTGACGGGCTCTGGGCTGCCGCGCCGGAGCCGGCCGGGCTTCTGGGATAACAGCGGCCGCTGCTGCGGGACAGCCGGCGTGCTGGCGCTCGCCTGCGACCGGCACGCCGAGTCCGGCGCGGACCTGAACTTCGCGACCGTGCTCGCCAGTGACCTGGCGGCGCGCGCGACCGTAGACAGGACCGGAGTGCGCTGGTCGAACGACGAGTTCCGGGTCACCCCCAGCGCGCTTCCTCCACGAACCGGCTGGGCCATGGGTAACGCCGGAATCATCCGGGAGTTGCTGCGGTTCGCCCGTGCCGCCGCCGGGACTGACCCGTCCTACGCCGTCACCTGGCCAGACCACCCCGCGGTCGGCCGCGTCCCCCGGCCATAGCCGCCGCGGTCCGCGTCAGGCACACCGGTCACCCCGGTAACCGCACCTTATGGGGCAAGCGCGCGGTTCAGGCCGGGAAGGGCTGGTTTCCGGTCGCCGGGCACGGGCCGGATCAGCGCGGCGACTGCCTGCTCAGTGGTGGCAGGCTGGGTTCGTGGCTGAGCAGCCGCTGCCAGGCGGGTTCGTGACGGACGTCGTGCGGGCCGGGATCACGGTCCGGCGGGCGCCGCCTGCGGACCCTGAGTTCGTTCACGCCCTGCTGGGATGGTTCGAGCGGCACAGGTGGGACGGGGCGCCGAGGTTCCTGGGAACCGATGAACTGGGGCGGCAGAGACTCAGCTTCATCGATGGCCACGTAGCGTGGGAACCGGGCCAGCCGCCGTCGGTCACCTTGGACGTGAGCCTGGCCCGGCTGGCCGTGCTGGTGCGGGAGTTCCATGACCTGACCGCCGGGACGCCGCTGGCCGCCGGCGGGGAGGTGGTCTGCCACAACGACCTGTCGCCTAAGAACACCGTGTACCGCGAAAGCGGCGCGGGGCTAGCGCCCGTGGCGTTCATCGACTGGGATATCGCGGCTCCGGGCGAGCGGATCCACGACATCGCGCATGTGTGCTGGCAATACCTTGACCTCGGCCCGGGCGTGGCCGACCCCGCCGCCGCCGGCGGGCGGATGCGGCTGATCTGCGACGCCTATGGGCTGCGAGGCCGCGGCGGTCTGCTGGAGACGATCTTGTGGTGGCAGGACCGGTGCTGGCGCGGCATCGAGGCCAGGGCCGCCGGCGGCGACCTCGCGATGACGCGCCTGCGCGACAGCGGCGCGGCCCGCTCCGTCCGAGACGCCTTCGACTGGGTCACCAGCCACCGCGCCGAACTCGCTACCCACCTCAGATAGGCACCAGCCGCGACCGCATAACCCCCAGATAAGCGTTGGGTGGTCCGCTGATCCTGTTGTACGCTTCCACTAACCACTTAGCGGAAATAGTGATTAGTTGAAGGAGGATGAGTGATCGAGTTCCAGCTGGACACCGCCTCGGGTGTCGCCACCTACCTGCAGCTGGTCCAGCAGGTCCACCAGGCCCTGCAGCTCGGCATCCTCGAGCCAGGAGACCAGCTGCCGACGGCCCAGCAGGTCGTCGCCAGGCTGGCGATCAACCCGAACACGGTGCTCAAGGCCTACCGGGACCTCGAACGGGAGGGCCTGGTGCGCCCCCGTCCCGGCCAGGGGACCTTCATCGTCGGGACACTCCCTCGGAGCGACCCCGCCGCCCAGGAGCGTTTCCTCTCATCGATGACCGCCTGGCTCCGAAGGGCGCGCGCCGCCGGCCTCGGGCCCGACGACATCGAAGCGATCTACCGCACCGCCGTTCGCAACTTCTTCGCGGAAGGGGTGGCATGACGGCCATCATCGAGACGAACGGGCTCGGCAAGCAGTACGGACGCAAGTGGGCCCTCCACGACTGCACCCTGACCATCCCCGAAGGCAAGGTCGCCGGGCTCGTCGGGCCGAACGGGGCGGGCAAGACGACGCTGTTGCACCTGGCCGTCGGCCTGCTCGCGCCAAGCGCGGGGGCGATCACGGTCCTCGGCGGACGCCCCGGCGACGGCCCTGCCCAGCTCGGGAAGGTGGGCTTCGTCGCCCAGGACACGCCGGCCTACGCGCGCTTGTCGGTGGCCAAGCACCTCCGCATGGGCGCCTACCTGAACAAGAACTGGGACCGCCAGCTCGCCGAGAGCCGGATCGCTCAGCTCGACATCGACCCGCGCCAGAAGGCGGGGTCGCTGTCGGGCGGGCAGCGTGCGCAGCTCGCGCTGACGCTGGCCGTCGCGAGACGACCCGAGCTGCTCATCCTCGACGAGCCTGTGGCAAGCCTGGACCCGCTCGCGCGGCGCGAGTTCCTCCAGAGCCTCATGGAGATCGTCGCCAAGGACGGCGTGAGCGTCGTGCTCTCCTCACACCTCATCGCCGACCTGGAGCGAGTCTGTGACTACCTGGTCATTCTCATGGCTTCTCACGTGCAGCTGTCCGGAGAGGTGACTGAGCTGGCTGGATCGCACTGGCGCCTGACCGGACCACGCCGCGACCCGGGCTCGCTGCCTTCGGATCAGGAGGTCATCGAGGAGAGCCACACCGACAAGCAGAGCATGTTCCTCGTGCGCACCGGCCAGCCGGTCCTCGATCCGGCCTGGAACGTGAAGCCAGTCACGCTCGAAGATCTCGTCCTCGCCTACTTGAGCAATCCGCGCCGCCCTGAGCGCGTCCGCTCGCATGGTTTCGGAGTTGTCCGGTGATCCGCTTCACCTGGATGCAGTTCCGAGCCCAGGCTTTGCTCGCCATCGGCGGACTGACGATCGCAGCCATCGTGCTGGCGCTCACTGGCCCCCACCTCGTCTACCTCTACGACACGACGGTCGCAAACTGCTCCGCCCGCGGCGACTGCCCGGCGGCGACCACGGCGCTGATCAATGACGGCGACAGGGTGGGAATAGTGCTCAGAGTCGTTGTCGAGGTCGTGCCCGCCCTGATCGGGTTTTTCTGGGGGGCGCCCCTCGTCGCCCGGGAGCTTGAGACCGGTACCTACCGTCTGGCCTGGACTCAGATCACCCGCACCCGCTGGATTGCCGTCAAGCTCGGCCTTCTCGGCCTGGCGAGCATGGCGGTCGCCGGGGTCCTCAGCCTCATGGTCACGTGGTGGTCCAGCCCGCTCGATCGTGTCCGCATGACGCCCTTCACGTCGTTCGACCAGCGCGGCCTTGTCCCGGTTGGCTATGCCGCCTTCGCCTTCGTCCTCGGTGTCACCGCTGGCGTGCTCATCCGCCGGACGCTCCCGGCGATGGCCACGGCCCTCGGCGGCTTTGTGGTAGCCCGGCTGGTGGTCGCGCACTGGGGACGCCCGGATCTCGTGTCCCCGCTCCAGATCACGGTTCCGGACACCACCATCGCTGCGGGCGGGTTGTCATCGGCGAGTGCCGGGGCTCCCGATCCGCGCGACTGGGTCATCTCCGACCAGACGATCAACGCCAAGGGCCATGTGATCGGCCAGTTCGGAACCGTCGGCCCGTCCGGGAACACGACCGTCAGCGTCAGCGCTCACGGGATCGCGATCCAAGGGGTGGGATCGTGCCCCAACTTGCACAGCCAAACGCCCCGGAACGTTCAGCGCTGCGTCGACCAGCTTCGGGTACGCGAGGTCCTGACTTATCAGCCCTTCGGCCACTACTGGGCGATCCAGTGGATCGAGCTGGCGATCTTCCTAGGCGCCGCTGCCGCTTTGAGCGGATTGTGCCTCTGGTGGGTCCGTCGCCGTCTCACCTGAGATCGCGATCACGACGCGAACGTGAGCAACAGGGAGCGTTTGCGCACGCCAGGCAAGTGGCGCTGGTGGTCACCGCCACCAGCGTCAGCGACCGGGCCGGGGCGAAGCTGCTGGTCATCAGGCTGCTCACCGTCTGGCTCGCTGCGCATCATGTGGGTCGGGTGGGCTCGCCGGGTCTTGACGGCATTCAGGGCCTGCTGCTGGGTACGGTAGCCAACGAACTGCTGCTGAACGCGGCGCACCCGATCGGTCGTCCGCTGAGGCCGGGCGCCGCGGGGCGATACGCAAGACGCAGGCCAGGGTCTCGGCGACGAAGGAGCCGCTGAGAGCCGAGAAGGGCCGAACGTCCCGGCAGTGCGGGTATTCCGACCTCGGAGTCGTGCGGGCGAAGAGGCGTCGGATGAGAACCCATGACCACCTGAGAAGAAGGAGAACATCATGGCCAAGCTGGCGCGCCGTCAGGCACCCGCCATATTCCCGGAGCTGTTGTACTGGCTGGAGTCGCCCTTGACGACCCTGCTGCCGTTCACGTCGGGACAGACGTTCCGGGTCGAGGACTACATGCAGGACAACCGCTTCGTCATCCGGGCCGAGCTCCCCGGCCTGGACCCGGACAAGGACATCGAGGTCACCGTCGACGACGGCACCCTGACGATCCATGCCGAGCGCCGCGAGGAGGAGGAAGAGAAGAAGGGGCATCGCTCAGAATTCCGTTACGGCTCGCTCACCCGGTCGGTCAGGCTTCCCGCCAAGGCGGATGCCAAACACGTCACCGCCCGCTATGAGAAGGGCATCCTCGACGTCAGCGTCCCGGTCCCAGAGGCCAGGCCGGAAGGCCGCCGGGTCGCGATCGAGAAGGCCGGATGACGCCCGGGAACGGCGCCAGAACGGCAAGAACCGGTGAGCCGTTCCTGCCACGCCGGTCAGCCGGGGGCCACTACCTCGATGGCGCGACATTAGGGAGAAGCGATGAATCAGAAAGACCGGCTCGCAAGTCGGCAGCCGTCGGTGGCCCTGCTTGAGGAGCGCGTGCACCACCTGGAGTCCAGGGTGACGACCCTCGCCGATGCGTTGCGGCTGCTGGCGCGCGGGCTGGAGGACGGGCCCATGTCCGAGCCGGGGGACCGGGCGCTGGCCGAGGCGGCCAGGCGGGCTCATGACCTGCTGCTCGCCCCAGAGCCCGCGCCCGAAACGGGCACCCGCGGAAACAGCTAGGCTGCCGACGTTTCGGCGACAGGCCGAACGTGACGCGCCCTGATGATCGTGGCGTCGCTCCGGAACCCACGGCCGCTCAGTGAGGCGGGGAGCTGGCGTCGTCGGCAGGTAAGACTTGCCGACGATCAGACACCAGCTAATCATGTCAACGCCGGCCTCGGCGTCAAGGTCGTCGCGTAGAGGGAGAATCGGTATATGAGCTACTCGGATATCTGCTTCTACTTCGATCCGGTGTGCCCGTTCGCCTGGATGACCAGCAAATGGGTGCGGATCGTGCAGACCCAGCGCGACTATACCGTGGACTGGCGGTTCATCTCGCTGCGGATGATCAACGCGACCGTGGATTACGACAGCCATTTCCCGGCCGGCTACGAGGCCGGCCACGCCGCCGGCCTGAAGCTGCTGCGCGTCGCCGCCCGGACCCGGGCTGAGCACGGCCGTGACGCCGTCGGGCCCCTCTATGAGGCTCTCGGCGCCCGGATCTTCGACACCGCCGCCGACTCCGACCAGCCGAATGGCGGGTACCGGGGGACCCGCGCCTTCCTTGCCCCTGTCCTGGCCGAGGCAGGCCTGCCGTCTGAGCTGGCTGACGCGCTCGACGACTCTGCCTTCGATGCGGAAATCCGCCAGGAAACCGACGAAGCGCTCGCCTTGACCGGAAAGGATGTCGGGACGCCGATCATCTGGTTCCAGCCCCCGGCGGGCATTGCGTTCTTCGGCCCGGTGATCAGCCGCCTGCCGACCGAGGGCGAGGCCGTCGCGCTGTGGGACAACGTGCTGGCCCTGGCCAGTTTCCCGGGCTTTGCCGAGCTCAAGCGCAGCCTGCGCGAGCGGCCGCAGCTACGCAGCTTCGGCGTGGAACCCGGCCAGGTCGGCGCGCGGGAGGACTGGTACGCCGGGAGCCGGCGCGCCCCGGAATAGCTCCCAGGGCCCCGGCGTCCTGGACTCGTCACGCGCACGGCAGACGTGGCCGTCTGTCCATGCCCGCGCTCGGCCGGTCGCGATGCGCAGGCGCGCAGCCGAGACGATCGTCCGCCTGGTCAGGCACCTGCCCGGCGACATAGCCCGGTCCGCCGGTGCCGGGTCCTAGCCTGTGCGTATGCGGGATCCGCGATCTAGGAGGGACCTCGATGGCTGACGCTGACGACGTACGCCGCCTCGCGCTGACCCTGCCGCATGTGGAGGAGATCGACAGCGACGGCTTCGACTTCCGGGTGGCAGGCAAGGGATTCGTCTGGTCCTACCCCGAGCGCAGCCCGGGCCAGCCGCGGATCATCCGGACCGACGTCGCGGTGCTGTTCGTCGGCGACGAGGCCGAGAAGCAGGCTCTGCTGCTCGGCGAGCCCGAGGTCTTCTTCACCGCGCCCGGCTACGACGGCTGGCCGCTGGTCATGCTGCGGCTGGCGGAGGTGAACGTCGAGCGCCTGGCGGAGCTCGTGACCGACGCGTGGCGGATGCGTGCCCCGGACGAGCTGGCCGGGCAACTCGGCGAGACCGGCATCCTCCCGAGCGCGGAGCCGGGCTGAGCGAAGCAGATCAGCGGAGGGCAGGCCCTGATACCGGAGGCGCGCAGATCGCTGCCGAATTCGGTGAAGCCGATCGCCTTCATGGCCTGCTTGCGAGGTCACGTCGCGCGGTCTGGGCGATCTCCGCGTTGGTGTACGCGTGCCCGCCGATGCCCCAGCCGCCATCTGGTGCCTCGGAGATCAGCACCCAGGTGCGCGCGGCCAGCCCGGGGTCGCCGGCCGCGCCCGCGATGATGTCGGTCATCTCCTTGACGACCCCGAGTTTCTTGGTCCGGTCAAGAACGCCTTCCGGGGTCAGTACCGCGACCCGGACGTGATCGCTGCGGCCGGCCGCGTCACTGAACGCGTCGGTGTCCAGGTCGTGCACGAAGGCCGCGGTATTGTCCAGGAACAGGGGTATCGCGGGCACGCCCTCCCACCGCATCATGGCCTCGGCGAGCGCCTTGGCCAGGTTCTTCTTATCCCGGAACGTCCCGGGCGCGGCGGTCACGTCGATCATGGGCATCGCAGCCTCCTCGGTGCAGGTCGGGGGAACATTGGTCATCATCCTGCGGCGCGAGGCGGCGGCCGGGTATCCGCATCATGACTGCACCTGGCGCGCAGCCCGGCGCGGGGCGGCTCATGACGCGCCGGTGACGATGAAATCGAGGAGGGCCCGATTGACCTGGTCGGCATGGGTCCAGATGATCGCGTTCGGCCCGCCTTGAATGACGACCCGGCGGACGTTCCTGATCAGGGCAGGCAGCCGGTCTCCGGTCGCCTCGGGGGGCAGGATGCGGTCCTGGCTGCCCTGCACGACCAGGACCGGGACGTCGATCCGGGGAAGGTCGCCGCGGAAGTCCTCGAGCGACGCCGCGACGCCGTCGCGGGCGGCCTTGGCGTACGCCCGGATGGCGACGTGGAAGCTGTTCTGCCAGGCCTGGTCGCTGACGTGGCTGCCGCCGAGGAGGTCGATGTTGTAGAACCTGTCCAGGAAAGTCTTGGTCGCGGCAGGCCGGTCGGCGGAGATATCGGCCATGAACTCGTCGAAGACGCTGCGGTCAATCCCCTCCGGGTTGTCGGCGGTCCGCAGCAGGAAGGGCGGCAGCGGCGCCAGCAACGCCGCGCCGCGGACGCGCCCGGAGCCGTAGGCCGCCAGGTAGCGGGTCACCTCTCCGCTCCCCGCGGAGAAGCCGACGAGCGTCACGTCGTGCAGGTCGAGCTCGCTGAGCAGCGCGTTGAGGTCAGCGGCGAGGGTGTCATAGTCATAGCCGACGCTCGGCCTGCTCGAGCTGCCGAAGCCGCGCCGGTCGTAGGTGATGACCCGGGTTCCGGCGTCCAGCAGTGCCGCTTCCTGCTTCTCCCACGAGTGGCCGTCAAGCAGGTAACCGTGGACCAGGACGACGGGAGCGCCAGACCCGCGGTCTTCGTAACAGATCCGGATCGGCCCTGAGTTCTCACGGCCGACCGTTATGAAGTGCATCGCGTCCTCACCCCCGCACCACTGTGCGCGGCGTGATCGGCTTGCGGTATCCGCAACCTGACTGCACTGCACAACGCGGGTGGCCGCCGGCGCGGTTGGCATCCCCAAGATGATCAGTCATATTGATCTGGTGGCACCGACGAGCATGAGGGCCGAGATCACCTTCGGTTTCCTGCTGGCCTGAGGGACGACGTGGCATCGGCGGGCCAGGCGGGCCCTCGCGAGCTGGTCGGGCGTGATGCCGAGCTCGCCAGGCTGAGGGCGCTGGTTGACCCGGCCCCGCGCGAAAGCCGGGTGCTGGTCGTGCTCGGCGATGCGGGGATCGGCAAGAGCGCGCTGCTGGCGGACCTGGCCAGAAGTGCAGGCTCCTCTGGCATGCGGGTGCTGTCGGCTACCGGCCGGGAGTCGGAGTCGAGCCTCGCGTTCGCCGGGCTGCATCAGCTGATGCGGCCGGTCCTGGCCCGCGCCTCCAGGCTGCCCGGCCGCCAGGCTGGCGCGCTGCTGGGGGCGGTCGGGGTCGCACCCGACCCGGTCGCCCCTGACCGGCTGCTGACCGGGATCGCCGTGCTCACCCTGCTGTCGGACCTGTCGGAGGGGTCCGGAGTTCTGGTGGTGGTCGACGACGCCCAGTGGCTCGATCGCAGCTCGCTGGACGCGCTCGCGTTCGCCGGCCACCGCCTGGACAGCGAGCCGGTCGTGCTGGTCGTGAGCGTGCGCGGGAGCGTGCCGCCGGCCGGCTTCGACCGAGACGTTCCCGGGCTTCACCTGGGGCCGTTGTCACCAGCGGAGGCCGGCCGGCTGCTCGACCAGCAGCCCCGGCCGCCGCGGGGCCGCGCCCGCAGCCAGGTGCTCGCCCAGGCGGCCGGCAACCCGATGGCGCTGATCGAGCTGGCGCGGGTGATCGCGGCCGATCCCGCGGCGGGGCGGCGCTGGGATGCCGAGCCGGTGCCGCTGACCGACCGGCTCGCAGCTATTCTCGCGCACCGGTTCAGCACTCTCCCGGCCCCGACGCGAGCCGCCCTGCTCCTGGCCGCGGTGGCCGACGGCCCCGACCTTGGCGCAGCCGCCGGAGGCACCTCCGGGCTGGAGCCAAGGGCACTGGCGCCGGCCGAGGAGCTGGGCCTGATCAAGGTCGGCGAGGCGGGCCTCCAGTTCTCCCACCCCCTGGTCCGGTCGGCCATCTACCACTCCGCGCCATTCGCGGATCGCGCCGCGGCGCACCGCCGGATCGCCGACACGGTCAACGAGCAGCCGGACCGGCGAGCCTGGCATCTGGCTGCGGCGGCACTGCAGCCCGACGCGCGCGTCGCCTCGCTGCTGGAGGAGACTGCCGTCCAGGCCCAGCGCCGCGGCGGCGCTGCCGCCGCGGCCCGTGCCCTGGAGCGCTCCGCCGAGCTCAGCCCGGACCGCGAGGAGCAGGCCCGGCGGCTGGTGTCGGCCGCCTCGGCCGCCGTCCCCACCGGGCAGGCCGACTGGGTTCAGGATCTCGCCGCGCGCGCCATCGCCGTCACGGCCGACCCGGCGCTGCAACTCGAGGCCCGCCGCGCGGCGGGCTGGGCGCTGACGTGGTCCAATCAGCGGGCGGCCGCGCTGGCGGCGCTCATCTCCGTCGCCGAGGAGGCCTCGCCTGACCTGCCAGAACTCGCCTGGGACGCCCTCGCGACGGCGGCTACCGTGGCGCATCAGTCCGGCGCGTCCGCCGACCGCCAGGCGGTCGGCCGGACGCTCGGCCATCTCCTCGGGCAGCAGGGCCAGCCGTCCCTCGAGGGCGACGGCGTGCGGGCCGGCGCCGGGGCGTTCTGGCTGTGGATACGAGCTTGCACCGACCCGTTCGGCTGCCGGAACCAGGTCGTGCCTCTCCTGCACCGCCTCGCGGGCTCGCGCCTGGAGGAGCCCTCGCTGTCCGGTGTCGGCGCCACGGCCTGGATCCTGGACGAATCGGCGCTGGCGACCGAGCTGCTCGGCGAAGCCGTGCGCCGGCTTCGGGCTCCGGGCGTCCGGGGCTCCAGCGGAGCTTCCCTGACGGCGCTCGGCTGGGCGTACATCGACACCGGGCGCTGGGACGGCGGCTTGACGCTGGCGGCCGAGGCCAGCGACCTGGCTGAGGCGTACCAGATGGACATGGTCGCCGCCTCTGCCGCGCTGCTGGCGGCGACCGTCCTGGCCATGCGGGCGCACACCGCCGCAGCTCGCGCGCAGGCCAGCAGGGCCCTGGCCAGCATCGACCCAGCCGAAAGCGGGCTGGTTGCCGCCCGGGCACGGCGCGTCTTCGGCATCGCGGCCCTGGACGACGGCGCTTACGTCACGGCCTACGCTCAGCTCCGCCAGATGTTCGGCCCGGACGGCAGCCCGCTCCATCCGCTCGTTTCGTATCTCGGCTTGGCGGACCTGGCCGCGGCGGCGGTCCGCGCTGACCGGCGTATGGAAGGCCGTGACCTACTCGAGCGAGCGCTCGGCCAGCTGGACGGAATGCCGTCCCCGCGCCTGGAGCAGATCCTGGCCCGGGCCCGTGGCCTCCTCGCCGGCCCGGCTGAGGCCGGCGCGCACTTCGGGAAGGCACTGTCAGACCCGGCGGGGGACCGCTGGCCGTTCGAGCGGGCACAGCTGCAGCTCGACTACGCCGAGTGGATGCGCAGGCGCCGCCGGATCAACGAAGCCAAGCCGCTCCTCGCCGGCGCGCTGGAGACGTTCCGGGGACTCCAGGCCAAGGCGTGGGCGCAGCGCGCTGAAGCCGAGCTGCGAGCATGCGGTGTGAGTGTCATCGCTTCGGCCAGCACGCCCGCCGCGCTGGCGGAGCTAACCCCGCAGCAGCGCGAGATCGTCTTTCTGGCCGGCAGCGGCCTGACCAACCGCGAGATCGCCGACCGGCTGTTCCTGTCCCCGCGCACGGTCGCTTCGCACCTGTATCGCTCCTACCCCAAGCTCGGCATATCCGGACGGCATCAGCTCCATGACCTGATCGCCGATCGCTAACCTAGCCGGATCGCAGGTAACCGAGCGAGCTTCGCGGTCCTCGGTATCGATCAGGAGCGCTCAGAGCCAGCCCCGGTCGTCGGCCGTCCGGACGGCCTCGGCTCGATTGCGCGCCCCGACCTTGGCCATCGCGGCCGACAGGTAGTTGCGAACGGTTCCCTCGGACAGGAAGAGCTTCTCGGCAATCTCGGACACGGTCGTCCCCGGGCGGGCCGCGACCAGCACGTCGCGCTCGCGAGCGGTCAGCGGGGAGACCCCGCTCGCGAGCGTGGCGGCGGCCAGCACCGGATCGACAACGCGCTCGCCGGCGGCAACCCGGCGGATCGCATCGGCCAGCTGCTCGGCCGGAGCATCCTTGACCACGAACCCGCAAGCGCCTGACTCCATCGCCCGCCGCAGGTAGCCGGGGCGCCCGAACGTCGTGACGATCAGCGAGCGGCACTCCGGTACTTCATGGGCGAGCACGCCGGCCGCGGCGAGGCCGTCGAGCCCCGGCATGTCGATGTCGAGGAGCGCGACGTCCGGCCGGTGAGCCCGGGCCGCGGCGGCCACCTCGTCGCCGCGCCCGACGGTCGCCACGACCTCGAAGTCCTCCTCCAGCGCGAGCAGCGCGGCGAGTGCGCTGCGGATGAGCTCCTGGTCATCGGCGAGCAGCAGGCGGATCATCATGCGCCTCCGGCGGGCGACAGCGAGACCCGCAGCCGCCATCCCCTCGGCTGCAACGGCCCGGCGTCGACGACGCCACCAGCCGCGGCGACCCGCTCCCGCAGCCCGTCCAGACCGTTTCCCGGCGGCGCGGCCCGGCCGACACCGTCGTCCACGATCTCGACCGAGGACCCGCAGAGCCGGACGGCGCACGAGCTGGCCTGCGCGTGGCGGACGACGTTGGTGAGCCCCTCACGCACGACCCATCCGAACAGCTCCTGGTGAGTGGGGTCGACCACGTCGACGGCCCGGGGCAGGTCGGCGACAATACCAGCGGCCCGCAGCAGCTCTCGCCCCGTGGCGAGCTCGCCGGTGAGCGTTATGTCGCGATAGTTGGCGACGGCGGCGCGCACGTCGGCCAGCGACCGCCTGGCCAGGGCCTCCACCTCGGCGATCTCCTCGAGCGCTCGCGCGGGATCGGCCGCGCCGAGCCGCCCCGCGAGGCCGGCTTTCACCGTGATCGTCGTCAGCGAGTGGCCGAGCAGGTCGTGCAGGTCGCGGGCGATCCGGATCCGTTCGTTCTCTGCCGCCAGGCGCGCGAGCTCCGCCCGCGCCTCGGCGAGCGCCTGGTTGCCGCGCAGCACCTGGATGACGGCGAACGTCACGAGCGCGACGACCGGGATCGCGACCGGGGTGAAGTCCTGCACGGAGGCGCGGAGGCTGACGTGCCAGGAGGGAATCGCGACCGGGACCACGAGTGCCCCGAGCGCCAGCACGAGGACGATCGGCGCGGAGCGGCCACCGAGGCGAGCCACGGTCATCATCGTTATGAACAAGCACATGACGAACGCCGCGGCGCGCGCGAACGGCAGTTCCGCCACGAACAACGCAACGAGCACGGTGTAGATGGGCCAGAATCGCCGCGAGGTAGGCTTCGAGATCAGCAGGGGGGTGACGAACCAGCACGCGCCGAAGGCGGCCAGCACGGCATAGCCAAAGGCAGCGCCTGCGCCTCGCGAGTTCTGCGCCACAGCGCCGGCCACATAGATCAGGTAGACGAGGGGAACCGCAGCCCAGACGAGCCGGCGCCGTCCTTGGGCCCACTTGCGCTGACTCGCTACCCACTCGGCTTCAGCCGGGCTGGCCGGCGCGACATCTGCGTCCACTTCTGTCCAGCGTACTGGGCTTGAATGCCTCAGGCCCGGCTCGTGTGGCGCCGGTGCACTCCTGCGGCGACACCGGCGAGGACGATGGTCCAGACGGCGATCACGATCCACCCCTCCGCGGGCCAGCCGCCGCCGCGGAGCGCGGTCTTGCCCGCCTGCACGAGCCAGTACGAGGGGAGCCCCTTGATGACCTCGAACACCGCGCCCGAGGTCGCGATCAGGAAGCCGTACGCGCCGCCCACAAGGGCGAACAGCGTCGTTATCCCGCCCACCACGGGCGTTAGGGAATCGGTGGTGAGCAGGTGCCCGAGCAGGATGCCGAGCACGGCGAAGGGAGCGAGGCCGATGAGCAAGAGGCCGAACACGGTCAGCCACTGGCCGGCCGAGAGCCACACCCCGAGCGCCGTTCCGGACAGGCACAGCACCACGATCGTCAGGAACGCCATGAAGTAGCCGCAGAGCAGCTTCGCGCCGAGGTAGGCACCCGCCCTGAGCGGGGTGATCCGCAACTGACGCGTCCACCCCAGGGAGCGCTCGGCGGCGATGCCCGCACCGGCCGATATGACGGCGATCAGCGTGCCGAAGACCGCCATGCCCGTCATGAAGTAGAGGGGAAAGCCGATGCCATCGAAGGTATGGCGCCGCTGCGGGCCCGCGACCGCAAAGAACAAGATGAGCGGCCACGCGAGCGAGAAGATGACGAACCGCACGTTCCGGAAGTGCCGCAGCGCCTCGTAGCGGAGATAGGCAGAGCGAGTCATCGGACCTCCATGTCGTGGGCGGTGAGTGCGAGGAACGCCTCTTCGAGCCCGGCGCCGCGCACTTCCACGTCGTGTGCCGCCGGGAACAGGTCGAGCAGAGCGCGCAGCGCGGTCTCTGCGTCGCGGCAGGTGAGGATCACCCCGTCACCTCGCCGGTCGGCACTTATCACCCCGGGCAGCGCCGCGAGCTGCGGCACAGCGGCGCCGGGCAGCGTGGCGCGGATCGTCCGCCCGCCCACCTTGGCCTTGATCTCGGTCGCGGGGCCGTCGGCGACGATCTGCCCGCGCGCCAGCAGGACGATCCGGTCCGCGAACGCGTCGGCCTCCTCGAGATAGTGCGTCGCGAAGATCACGGTCTTGCCTCGCGCCGCGACCGCTCGCATCGCGGCCCAGAACTCGCGCCGGCCTTCTACGTCGAGGGCGGCGGTCGGCTCGTCGAGCACGAGGAGGTCCGGGTCCGCAACGAGGGCGACGGCGAAGCGGACCCGCTGCGCCTGGCCTCCGGAGAGCTTGGTGGTCGGACGATCGGCGAACGCTGAGGCCCCGGTCAGCTGCAGCGCCTCGCCCACCTCGAGCGGGCGGGGGTAGAGGGAGGCGACCACCGTGATGAGCTCCCGGACGCTCAGGCGCGGTATCAGCGACCCGGTCTGCAGCATCCCGCCGACCATGCCCGCCGCGACGGCTTGCGTAGGCGGCATCCCGAACAGCGAGACGCTGCCGGAATCGGGCCGGGTAAGGCCGAGCACCATGTCGATCGTCGTCGTCTTGCCGGCCCCGTTCGGACCCAGGAACGCGACCGTCTCACCGGGGGCGATCATCAGGTCGATCGAACGGACGGCGCGCACCTCGCCATAAGACTTGGAGAGGTGAGAAAGGACAATCCCGCCACCAGAAGCACTAACAGAGGCCATGGCAAGAGCGTGGCGCGCTGGAGGCTGAACCGTGTAGTGCCGGGGCTCACGACTCTGGCGTGACAAATGTCAGAAGCCGTATCAGAATCGCCTGGTGCTGCCGACCCCACCGCGCCTGGTCCCGCAGCTGGCGCAGTTCGATTTCGCTCGCCAGCGCCTCGCTGACCGCATGGTCGGCCCAGAAGGAGACAGCGGGGACGGCTCCGCGACCTCTACCGCGTGCGAGGATCGCATTCGGCCGGTTAACGTGGCCTGGGAGGACCGGTGCTCGCCATACTGATTGTCGTGCTGCTTGCCCTCGCGGGAGGCGCAGGCCTGTTCTTCTGGATCAGGCGGGCGGCATCCTGCGGGCGGACCATCGACGTGCCTGTCGCCGAGCCTGCGGCGGTCTTCTACGGCGGGGTGATGTGCAGGCCCCTCATCGCCAGCGGATCACTGGCACGGCTGGAGTTCTACGACTGGGGCGTCCGGGTCCGCGGGATCGTACTGAGCCGGTGGATCGTGCCGACCTGGGAGGCACGGTATGAGGAACTCGCGATAGCGGAGCTGGTGGCCTTGCACTCGAGCCGAGTGGCGGTCTGGCTCAGGTTGCGGGGCAAATCCGACGGGATGGCCTTCCTGACCAACGGCAGCGCAGAGATACTTCGCCTGCTCGAGCAACACGACCTGCCGGTCAACCGTTCCGTGGCCCAGATCAGGCGAGTGGAGGAGCTTTACCGCCCGCCCGGGTAGCCATCAACGGCCGCGGGCTCAAGCCGGAGACGAAGAAGTAATCGGCTGGCCGACCCGGGCTCGGGCAGCAACATCCTCGGCGGCGTCACCGCGGTCCGCGGCCAGCTCTGGGCAGCGGGGGTGTATGACAGCGGCGGCAGCCTGTCGGGGCGGGCTGGGCGCTGGTGACGCCGGTCAATCAGTATCCGGACGAGGGAGATCAGGCCTATCGCGCCGTGTCGGTGGTTCGTGGCGAGGTCTTCCCGCTCTCGCGAGCAGATCGGGGGCCGTAAGCCGCTCCGACAGCGTCATGGCGGGTGAGGTGCAGCCAGGCCAAGATCGCGGAATATCGAGGACATCGCTGGCCCGCGCGGCCAGGCCCGGGGATTCAGGGTCAGATCCGGTCCTCGGTGATCGTGGTGCGGATACGCGGGATGGGCCCGCTGGTGATCGACTCCGGCGCGGCCCCGCGTGAACTAGGCTGCGACCGTGTCGATCATCAGCGACGAGACGATGGGATGGCTCCGGGCCGCTGTCGGCGTCGCGCTCATCGCGGCGCCCGGGGCGCCGATGCGGCTGGCCGGCCAGGACGAGCCGACAGGCGCCGACACGCTGCTCATGCGCACCATCGGCATCAGAGACCTGGTCATAGGGCTGGGCACGGTTGCTGCGGCGAGATCGGACGAAGTGAGGGACGTCCGTCGCTGGACCACAACGGCCCTGGCGAGTGATTCCCTCGACGTCGCCGCCAGCCTGGCGAGCATGCGCTCAATCGGAAGGCGCGACTCCTGGAGTGCCGCCGTACTGGCGCTCATCTTCGTCGCGGGAGACCTGCACGCGCGCCGGCGCTCTCGCCTGACCCCAGTGCTGGACGGACGAGGGTCGGCTTCCGCCGCAGTCAGGCGGTCAGCAGCTCGTCCAGGTCGGCACGGATCTGCTCGGGGGTGACGGTGGGTTCGTAGCGGCGCACGACGTTCCCCTCGCGGTCGATAAGGAACTTGGTGAAGTTCCACTTGATCTCGTCGGTGCCCACCGCTTCGGGGCGGGTGCTGGCGACGTGCTCGTACAAGAAGCCGTATTCCGGGCCGAAGTCGCCGGGAGCCTCGGCGCGCAGGTAGGCATACAGCGGATCCGCCTGGCCGCCGTTCACGTCGATCTTGCCGAGCACGGGGAAGGTGACGTCGTAGTTGGTGCTGCAGAACTCCTGGATCTCCGCATCACTGCCCGGCTCCTGCTCACCGAACTGGTTGCACGGGAAGCCGAGGATCTGCAGGCCACGGTCCTTGGCGTCACGATGCAGGGCTTCGAGGCCCTCGTACTGCGGGGTCAGGCCGCACTTGCTGGCGACGTTGACGATCAGCAGCACCTGGCCCGCGTAGTCCCCCAGGTCCTGGGTGTCGCCGTCGGCAGTCTTGACGCTGAAGTCATGCGTATTCATGGGCCGTCCAGCCGGTCGATGGTACACCCGACCTTTGTGGGTAGGGTTGCCCCGATCCTATAGCTCCAGCGGTTGAGCAGCTCGTCGACCATCGCCGACGGCCCGTTCGTGCACCGGTACGTTGACATTCGTCTATCTGTTGGCCTATCTTCATTCATCTCACATCGACGATCTGCCGGGCCACCGGGGGGCCAGCATGTACCGGACGCCCGCAGTGTCACGTCCTGCCTGGATGATGGCGCTTTCGGGGGGCGGCGGCAGTGAGCGCCGGTCGCCGGTCGAGATCGTCGCGACCGCGGCCACCTACGTGATCCGCACCCCGGCCGCGGGCATCTCGGGGCTCAACGCCGGGCGGTTCGGGCGGTGGACCGACGGCGTTATGGCCATGCGCGGCGACTGCGCCGCCTTCGCCAGCCACTGGCAGGCGCACAACGCCCGGGCTCTCACCGAATCCGGGCCGCTGTGGGTGGTGCTCGGCGACTCAACCGCCCAGGGGCTCGGTGCGCCCAGCCCGGAGGGCGGTTATGTCGGCCAGGTCCTGGCCGAGCTGCGGCTGCGGACCGGGCTGCCGTGGCGCGTGCTCAACCTGTCCGCGTCCGGCGCGCTCATCCGCGACGTGCTGCACGACCAGCTGCCCCGGCTTCCGGGCGCCGCCGACCTCGTGACCTGCGGCATCGGCGCCAACGACGTCCTGTACACCGCGCCGTCGAGGCTGCTGCGTGACCTGCGCGCCCTGGTCGGCGCAGTGCCCGATGAGACGGTCATGCTGGACCTGCCGCTGCCCGCCGGTTTCTGGGGGATCATCGGCCGGCTCAGCGTGCCCTACGTGGCGCGGATCAACCGGACCATCCACGAGGCTGCCCGGGCGCGCGGCCTGCCGGTCGCCGAAGTGTCCGCCCACTTCCGGCCGCCCTGGGGCGGGAAGCTGGCTTCCGACTCCTTTCATCCCAGCCGGGCTGGCTACCGCGAGTGGGCCCGGGCGCTGCTGACGGCGCTCCCGTCAGCGGCTGGCTGGCGGAGCCCTCAGCCCTGCTGATACCTGGCTCAGGGGAGCTCACCGGAGCTGAAGGAGCGCCGGACGCCGTCGTCGCGACGCGGGTCCTGCCCGGGAGTTTGACCAGGCCGGGCGGGGAGCAGGTGAGGAGGATGAGCCTCCCAGCGCAGCGCGGCCGGTAGCGGCGCATGTCCGGGTGGTTCACGACGCAGATCGTGCACACCGGGCGATTTCCGCTGTTCTGCTTCTTCGTCGCCTTCCTGGCCAGCTTCGGCTTCATCCGGGTGTCGGTGCGCATGATCCGGGCCCAGGTCCGCTGGTGGCCGGGGA
>WNFJ01573105.1_pt1 | contig 20807 bp, 25 predicted proteins | sample 5400461 | NCBI WGS metagenome assembly WNFJ01 (sample SAMN13153349, study PRJNA577476) | soil metagenome | isolation source: 115 cm saprolite on Douglas fir-dominated hillslope | place: USA:California | collected 2013-09-17
GGGTCACCTCCTTGCCATCGCGTACACGCAATGCCCCATACACCCAGGTTTTCTCGGGTCCACGCTCGTAGTCCAGCGGCGCTTTGATGCGATGTCCATTCGGCGACCAGCCTGGAGCGGGATCAAAGGTGCGGGGCACTACGGGTCCGAGTTCGTCGGTGCAGATGGTCGTCGAGCCCTCCGGTGGCTCGGTGTAGTGGCTGACGACCGCGGTTCTTTTGGGACAAAGTCCTTGTCGCGAGGCGTGCCCCAGCTGTGCGTCTGCCGCCACCTCACCCCTTCCTTCCGCAGGATACGACGGATCTGGCTGCGTTTGACACAGATGCCGGCCTCTTTGGCGGCCTGTGCCAGCGCATCCAGGCTCCACTGAGCCGACCCGCTCTCATCGCGCGCCACCATTGTCCCATCCCTTTGCGTCACCAGACGACCAGGAGGTGGCTGACTGGGCAAGGCGACGATGACACTGCGGTCGGCTTCGGTCAGCCGAGGCTTGCGTCCCGAACCGGGTTGCACCCCCAGTCCATCAATGCCGTGCTGGTTGAAACGCGCGACGTGCAGGCGCACGGTTTGGGGATGGCAATGCAAGTCCGCCGCAATCTGATCAGGGGTCTTGCCCGCCCAGCTTTCCATCACTATGCGGGCGTGCCAAATCCAATCGGCGGGGGCATGGTGGCTGCGCGCCAGTTTGCGGACGGCTCGTGCTTCTCGCTCATCCTGCGGAGCCCGTGCTTTGACCTGTTTGGGCATCTCTCTGCTCCTTCCTCTCAGCAACACTTCCACTTCTTATTGTAGTCCCTTTGAGGAATGGAGCACTAACACTTCTCACCTGGAGTAAGTAGGGGTGTGGAGGGTGCAACAGCAGGTGATAAAGTACAGCCTTTCACTGAAAAGATTCGGAATGAGCTGGCCTCAGTTTTGTGGAGTCGCGAAAGTGGGCCACCCCACTACAACTGATGAATTGAGTCAGTAGGCGCAGCCAAATTGCGGAGCACTTGATTGAGTACCTCTTTTCGGTCAATTCCCTCTGCCAAAGGCTGTGTGGCTAGGCGGATGAGGTTGTATAAGGTGGTGTGGCCTTCAGGTGTCCGATCCCGATCGAATAAAATGTTCCCTTGGTATAGGCTAATTAGATCCTTCACCCCTTGCTCGGTGAGCAGATTGTGACCGAGGCAAAATCTAAGAAATTCGGTGACTTGCTGTTCAGCGTCTGAGGGACGTATTCTATTTGAAGGCTTCGCTATTTTAGAAATAGAAGAAGCTCCCGATTTACCCATCAAACTATCCCACGTTGTCTGTGGTAATATAACTGCAAACACGACTTGTTTTAGGTCATCAGGTGTGATAAGCCATAATCGCTCACTATTAGGAATTTGTTTAGCTGCCACACCCAGAGCATTGTTTTCTTTACAGAGAAACGAGCTCCTAGGCCAAGGATCCCAATATACAAACCCTCTCTCATCACGTGTTATGCCTCTGATGTTCACAACATGCCCTGCTTGTCCATCGTATACTAGCATACTAATGATGGGTTCGGTATCCACCCTATTTCGATCTTGTTCGGCGATGCTTTGCAAATCTAATGGAACCGAGAAGACACCGCGTATCAGCGTCACCAAAGCATCCGGTTCTAACAGTGCTTTCCGAGTGACGCGAACAATACTTGGATCAGGGGGCTGATGACTATTAACGATACAAATTAAAGGTTCACGGAAATATAGTTCGTTTACCTTCCAGGCTTCCTCTAGAGTTTGACCTCTGTCTAACGGTAGACGTGCGCCTGCCGCAATATAGGCTTTATATTCGGGAATAAGAGAAGCAACATCGAAAGTTGCTAGAGCCTCGGGTGTATCAGGTACATCATTTTGATGTATCCACACAGTAGCCACATAAGTTGCAAACTCTTGGACTAAATGGTGGACTGAATGTGCATCATGACTGGCACTACCTAACACAGTATTTGCACCAAAATAAATCGGTTTATTCATATTTGTACTGTTCCTTAATCTATGATGGTTATCACGAAAATCAATATAGCAACACAGACACTTGCGACAAAGAGGCCTGTTCCAATTCGGATAAATTGATTCAGTTGTTGAAAACGACGAGTACGAAAATCACTGAAGCTAGTTACGTCGAATACTATTGAATACTGGGGGCGTAACGCAAGAATGAATATTACCGCACTAGCTAGGAAAAGTGAGGACGGAACAATTCCAAGCCAGGACAGTAAAATATTGTTTGCTTTCTCCACACCAAGGTATTTCAAAACAGCGAAAAATACTGGTATCGCTCCAGTTGCTGTCACTACCATAGTGCTACAGAAGTCCCTGGCGGTCTTTGTTGAAGATTTTACCCATTCCTGCAGCTCGATTTCTAGCAAATTGTCTAATGTGGACGACATAGATGATGGGGCAGGTTGTAGAGTCGAACTAACCTGAACTCCAAGTATTTCCTCTCCCTTTTGTGAAATTGGAGATATGGACTCTACAAACTGCTCTTTTGTCACCGGACAGGTAAAAACAACATCCCAATTGGTAGGTTTAACTGCACCGGTATCAGCACTAATAGCTGTTTCCTTAGGAGAAGATGGTCCTGCACCAAACAATGGAACGCCTCTAACCTTGCGCCGGACTTCGAGTTGAAATTCATGCTCCTGTTCGCAACGTGGGCACTTAGAAACTTTATAACTTATTAGGCGCGTTTCAAATTGCACACTCATAGCCTTTCAATCCCTATGTTTGAGGGTCGAAAGCAGGCAAAACTAGAAAAACCGGTAGGTTTTGCTAGCACGCCTCTCGAGCTCTTGATGAAAATATAGTCACTTGCAGAGTAAATGTCAATAAATCGTTTACTCTGTTCTGGCTACTTCTTATGAAAATTCCCCAATTAGGTGCCTGATCTGACGTTAACTCACCTATCCAGGAGTGAGCGTGACTGTATAGCCAAGTTGTTCCAAGCGCCGGATATGGTGGCGTTGGATGCGTGAGGTATCGAGCTTATCAAAGTAATCAGCTCCCAAATCGGTGTAAGGCTTCTTCTCCCGCAAGACATGGTAGAGGATGACCAGCACTTTATGGGCGAGAGCCATGATCGCGATCTCGTTGCCGCGACGACAGGCGACACGGTGGTAAAAAGCAGAAAGATAATTGTCCCTGGTGCGAGCAATCGCCCAGGCCACTTCCAAGAGCATCGCTTGGAGACAGGGGTTGCCGGGCTGATGCCCGCGAAACCGCGCCAGATGCTTATCAGAAGGGAAACGGTGCATCTCGGTCCCGATCTCGGCTACGATGGCCGCTGCGGCCGTGGCTTGAATGCCGATCACACTCTGGGTCAGCGTGACGGCTTCTTCAAAAGGGGTCAGGCGTTTCTCAATCTCTCGTTGCACCTGGGCGATGGACTCCTGAAGGCAAGTCGATGTGCGCCAGGATGCGCCCCAAGAGGAAACGATGATGGAGCTGTACGCATCCCTCTAACGCTCGGCGTAAGTCGGGGAGCTTGCCCCGTAAGCGCCCTCGTGCCAGGTTAGAGAGGGCCTGGGCATCCTGCTCACCACCAATCAGGGCTTCGACCATCTCGCGCCCGCTCTTGCCTAACACATCGGACGCCACACACGCCAGCTTGATATTGGCTCCCTCCAGTACCTTCTGCAGCCGGTTGACCTCCCAGGCTCGCTCTTGCACTAAGGTCTTGCGATATCTCGTGAGTTCACGCAAGGCGCGTATCGGCTTGGGGGGATGAAGCTCGCTTTGAGCAGACCATGGCGATGCAGGTCTGCCAGCCATTGGGCGTCCTTCACGTCCGTCTTCCTGTGCTGGCTACTTAGCATATCTGTTCTAAAAAAGAGCGGTAATGATGGCTCTCCTGATTCTTTTTCTTTGTTATCTACTCATTAGATAGATGACGTTAGGATTTCCCGCATGACGGTTTACTTTCTGTTATTGGAACGGATATGCTAAGTAGCCAGCACAGGGAGTATTCAATAATTTAGAAGGATAGAGTTGTGAGAACTCCCCCTTACTTGCGCAAAGTTCGTGACCACCCCTGAGTACGCACCTCGGTTCCGCATCGGAGAAAAATCGAAGTGGACCTCATTGAAGATGCCTCCGCTCGTGGCTGGCAGTGCAAGCTGGAACGGCGTTGATGCGTCGTGAATCATCTTGAGCGACTACGCGGTGATCTTGCGGAACCCATTGACTGGCTGGAGGCAACAGGCTAAGATACAGTGAAACCATCATATGATGGGATTACAACACAGTTGCCTACAGCAACAGAGATCATGAGGAGAGCAGGTTTCTTTCATGGACCTATTCAAGGCCCATATCCAAAAAGGCACCGATGCGAGAAAGCTTTCAGCGTATGCGCTCCTTGAATGTTCTCCTCTTCCAGAGCATGAGCAAGCTCGAAGCCTGCTGGAACAGTGGTTTCATGACTATCCGTCTAACACTGAGAAGCAAAGCGGTCGCACAGAACGCAAAAAGAATTTCTGTGCGGCCTTCCGGACCCAACGGGATCGGCAGCATCAGGCGGCCTTCTTTGAGCTCTACTGCTACACCTTGCTGCGCCGTCATCACTTCGATGTCGAGATTGAACCCCTTGTGGAAACGTCCAGCCATCGTCCTGACTTCCTCGCTCAGTCGGCTGGGACCCCCATCTGTTTTTTTGAAGCGACACTTGCCGCCGAGTCAGATCCGGATGCGGGGAAGGAAGTGAAGGTGCGTCAAATTCGTGAAATGGTTTGTGCTCTTCCCTCGCCGGATTTCTGGATCGGGTTTCATGTCTATGAGGCATCGTTCAAATCACCCCCTCTTGTTAGGATGCGTTTGGCATTGCAAAAATGGCTTCAAACCCACAGTCAACCTGAGTTGCGGTTGACTATTGATGGCTGGGACATTACCTTTTCTTTGCTTCCCAAGTCACGAGTAACCCGGGAAAATCAGGAAAGCGGTACGTTTAGTTCGTACGAGCCCCAATGGGTTGATCCGCGTCGTGCTGTCTTGAAACCTCTGGAAGACAAGGCAAAGCATTACAAAGCAGGGCTGGAGTATCCTTACATTATCGCCTTGAATGCTTTGGCAATGAAGGCGATGTACGTTGATATGGAGGAGGTGTTGTTTGGGAAAGAATTGGTTGAGCTAGATCGACAAACCGGCCAGATCAGACTAGTTAGAGCACCTTTTGCGCAAGGCCGCTCTAGGAATGAAGATGGGTTCTGGTTTGGTCGTTTAGGAGTGAGGAATCGGCAGGTCAGCGCGGTCTTGCTCGTTGATGCATTATGGCCGCTTGCCCTTGCCCGTAAAACACCAGTCCTCTGGCACAACCCCTGGGCACAGCATCCATTGAGGCTCGATATCTGGCAAGGCCCTCAAAAGCTCTTTGATCTGAAAACGGCGTGTCGGCAGGACCTTCCAGGGAAACAAGGGTGGGAGCTACTGCAACTCAATCCAAATTGGCCAAGCAATGATCCCACGAGTCCCTACAAGCTGACATAGAAGGGTACTTGTAATGTGTCTACATAACAAAGCCCAGGCGCATATGATCGTGACGCCGAGGTTCCAACAAGGCACGGTCGCGGTCATCAAGATGAAAGTAGAGGGCAAGCTGTTCTTTTGATGGCTCCCCAACATAGCAGCCATAGTGCTGGCGCCGCTCAGCAGTCAAGAAAGCAACAGGCTTGGTTTTTTCTCCCTTTCCACATGACTTGGCCAATAATCTATATATGAGCAGGCTCACTTCTTTTTAGGATGGGCCAAAGAGGCCACTCACGCAAAACCGTGGAGAAAGCCATTTCCAATGAGCCATTGCGCCACTGCCATCTGACGAAAGCGCGCTCCTTGCTGGTCTTTGGTCCCTTTCAAGCCCGCGCTGATGCGTTGTTGGAGGAGAATGAACGCCTGCCACACAAACAGCGCTACACGGCGTACAAACTCTTTGAACTGCTTCCATCATCAGTGAATCTGATCCGCGTTCTGCAGGAGCCGCTCCAGGATGAGGTGACGCAAACGATGGACTTCTTGCTCGGAACTCCACTCCTCTGGGCAGGCGCGGACAATCTCTCTAGGTAAGAGCCCGCAGTGGAAGAGCAGGTAAGCCAGACGCTGCTCACGCGGATCAGGCAGCAATGCGCGCAGCATATCCCATGCCTCTCCACTCTCATGACGACCCGCTGCGCCTGGTTCTTCTCCGTTGCTTGCCTGCGGCCATGGCATCTTTCCTGGCTGTGCGGAAGCCCGCAGCGCATCTAGCAGGACCACATTCACATACACGCGCAAGTAGCGCAGCACATCAGCCACCGTCCGCACATCCTGTACTGGCTACTTAGGTCATCCGTTTAAAAAAGAGCGTCAAAGAGAGCTCTCGCTGTTCCTGTTCTTTGCAATCTACTTACCAGACAGGTGGTGATATAGTTCTTGCATGCTTGTTCCCTTCCAGGTTTTTGGAACAGATATACCAAGTAGCCAGTACAGTTGTACATTCTTAGTGGGTCAGCTAACAATTGAATACCCCTTGACGAGAGCGGCCCCCGATCCGCCTAAGCGGCGCAGGCGCGCCCGTTCGCGCCGTCGGTGTCGCTTGCCGTTCCAGACAAACGGGGTGGGTTTCTTATTCCACCCCTTCACGGTTTGCTCCAACCAGTCGATGACCTGCTGGGCGTTCTGGGGATGCTGACCGGAGAGGGCTCGACGGACAATGATGCGCTGCACCGATTCGGCCAGTACTCGGGCCAGGAGCCGCCCACCGGCGTGTAGAGCGGCATCACTCCCTGGTGGAAGAACCAGCCGAGCAAGTCAGGTGACAAATGTCCGGCCAGATTATCCAGCACCAGGATGATACGTAAGGGCGGCAGCCCCTCAGCGCTCTCATGCGACCACAGCCAGGTTTTCCACTGCGCCGCGGGCGGCCGCTGCTCTTCGGGCGGCAAGGTCGCAGCGGGGTGCTCTTTCTCCAACTCGGCCAGGATCGCCGAGAGTTCCCCATACGCGCCAGGGATGCAGCACGGCATTCGTGACCGAGACGACACCTGTGGCGCGGATCTCGCCAGTGGCCGGGCGAAAGAGCGTGAGCAGTTTGGCCGTGCCTCCCCGCTCGTACTCGTGCGGCTGCAACGCGGGGTGGCCTTCGGGCTGCCACGAGGCCCCCGGCTGCGGGATGGCCTGGTACGGCCCAGCTTCATCCTCGTTCAACTGCACGATCCCCGCCGCCTCCGCCTGCTCGTACGCCAGCTCGATCAGTTTTTTTTCTGGCGTCTGGGCGTCATACGTGGTCACCGTGCCGCTCTTGCGCACGCGCAGCGCAGAGCCGGTGCGCACCCAGGTGCGGGTGCGCTGATAGCTATAGCCCCCCGCGTGTCAGCACCTGGCGAATCGTTTCGCGGGCCACGTGGGGCAGCGCCTCCTTGCGCAGCGCTGTCCGTAGCAACAGCAGCGACCAGGTCGCGCTCTGATCCTTTTCTCGATCAGGCTCCCGCTGCACTTCGGCCAGGATGCGAGCATGCTGCTCGCTCGTGTACGTCGGCTTGCATCCTCGTCCTGCGGCGATCGACAGGGCCGCTAAGCCGTGGGCATTGAAACGCTTCACCAGCTTGCTCACTCCCTTTCCACTCTTCAAACCGGCTTCATGAGCCGCCTGCGTAAAGGGCTTCCCTCTCGCCACCGCTACTAAGGCTTGCGCTCTATGTACCACATCGAGCCGCTCTCTGGTCAAAGCGACCAGCCGCTCCAATTCTCGCTCTTCCTGCTCGCTCATCACCCGCAAGGGCTCTTTCTGGGGCTGTGCCATGGTTCTTCTCCTTCCCTCACTTCCCCAGTCTACCACTTTCACGCCTCTACCGGCATACAATTGTTAGCTGACCCACTAGTTTGCTGGGTCCCAAAGATACTGCTTCGACAGGAGCATGTTAGCCCCACAAAGTGACAGTGAGTTGCTCGGGTTCATGTTCCTGCTTGCGCCAGAAGGTCACAGGAAGGCGAACTCCTCTCACCAGGACATCCGCCTCCAGCTCCAGAAGTGCTCGCCCGCTTGTCATGCCCTTGGGAGCCTTGACGAGCAGATACATCCACTTGGTCCCCTGCACTTCTTGGCCTGGACCAGCCCTATAGTCCCAACTCGGATCAAAGCTGGCACCGATTGCGGCACTAACCAGGGGAATTAGCTCCGTGCACTCGAACCCAAACTCGGCGCTGCCAAGGCTTGTCTCCAGCTCTTTGAACTTCAGCGAGGGACTCAGCGTGACTTTGATCTGGCGTTTCACTTCCTGTACCACTTGCTCGGGATAGATATCAAAGGCAAGAGGCTGAGCTCCTGTCGATGGATGTGGGAGAAGGGCCGCGCGGAAACGAGCCCACTCGACTTGACTCTCGTTGTGGACGGGACGAAATGAGCAGGAGAGGCGGACCACGTAGAAGTCCGTCTGACTGAGCTTTGTTCGGATGGGGCGTGGCAGCTTACTAGGTGAATAGAAATCTTGAAGCGTCCAGGTTTCGGGCTGGCCGATTTTAGCCACAGGCATATTGCGCAATGCCTCACGGGGAGCAAGCTTCACTCCGCGACTCTGCCACTCACGCGCGGATTGATCAAGCGCCTCGTCGCTGACAGGCTCCAAAGGGTGCTCCGCCAGGACGTGTTCGATCGTCTCAGGCGTCGTTAACCACATGTGCATTCTCCTTTATGATTACGATGTTCATTTTCCCCTCGTTAGTCTCAATCCCCCTGGAGGACAAAGGCACCCCAGTAGTAGGGGTGTGTCCAACGTGGATGCTGTTGAATCTGTGTCATGGCCTGTCGTAGTGCCAGGGCTTTGTCGGCTCCAGCCTGCCGTGCGGTGTAGAATGCCTGCATGAGAGCAGCAGTGGCTGGGTCATTCACCCGCCAGAGGCTGACCAGCAGGGAGCGTACACCCGTCTGTAAGAACGCTTGGCTTAACCCTGCTAGCTCTTCGCCACCCAGGGAGCCAACCTGGCCGCTTTCACAGGCGGAGAGGACGAGCAAGTCGGCCTGCAGACGATGCTGGAGTACTTCTCGTGCGGTCAACACTCCATCGGCCAGGACGATGCCCGATTCTAGCGGGTTGTCTGCGTCAAAGAAAGCGTGCGTGGCAAGATGGATCAGCGTGGCATCTGGGAAGCGAGCCAGCACATCGGATTTGGTGGCGGCTGCCCCTAGAAGCGGATTCGTCCCGAAGCGCTCAGCCACCTCCTTGGCCTCGACTTCAGCATGGGGTAAGTCACCGCGAGGATTGCCGACAACTAGAGCTGGACCAGGAGGCACATGAGGTCGTTGTCGCAGCCTGGGAGGGATACCCAACGCAGGCAGCGTGACCAGAGGCAGCGGTTGCCCAGCGGAAGTGTGCCACCCGGCACGCTCGGCCAGGACGCCCCAGGGCAGCAGGTGCCCGTTGCCAGCTGGGGCTAGAATAAGCCGCTCGACCCCTCCCAGATGCTGCTGCGTCTTGGTGAGCAGGGGGAGCAATGATTGATCCCAGGTTTCGCGCCGCTGTAGACCAGGCTGATAGAGATGGACTTCACGGAAGAAGCGCTCCCGGAGGTCAGCCCAGCCGGTCTGATTCAACGGCACCTCGGCCATGCGGGGGGCGCGCCAACCTGCCCGAAGCAAAAAGAGCAGAGTTCGATCAGCGGTCGCAAAGAAGGAGAGGAGCGCGGTAGTTGGCCCAAGTTCCTTTGTCAGACGTGCGAGTTCTTGCCAGGTGAGGGCAGCACCGCGACGCAGGGCCACATACGCTGCTCCCTCTGGACCGACGTGGGCAATAGCAGTCCACAGATCTTCCAGTTCGCGTAGGGCCTTTTGGCGCTGCTGAAGGCGTAGGAGATGGCTGGCTTCACCCTGAGTGGGGGCCAAGTAGTCATGGGAAGCCAGTTCCTGCGTATCCAGAGCAGTCAAGTCGGCCAGGAGCTGCTGTTCCCGTGCAGCGATCTCCTGTGAGAGCCTCGCTGGCAGCGGTAGGGGACCCCGGCCCACTAGTTGGGTAAGCAAGCGCGATTTGCTGCCTTCCGCGATCTCCAGAGCCCGAGGGGGTACACTTGGTGAGCGAGGATGGCGCTGTTTCGCTTGTTCCAGGTAGGCTGCGACCAGATGGGCAGCGACCCCGGCTCCCTGGCGTTGCTGGCCCAGTTGGTAGGTCACGGAGAGGGCAGCGAAGCGTAGATGCGATATGGACCAACTCTTCTCCCACGCCGTGATGGCAGCTTCCAGATCGGTCAGGTCCCCGCTGCGGGCGTACCGGTCGCTCAGCCTGATGCCCAGTTTGCTCAGATACATTGGCCGGTCGGGCGAGTCAGGTGGGGTAGCCTGAACGGCTTGCTGGAAGGCATCGATAGCAGCTTCCAGATCAGTCAGATCCCCGCTGCGGGCGTATCGGTCGCGCAACCCTGCGCCTAGATGGCTCAGATACATTGGCCGGGTGGGCGAGTCGGGTGGGGTAGCCTGGACGGCTTGCTCATAGGCGGTGATGGCAGCTTCCAGATCAGTCAGTCCCCCGGTGCGGTCGTACCGGTTGAGCAGCCCATTGCCCAGGTTGCTCAGATACATTGGCCGCTCGGGCGAGTTAGGTGGGGTAGCCTGGACAGCTTGCTCTTCCAGATCAGTCAGCTCCCCGGTGCGGGCGTATCGATTGCGCAACCCTGCACCCAGATGGCTCAGACGCCCAGGCTGCTCATGCGAGTCAGGTGGGGTAGCCTGAACGGCTTGCTGGAAGGCATCGATGGCGGCTTCCAGATCAGTCAGATCCCCAGTGTGAGTGTATCGGATACTCAGCCCAATACCCAGGCTGCTCAGATATATTGGCCGGTCGGGCGAGTCGGGTGGGGTAGCCTGAACGGCTTGCTGGGAGGCATCGATGGCGGCTTCCAGATCAGTCAGCTCCCCAGTGTGAGTGTATCGGTCGCGCAACCCTGCGCCCAGGTTGCTCAGATACATTGGCCGGGTGGGCGAGTCAGGTGGGGTAGCCTGGACGGCTTGCTCATAGGCGGTGATGGCAGCTTCCAGATCAGTCAGTCCCGTGCCCAGGTTGCTCAGATGCCTAGGCCGCTCGGGCGAGTTGGATGGAGTAGCCTGGACAGCTTGCTGATAGACGGTGATGGCAGCTTCCAAATCAGTCAGGTCCCCGGTGCGGGCGTACCGATTGCACAGCCCATTGCCCAGGTTGCTCAGATGCCTAGGCCGGGCGGGCGAGTCGGGTGGAGTAGCCTGGACAGCTTGCTGATAGACGGTGATGGCAGCTTCCAGATCAGTCAGCTCCCCGGTGTGAGTGTATCGGATACTCAGCCCAATGCCAAGGTTGCTCAGATACATTGGCCGGTCGGGCGAGTCGGGTGGGGTAGCCTGGACGGCGTGCTGGGAGGCATCGATAGCGGCTTCCAGATCAGTCAGCTCCCCGCTGCGGGCGTAGCGGTCGAGCAGCCCATTGCCAAGGTTGCTCAGCAGGGCAGGCCGGTCGGGCGAGTCGGGTGGGGTCAACGTGAGGGACTCCTGCCAGCACACCACCGCTCGGTTCAGGTCTACCATCTGTCCTCTGGTCCAATACTGGTGCAGCGCCGCAATGCCTGCGTCGTTCAGTGCGGTAGCACACTGAAAAGCCTGTTCCTGATTGCTGATCAGTGCCTCTAGCTCAGAAGTAACGTCTGCGGGAGGTTGCTCTCCCTTGTTGTCCCTCTGAGCAACTGGGCTATGGTCTGTTTCAGCCAATGTGGCAGATCTGGGCGGCTCCTGCCCTGTACGCTCGTGCGAGGATTCCAGATTCATCAGAGATCCCTTTCTTGTCCGGGCTCGGGTTGCCCGTCCCGGCATTAACTCGGGATGATGGCCAATCGTACTGCCAACTTCAAGCTGCGATTGGTGAATCACCAGGACTCCATTGTTGTAAATTTTTAGATTCGATTGCTCATGGCTGGATTTGTGGTACACAGCTTACTTGCTGATCTGCATTTTCGAGATGTGGAAGCACCGCAAGTAGGCAGTAAGCCCCCAAAGTGATACTGGTGTGTAAATTTGATAATTAAATGGGCGGATTGTTAAAATTTGGTAGGACTCCGCTAAAAGATATTGTTGGCGAATTGCCATTAGCCAGGCGGCAGCCGCAGATTTCGCAGTAGCAACCAGCCTGGCGAAGCGTGAGACGGGCGGAGAGGCATGAGTGCTCTCTGCCATCCACGCACAAGCCCGAAGGACATTCATGGCGGNNTTGCAGTGAAAAAGGCTTGAAGCCGGAGCTTTGTGCCGCCGATGTAGCGTGCGCGGCGCATTTCACACGTGCGCACGGCCTGCGCAATGGTCCCTTCCATTCCGGCTCGTTTGGCGTACACCGCTCGAAACGCGGGAGTCAGTTCACGCGCGCGAGTCTCCTGAAGAGCCCGATAGGCCTGCTCGTTGGGCTGTAGGATCAGCACACGTGCGGGACTGCGCGTACATTGATCATGCAATGGACAGCTCTGGCAAACAGCCTGAGGAAAGCGCACCCGAACGACTGTTTTCCCATGTCGATCGGCAATGGTACCCCAACTTTGACTGGTCCGCGAAGCCGGACAAATCACCTGGTGAGCCTGCCAATCAATGGTGAAGCATTTGTGATCAAAGCCGGTGGCCGCCCTGGTTTGCCAGCTCAGATCTGGCATTACCGGACCGACGACATCCACCTGATAACGGTTCTGACTCTCCGCAAGCACTTCCGCATCGACATAACCCATATCCACCAGATGCTGATCAGGAAGCATCTCCTGGTGGGCTAACTGGTCATGAAGTTCCCCCATGATCTCCCCGTCTGGCGTTGTGGCAGCAGTCGTGATGACATCGACAATCAGATGCGGCTCGTCGGCTTCACACGTCTCGGTGAAATGAACCTTGTACCCCGTCCAGGCCGTGCTCTTCTTGCGACTATGACGTGCTTCGATGTCATACGGAGAAGTGATGAGCAGGGCTGATGGGGGCAGTTCTCCATCGGCGCGCCAAGGGGTTCCGAACTCGCTGGCATGATAGTGCTGGAGCCAGACACGCCGAAGCGTTTCCACGGCATCCAGTTCCCTTAACCAGGGAAGACGGGTCTCGGTATAGACCCGTTCTAAGAGCCAACGACCATCTGCACCAATCGTTTCGGCCAGCGCCACCCGTTCCTTGGCATCTTTGGGCAAACGAAAATCGCTGAAGCGTTTCTGATACCGCTCGGTCCACTCGGCGTCCATCTGCTCCAGGAGCCAGTCTGGGGCGACTTTTGCCAGGACATTGAGCGCATGACGCATCGTTTCTCCCACACATTCGAGGCGACGGAGCGTGCGAATAGCTGCCAGCATGTGCGTGGAGTCGGTTCGTTGCTTGCCTCGCGCCTTGATCCACCCACGCTTCCGACATCGCTCCAGCGGCAAATCGAAGAGGCGGCGTTCTGCCCCATTGGGAAGCCTCCGGCCTCGAAACTCTGAGAGCAGCGAAAAGTCAAAGCCGGAATCGGTGAGCTCTAGGCTTAACACGTACTTCCAGTCGATCCGTGTGCGCACTGCATCAGCGGCTTGTCTGTCAGTCAATCCTTCGGCATATTGCATAAAAGTCACCAAGGCGAGGCGCCAAGGAGCCTCGGCTGGTTGCCCTCGTTGGGGAAAGAGGTCCTGAAAATCCTCATCTTGATACAAGGTTCCTAATTCATCACGCATCTGCATGTAGGTGTTCCCTTGGGGAAGCACCGCATGCGCTACACGGGCCGTTTCTTCGGGAAGAGCTGGGATTGGTTGCGGATGCATGGACATTTGCCCCTGCCTTTCTGAATCGATCGTCATTTTTCCTTCCAGTATCTCATATTCCTTACCAATCCCTCTCTGACAATTCGCCAACAATATCCTCTGAAAATACAGGCAAAGAAGACAAAAAAAGCCTCCCCCCAAGCCATCTATGACTGTAGTGTTTACTTCTACTTATGTTGATCGATGCGATCTGCTCAAGCGGCTGGCTGTGGCGGCGAGGTCACCTGATAGCCCAGCCGCTCTAGACGCCGGACCAGCTGACGCTCAACCTTCCCATGATCCTTGCGCAAGAAAAACGCCTCTCCTTTCTCTTGGTACGCCTCTCCTGTTTTCATCATCTGATAATAAATTACGAGAATGCTATGCCCTACTGCTAACGCGGCTCGTTTACTCCCTCGTCGTTTTTTCAGGCGACGATACTGCTCTCCTAGATAGGTATGAGATCGACGAACGCCGTGGGCTGCTTGTACCAGAACTGCTCGCACATACCGATTGCCATGCCTTGCTCGTCCACTGAGTCGTTTGCCTGCACTTTCCTTGTGCCCTGGACACACTCCTGCCCATGAGCTGATGTGTTCAGCATCAGGGAAGCGCTGCATATCGGTTCCTACCTCCGCCATCAACACATGCAAGACATGGCAGCTCACCCCATTGATCTTTTCACACCGCTTGATCTGCTCCTCAAAAGGGTGCAGATGCCGCTCAATCTCCAGTTCCAGGTGTTTAATCGAACGATCTTGCGCATCAATGAGGGAGAGTAACTCTCGCAACAAGAAGCGATGGTGTTCTCGCACTTCTGCGGTGAGAGCTGCAATCACCTGCTCCTGTGTCGCATGCACACTTCGATGCATGAGTTTGGCCAGGTGAACTGGGTCGCTTTCTCCGGCACACAATGCATTCAAGATCGCGCGTCCCGACAAACCCATCACATCACTGAGCACCGTGGATAATTTGATCCCAGCCCCTTCAAGGACTTTCTGTACTCGATTGACGAGACGAGCACGCTCCTGCACCAGGCTCACTCGCGTCCGCGTCAGATCACGCACGTCTTGTTGTTCTTGACTGGGCACAAAGCTCGCCGTGACCAATCCGTGTTGCAACAAATCGGCAATCCATTCCGCGTCCTGGACGTCCGTTTTGCGTCCCGGCACCCCTTTGATATGTTGAGCATTGGCCACCACCAGTTCGAAAAAGCCTTCCAGGCGTCGATAGACCTGCATCCAATACACTCCAGTGCTCTCCATGCCTACATGGGTGCACTGTTCTTCCAATAACCACGCACGCAAAGCCAACAGATCAGCCGTTTCATTGCGGAACGTGCGAATCTCCTTACGCCGTTGCCCTGCCTCGATAATGATCAGACACACCACCAGAAAACGCAGATGCACATCAATACCCGCGCACCTTTGATACATCACTTGCATCTCTTCACTCCTTTCTCTTGAAGTGCTTTCCTCTTTTCTCTCATAGTAACCTCGAAGGCGGGTGTCTGTTGTTCTTCAGTATCCTCTTCGTGCTCTCAGAGGCGGCTTTCGCCGTTGAGGCAACATGCAGTGGTTCGTCCAGGCACTTCGGCACAGTTTCTTAGGCACGTTCTCACACCGTATATTGTTGGTCGTCTTCTCGCCAGGAGGTTACCACTTTGAGTATACTCGTTTTCATTGGCAGTGGTGCGCCTGCGGCGCATGATGTTTCTTAATGTGGTTCTACCACTCATCCCTGACTATCTCACCAAGCTTACGCGCCACATCCTGTTGCATCGAAGGAAGCACATGCGAATACGTGTCCAATGTTATCGCTATACTACTATGCCCTAATCGCTCCTGCACTACTTTCGGATGCACACCCACCGCAAGTAGAATGGTCGCCATACTGTGACGCAGGTCATGAAAACGCATCTTAGGCAAGCCAGCCTCAGCTAAAAGCCTACGAAACACAACCACCGTATACCACCAATCAACAATAAACTCACTGTGCGTGATTGTTCGGAGGCTGGTAAGGGAGAGGAAGGCGAAGGGAACTATGTGTGACCTTACTGCAAGAGGACAGCCAGGTCAACTCCTTCAGCAGAGAGGAAGTTTCCACACCAAGCTAGCAAGCGACTGTTGCGTAGAGCTTTGGCAGGGACTTGGTAGCCACCACGACAGCTTCTCTTGACTTGCATGGTATCTTAGCATTACTTCTTGCTGTCTAAGGACAACTTAACTGTTAGTTCAGGCTGTTAGGGCTGGTAGCCTTTAGCGGTTCGATTCCGTGGGCGTGCGTTGGTCTCGTAGCCTTCTCCATAATCGTACTAATACGATTGGTTAGTTTGCATCTAACAGGTACTACTAGCTCAACAGAGGAGGCAAAAACTATGGGAGGAAAAACACATCTACTCGATCTGTTTGGCTTCTCAGTTTTCGAATCAATGTGGGCTATTGCCACCGCGTACGCGGCTGGTGCCCTGCCAGCCTGAGCTAACAGTTAAACTTATTTAGCAGGAGATACTCAAAAACCCCTAATGAGGGCACGGTTTACCTGGGTCGGGCCCTTGAATCGATCACATAAAGCAATAGCTACTCTCATGCAGAGCATCTTCCTCATCAAGTCACCCTATCACGCCATCTGGTATAACCTGAATTGCAAACAAGCATATTGACATATAGCAAAGGGTTCGCTATTATGGCTGTGACTTCCCTACTGGGGAAGCACCACATGAAAGGCGGCGTTTAACACCTATGCTGATGCATCAAAAGCCAAACACTCCTGTGATGGTCTACCTTGACCAGAATAAATGGATTGAGCTTGGCCGCGCGTACCATCAACGCCCGGATGGGGTTCGTTTTGCGACAACCTTAAAAAAAGTACAAAGCGCTGTCAAGCAGAAAACTGCGCGATTCCCATTTTCAAGCATTCATGTGCTGGAGACAATGAAGATGGGAGATCAATCGCGAAGGCAAAGGCTCGCGCAAGTTATCGCTGAATTCAGTGAGGGATGGACTATAGCCCAGCAAGCGAAAGTCTCTCCTATCGAATTTAATATGTCGGTGCCGAAAGCATTTAACAAGCCACTTCTGATAACAAAGCCATTTGTTTTTGGGCGAGGAATCGAATTCGCGTTCGGAGAGCCGGCACGTGCCCAAATTTTCATCGATTTGCTCGATAACGCTAGCGAGGCAATGAGGGAATTGGGAATTCAAGCATTGGCCCTCCTACTTAGCAGCCCAGTTGAAAGCCTACGGAAACCTAACATTGATCAATATAACGCAGAAATGAACAGCATTGCAGATCAAGCCGACCAGATTAGAAAGCTGGTCAGAAACCATGGCAAAGATAGACGGCATCGAGCATTTACAGCTAGAAATGTATATGACTTTCTACGGAGTCGGCCACGTGAGCTGATAACATTGCTTACGCCAATGGGTTTAAGTATCGACGAGTTTTTCAATTTGCTAGGGCAAGATGGGCTGAAAAAGCTCTTTGAGGACATGCCTACGACGGACATCATGATGAATCTGAGAATTCAACGGAATGACCAATTTGAAAAGGCGATTTCGGCAAACGACCTCAATGATTTATCGTTCCTTGCAGTGGCTATACCCTACTGTGATATCGTTGTTACTGAGAACCTATGGGTTGATCTTGCTAAAAGGAAAGGCTTTGATCAAAAATACAACACCATATTACTTAGTGACCTAGCAGAACTGGCAAACTACATATAGTTCCCGATGACTACAGTATATGGCCCGTCTTGGCGGTAATCTGCAAGGCTTTTAAAATGATGGTGGGAAACAGTTCGTGTTTCCCACCGGGGACTGCGAATACGCTATGGTTCCAGTGGAATGTGTCACGTTGATACTCATTGACTGCTTGTAAGGACTAAAACCCTGAGGCTTGCGTCGGGTTCTTAAGCGTCAGGCTCTAGAAGTCAATGCTACGCCGTTCCCCGTACCAAGTCCGCAAGGGATGCTCTAATTTCCACTATTATTTAGCTATTTAGAATGTAATTTGATAAAAAGTTGATGGGGAGATCATTTCATGGTATCCTCTACAGGTGACATGTTTCACGGTATCCAGGGTGGAGTTTCATATGCCAGGCTTCACTGTTCCTGGCCGATACGTTCCTTTGTACGGTAAGTTCAGAGGAGAAAACAACATGACGTATGGCACCTCGGTTCCGAGCTTCGATGAACTGGCTTCTTCTATTGCACAAGGGTTTGCCGCGCTGCGCACGCCCTATATGCAGTGGGCAAACCTGGCGCGGCTGGCCGTGCAAGGACTGTCATATGATGCTCGAAGGCTTGCGGAACTTGAGGCCTATATCAACACCAGGCGAGCGGAATTAAGAAAAGTGGTGGTGGTTGCATCAGAGCACCTGACCGAAGAGCAGCTCGAGCAAGTGCGAAACCGGGCACAGATGAGCAAGTATGCGTGGAGGTCGCTCAAGAAGAAGCGCCCGATTACGATCAGGCATGGGTTTACGCTGGTGAGCTATTAGCTGGAAAGCTGTTTTATTGTGCCGGGAGATGAGGGATCTGCTTGCCAGAGGCTTCGAAGAGAAAGTACTGCCCTTTCTGCTGCATCTACTTTGCCATATCCCACTTGTGCAGGAACGTGCGGTCTCCTCCGAAAATGTTACGCCTCTGGAATGGAGCCGGTGTCCTGGCAATGAGCTTCGATCGGCTGCTCCACTGTTCGCGGAAATACCAAGGTTCCGGTAAAATATAGCATTCCAGATATACCCACGAAGGAGGAGGCAGACCGGCTTCCGAGCAGAGCCATTCGACCATAGCGGCACAGAAGGCGGCACAGCGCTGCATCTCTGGCGTAGTAGCGGGAGCCAGAGGCACCTCGATCAACTCACGCCGGTGATCAACCGCGTAAGCCCACCAATCATTCAAGAAGTTGCCTATAGCTACCCAGGGTGTCTCGTTATTACAAATCTGATCAAAGACTCCCGCAACCCTGTGCCATCGATGGGGAGCACTAGCCATACAACGTCTCCTTCAATGAGCTATATTCCAAAACGCTCTTCTATCTCATCTAAAAGATCTTCTGATATACTCTCCTCCGGCACGTATCGTGCCAGGAGAGCAACTACATCCTCTCTATTCGTGATATTCAACAAACCGTTGCAGGAGTCCCCTGCTTTCACGCATGGGGAGGAATGCGGCGTTCCTTGTTTGGAGCAAGGGAGGACGGGGCACGCCCCTCTTCGATCTGCCGTGCGACGAGATTGATCGCCAGCACGATTGCTTGATTGTCGCTCGCAATACCATAGTACTGCCTGATGGTTAAAATGGCTTGGATATCCTGCTCTCTCAGGCGTAGAGCGGTTGCCTTGCGTTGCTTGTTCATACGTACATAGTACCATATTGACAACTCTCCTGCAACGTGCTATCATTCTCTTGAGGCTTAGGCACTCTGGTTCGCCAGAGAGAGACGGTTCGCCTCATGGGACCTTTCCAACTGAACGGAGCGGGTTCCCTGCAAGAACGCCGTGCAGGGGTAAAACGTTCTCGGTCGATAGGGAACGCTCCTTGCTCGGAAGTGGTTCGGCCACGCTGAGCAAGGACGGGGCAGTTGTCGGATGCCCCGGTGGAGCGGAAACGCTCCCATGATGTGTCACGTGATGAAACCAAAGCGGTCCCTTCGGGGTTCCGAGTTGCGGTAGAGCGTAGACACAAGCCCCTGACTTTAGTCATGGGGTATCTGACCCCGTAGCCGCATCTCCTGCGTCAGCAACTGCTCGGGTATGTATTTTGTTACATAAGTGAGCATCTCTTGGGCGTCGGTAACGCCTAACTTTGCTGCCAACGTTTTGATGTCTTCAATATCCTGTTGATTGCCTGCCGCAGCGACCTTCATGGCGAGCACATACGCTATCGGGGCCAGGAAGACGCGCAATCCCGGGTATTCTAACCACTGCTCATCGCCTGGCTGCTTGAAGAAGAAAGCTACCAACGCATCTTCCAACCAGTCACGCGGCAAACCCTCTTGCTGCGCGATGAGCAGAGCAGCGTCGCGCACGGCTGCGCCCTTGCCTCCAAAATAGGCATCGATGCTTTTGGGAATGTCGATGGCAGACTTATCTCCCTGAAGGAAGGCTTTGATATCTTTGCGTCCTTCTGGCTTCCTCACATCGAGCAACATCACAATTCCATCCGCCAGGAGAATCTGTCCCGTCACCTGCTTCTGCTGCAATTCCTGGCCAAGTAACTGCAGGTATTTTTTAATGTCTTCTCTGTTCACTTGATGCCTTTGGGTGCGATAATGGAGATGAACAAATGAATGCGGGTATTGCCCCACCCCAAGCGCGATGAATCGCGGTCCCTCGATAAATCGGGGACCTACAACGCCCATCCGTATGCCGCATTATGTTGTGAAACCGCACAATCGACCCTTATGAAAAACTGGCACTCGGGGTCAGTTCTCCTGCTTTTATACCACAATCTTCCCATCCTTCAAAAACAGCTTATCGTCCACCCACACTTCACCGGATTGGCGCAGGTCGCACACCATGTCCCAGTGCAGCGCGGACTGGTTCACGCCGCCCGTTTCAGGATAACTATTACCCAGGGCCAAATGCACCGTGCCGCCCATTTTTTCGTCGAAGAGCACGCTGCGCGTGCCGCGATTCACGCGCGAATTATTTCCGAAGGCGAATTCGCCGAGATAGCGCCAAGCATGTGCTCCAGGTACACCTGCCCGACGCGCGCACTGGCCTCGACTACCTTGCCGTCGCGGAAGACCAGGCGCACTCCCTCGATGGCGCGACCATCGAACGAGGCCGGAATATCGAAAGTAATAACGCCATTCGCGCTCTGCTCCAACGGACCCGTGAAGAATTCGCCGCTGGGGAAATTGCGTTTCCCGTCACTGTTGATGAAGACGCGGTCTTTGATGGACAGTGTCAGGTCCGTCCCATCTCCCTGGATGCGTACTTGTTCGTGTCCGACCAGCCAATCGACCAGTCGCTGCTGCTGTGCCGATAGCTCTTTCCAGCGAGCAATAGGATCGGGATCGTTCAAGAAGCACACGTCGAAGACAAACTCTTCAAATTCCCGCAGCGACATATTCGCGTCCTGG
>WNFJ01503255.1_pt1 | contig 20799 bp, 13 predicted proteins | sample 5400461 | NCBI WGS metagenome assembly WNFJ01 (sample SAMN13153349, study PRJNA577476) | soil metagenome | isolation source: 115 cm saprolite on Douglas fir-dominated hillslope | place: USA:California | collected 2013-09-17
CGCGCCGCTCCCACCCGTACGGATGGCGATATCGGTAGCGCCGCGGCGCGGGCACGACGACCACCTCCGGCCCGGCGTCGTACCCATAGGGCGGACCGACGACGATGACGCCGGACAGGGCGGGTCGTGGCAGGGCGAAGCCGAGCATGACGGAGACGCGGGTTTGTGCCGTCGCGGGAACGGCGGAGACCGCCGCAACCGCCAGGGCCACGCCGAGTGCCACAGCGAATCGGTTCATACGCCGCCTCCCAGTTGACGGCGGCAGGTTGGAAGGGTCGTGCCAGGCGCCCTCGCGGTCTGCTACGCGCGCTCGCGCACTGGGACTTACCCGCCGGGCCTGGGCCGCGGCGGCAGCGCGAGCGGTGTCCCCCGGACGGGTCACTCCGTGTCCCACGGGAGCGGGGGGCTGCTTTCAGGCCTCGAGGCTGATCCCCAAGTCGCGCGCCGTGGCGATCGCGCTGGCGATCGTCAACGCGACGGCGGCGGCACGACTTGCTGGATGATGAGGCGAAGCACTTCGGCGGGCTCGGCGTGGCGGCCGAGGGCCTTCTTGGAGAAGACGCGGCGCCCGTCGACCTCGACCTCGAACACGCCGCCGGAAGACTGGATCAGCTTCACGTCGGCGTGCGGGTAGGTCTTACGAATTTCTGCCGCCAGACCGGCGGCGCGAGGTTCGTAATTTCAGACGACGCAGTATTCGATCGTCACACGCATGGCGTAAACGATAGTCGCGCTTGACACGCCGCGCCAAGGGGCCGACCTTGCTCGGGGCTTGTCCATGAGTTCCCTCTCCCGTCTCAGGGCGTCCCCGGGCCTGCTCGTGCGGGCGCTCGTGGCGCTCGGCGCTGTCGCGGCCCTCGTGGCCGCCGCGGGCGCCTGGGCGTCGGGGCGCGCGGCGCTCGGCGTCGACGTCGCGGAAGAAGCCGTCGTCTTGGCGATCGCCGGCGCGCTCGCGCGCCGCTTCGGCATCGCGCTCCCGGGCAACGGCTTTTCCTCCTACATCCTCGGTATCCTCGTCTACGCCACCCTCGACCGCGGCTGGCCATTCGCCGTCCTCGTGGGCCCTCTGGCGATGCTGGGGGGCGACCTGGGGCTGCGCCGCCTGCCCGCGGTCACCGCCCTCGACAACGCGGCCCACCTCACAGCGGGTGGCGCAGTCGCGGGGCTCGTGTACGAGCGGCTCGGCGGGGCGACGGGGGGCGACGCGCTGAGCGCGGGTAATCTCGGGCCGCTGGTCGCGCTGCTCGTCCTCCTGCCCTGCATCGTGAACGGCACGTTCTACCTCGAGCTCGCGCTGGGCAGCGCGGTCGCCTGGGTGGACGCCCGGCTCACGGCGCGCTGGGAAGCGGTCGTGTCCGCCTGCTCCGCCGGCCTGGCGCTCGGCTGGCTCGCGCTCGCGCACGCGCACCTCGACACGACGGGGGTCGTGATGATCGGCGCGGGCCTCGCGCTCGCGACGGCGATGAGCCTGTCCGTCATCCGCCGGGGCGTGCGCGCCGACGAGCTGGTGCTGATCCAGGAGCTCTCGCAGGCCATCGCCCGTGACATCAGCCTGGCGAAGAGTTTCCCCCGCATCCAGGAGCTGGCGCGCCGGCTGGTGCCGTGGGAGCACATGGGCTTCGCCCGCTACCACGCCCGGACCAACGAGATGGAGCTGGTCGCCGATACCGCGGTGGGCGACGGCGGCAAGTTCCGCTACGACGCCAACGCGGGTCTGACCGGGGAGGCCGTGCGGATGCGGCGTCCCGTGGTGGCGCGCGGGCTCACGCGCGACCAGGTGGTCGTTCCGGGGCGGGAGCACCCGGGCTCGGAGGTGCTGGTGCCGCTGTACCACGCGCGCCAGTTGGTTGGCCTGTGGAGCGTGCGGCACTCCGATGCCGGCGCCTACCGCGATTCGGACGGCGACGTGCTCGCGCTGCTCGCCCCACAGCTCGCGCTGATGCTCGCGATCGAGGGGGCGGTCGAGCCGGTCGTGGGCGCGTCGGACCGCACCAGCTCGTACATGCAGACCCTCACGACGACGACCCAGCAGATCCATGCCTCGAGCGAGGAAGTGGCGGCCTCGGCGCGCCGGGCGAGCGCCGGCGCGGCGCAGGCCGCGAGCCTCGTCACGGCGCTGGCGCGCGACTCGGCGCGGCTGACCCAGCACGCCAACGACGCCGTCGCCGCGGGCAACGAGACGCGCGAGTCGGGGGCGGAGATGGAGAAGACCACCGAGAAGATCCGCCTCGCCACCCAGGCCGCCGTGCGCCGGCTCGGGGACCTGGGGGTAACGACCGAAGAGAGCGCGCGCGAGGTGCGCCGGCTGCGCGACGTGGCCGAGCAGGTCGCGAAGGTCTCGGAAACGATCGGGTTCATCGCCAATCAGACGAACCTGCTCGCCCTCAACGCCACCATCGAGGCGGCGCGCGCCGGGGTCCACGGCCGCGGCTTCGCCGTGGTGGCGGACGAGGTCCACAAGCTCGCCGAGGAGAGCGGGCGCGAGGCGCGCAACGTCGGGAAGTCGGCCCAGGAAACCCGCCGGGCGCTCGATCGCGCGGCCCAGCTCCTGGAGCGCGTCCGCGGTGACCTGGGCGAGGTGGTACAGAGCTCGACCGACTGGGTGGCGGACCTGACCCGCGTGGCGGAGGCCGCCGCCGGTACGGCGCGCGCCGGCAAGCGGGTCGCCGAGCTAGCCCGAGAGATCACCGAGCGGGCGGCCGCGATCGGGCGCTCGCTCGAGCTGGCCAAGGCGGGAGCGCAGTCCTCCACCCAGGAGGCGGAAGCGGTGGCCGCCGCAGCCGCCGAGCAGATGCAGGCGATCCACGGGCTCGCCAAGGGCGCCACCGAGCTCTCCGGGCTGGCCGACAACCTCGCCACCGCCGTGCGCTTCGTCCGCGGGGAGAACGGGCGCTCGGGAACCGCCTGATGCCGTCCGCTCAGCGCCGCCCGGGCGGTTCAAGACGCCGTGCTGTAGGTACCCCTCATGGGTGCCAAACACCGATCAGGTCGCCGCGTGCCCGTCCGGTTCGTCAGAACAACTCCTTCGCCTGCTTCGCCCTGCGGCGATCAGCTTCCGCGTCCCAGCGGGGCGATTCGTAGCCGACCAGCAGGTTCAGGTACTCGCTGATCTGTAGCCCGATCGCGCTCGTGTCTGTCCCGCTGATCTTGCGCCACATGGCGAAGAAGTGCGCTTTGCCCTTCTTGATGGCTTCGTCCTCGTTTCCGTCCCCGTCGGCATAGGGCTTTTCAAACGCCTCTACCGCCTGGGCTTTTCCATACTTCGTCGTCAAGAGGGTCTTCATGTCACGGTAGGCTTGACGTGCCTTCGGATCCGGGGTGAGGAGAATGATGTCCACCTTCACCAAGGCGTCCTTCGCCATCAGGGCCCAAACACTCGCGTCGTATCCAGCGAGGTGCCCCTTAAACAGGTAGTCGCCATCGGAGTCTGCCTTCTCCAGCGCGAAATCCTGCGCCACCATCAGACGTTTGACCGTGGCCCCATCCGATCCCCAGGGAATGTTGGCAAACCGATAGTCCTGAGCGGCGGCTGGTGCGGCGGTCGCAGCGAGCAGCCAGGAAAGCAGAACGTACCGCACGATGAACCTCCCCGGGGTGAAGGATGCACGACGTCCGAAGGCTTGGTGGCGGGGGATTGTAGGCGGCGGCCGGGCGCGACGCCTGTGACGCACCGCACAATTGCCCGTTTTTGCCCCGGTCCCCCACCCTCCCAGGACGCGGCGGGGTTTCAAACCGCGGGCCGAATGATTACCGTAGGGCCGGTCCCAAGCGGAAGAGCCGACATGAGACGCAGCATGGTGCTGGCCGCCGTACTGGCGCTCGCCGGGCGCGGGCTCGCAGCTCAGCATGCTGGGCAGTGGGAAGCCGGGGCCTTCAGCTCCTACACTTCCTACGATCCGGCCTTCGGCCTCGCCCAGAAGGTGGGCGCCGGGATCCGGGTGGGGTACCTGGTGGGCGACGTCGTGGGCGTCGAAGGGGACCTGCTGTTTCAGCCCGAATTCACGACGACGCCCGTCAGCGGCACGCCCGTGATCATGCAGCCGCTGATCGCCAGCGCCTCGCTCGTTCTGAACGCCGTGCACCTCGAGCGCGTCATGGTGTACGCGCTCGGCGGCTACACCCTGCTCGATTTCGGCACCCGCGCACCCTACCGCTTCACCGACAACGCCGCTCATGGGGGTGCCGGCGTGCGCCTGTTCTTGAGCGAGCGCATCGCGCTGCGGCTCGAGGGACGCGCCATCTATACCGTCAGTACCAAGTCGACCTTCGGCCCCACGACGCCCAAGCACTACGTCGCGACGCTCGGCCTGTCGGTGTTTCACCTCGGCGCCGCGCCCGCCGCGCCCAAGCCAAAGAGCCTCTGCCCCAATCCCCCACCCGGGGCCACGCTCGACGCGAAGGGCTGCCCGATCGACTCCGACGGCGACGGCGTGCCCGACGGCATCGACCAGTGTCCCAACACGCCCCTCGGCGCGAAGGTCGACGCCAAAGGCTGCCCCCTCGACTCCGATGGCGACGGCGTGCCCGACGGCATCGATCAATGCCCCGACACGCCGAAGGGCGCCGTGGTGGACGCGAAGGGCTGCCCGATCGACTCCGCAATACGCCGAAGGGCGCCGTGGTGGACGCGAAGGGCTGCCCGATCGACTCCGACGGCGACGGCGTGCCCGACGGCATCGACCAGTGCCCCAACACGCCACCGGGGACGAAGGTCGACGCGGTGGGCTGTCCGCTGCCGATCGAGGCGGTGAAGCCCCTGCCACCGCCCCCCGCGCCCGTCGCGGCGCCGGCGGCGCCGCCCAAGTGCCCGCCGCCGCCTCCGGGCAGTCAGGTGGACGCGAACGGCTGCCTCGTGCTCTTCACACCCGAAGCGGCCCGACCGGCAGTGCCGGGCGCGCCGCCCCGGCCCACGCTGATCCTGAGCGGCGTGAACTTCGAGACCGCGCGGTCGGCTTTGACCCGCGACTCCTACGTGGTGCTCGACGCGGTGGCGGCGTCGCTGCTCGCCAACCCCGACATCCGCATCGAGATCGGGGGCTACACCGACAGCACCGGCACCAAGTTCGGCAACTTCCGGCTCTCCCAGTCGCGCGCCGCGGCCGTGCGCTTTTATCTCGCCCGGAAGGGCGTGCCCCCCACGCGCATGGTGTCCAAGGGGTACGGTGCATCGGGATACGTGGCGCCCAACAGCACCGCCGCCGGACGGGCGCAGAACCGCCGCGTCGAACTGCACAAGCTGCCGTGACGGATGGATGACGGGCGTGGACGGGCGGACCGGGTGGTCCGCCCGTTCGCGTTGCGGGGCCCGGCTCGATAGGTTTCGGCGCCCGATGCACCACGCCCCTCGCACAGCGGCGCGCCGCGCCAGGTCGCTGACGCCGCGCCCGCTCCGCGCCCTCCTCCCGCTGCTCGTCGCCCTCAGCGCCGCGCCCCCGCACGGAGCGGCCCAACAACCCGGCCCGCGCCAAGCGCCCGCGCGCCGTCGGGCCACGCCCGCCGCGCCCGCCGCGCCGCCCGCCGCGGCGGCAAAGAGGAGCCGGATCCCTGCGCCTCGCACGGTCCTCGGGTTCGAGCCGGGCGACGACCGCAAGCTCGCCGAGTGGCCGCTCCTGCTGCGCTACTACCAGGCGCTCGCCACGGCCAGTAACCGGGTGCGCTACCGGGACCTGGGGCGCACGACGCTCGGCGTGCCGCTCATCGCGCTCGTCATTTCCAGCCCGCTGAACCTGCGGCAGCTGGACCGCTATCGGCAATTGAACGCGAAGTTGGCCGATCCCCGCACGGCGAAGCACCCGCAGGAGACGGAGGACGCGCTCCGGCGCGGCAAGGCGATCGTGCTCATCACCGCGGGGATCCACTCAAACGAAGTCGGGGCCAACCTGTCGCCAGCGGTGCTCGCCTACCGGCTCGCGAGCGACACCAGTGCCGCCACACGCGCGATCCTCGACGACGTGATCCTCGTGCTCGTGCCGTCGCTCAACCCGGACGGCGTCACCATCGTCACCCGCTGGTACAACCGCACGCTGGGCACGCCGGCCGAGGGCACCGATCCGCCCGAGCTGTACCATCACTACGTCGGGCACGACAACAACCGCGACTGGTACGCCTTCACGCAGGTCGAGACCCAACTGGTCGTGGACTCGGTCTACAACGTGTGGCACCCGCAGATCGTACACGATCTCCACCAGCAGGACAGCGACGGGTCGCGGCTGTTCCTGCCGCCGTACCTCGATCCGATCGAGCCCAACGTCGACCCGCTGCTCGTGGACGGGGTGAACGCGCTCGGCACGGCGATGGCGTGGGAGCTCGCGAGCGAAGGAAAGACCGGGATCGTCATCAACGCCCTGTACGACGCCTGGACGCCGGCCCGCGCCTACCAGCACTACCACGGCGGCGTGCGCATCCTGTCGGAGGCGGCGAGCGCCAATCTCGCCTCCCCCATCGACGTGCCGTTCGAGCAGCTGGCGACCCGCGCGCGCGGCTTCAACCCGCGGGAGCGCGCCTGGAACTTCGCCCACCCCTGGCCCGGCGGACGCTGGACGCTGCGCGACATCCTGAGCTACCAGGTCGACGGGGCGTACGCCCTGCTCCGGAACGCGGCGCGCTACAAGGATCGCTGGCTCGCGACCTTTCTCGCGGTCGAGAGCCACGCCGTCCACGGGTGGCGGGGCTGGCCCTACGCCTACGTCATTCCGCGCCAGCATCCGGATTCGGTCGGCCTCGCCACCCTGCTCGGCATCCTGCGCCGCGGCCAGGTCGAGCTGCGCACCGCGCTGCACCCGATCACGCTCGGGGGCCAGCGCTTCCCGGCCGGGAGCTACGTCGTCGTGCTGCGCCAGCCGTACGCCGCCTTTGCGAAGACCCTGCTCGAGCCGCAGCGCTATCCCGACCTGCGGCTCTATCCGGCGGGCCCGCCGCTCCCGCCCTACGACGTCACGGCCCACACGCTGCCCCTCTTGATGGGCGTGACGGCGGTCCCGACGCGCGACTCGCTCCGGATCGGCCTCTCGCCTCCGGTCGAGTCGACGGCGGCGAGCCCCGGGGCTCCGGGCTTCGCGGGGCCGGCTGCGGCGCGGGTCGGGCTGTATCGCTCGTATGCGAGCCCGATCGACGAAGGGTGGACGCGCTGGGTGTTCGACACGTGGAAGGTGCCCTATATGTCGGTCGTCGATTCCGTGGTGCGCGCGGGGAAATTGGCGGACGCGTTCGACGTGATCGTGCTGCCCGACCAGTCGCCGCACGAGCTACTCGAGGGACTGCCCCGCCAGTATCCACCCCCTTACGCGGGCGGCCTGGGCCCGGACGGCGTGCGCGCATTGCGCCAGTTCGTCACGGCCGGCGGCACGCTCGTCGCGCTCAACGACGCCAGTCGCTTCGCCGTACAACAGCTGCTCCTGCCGGTCCGCAACGTGCTCGAGGGCGTGGCGGATGACGAGTTCTACGCGCCGGGCTCGATCTTCCGGCTCGAGCTCGACGCGACCGATCCGATCGCGCGCGGCGTACCAGCGCAGAACATCGCCTGGTATGAGAGCGGGCCCGCCTTCGAGGTGCTCGATACGAGCGCCGTGCGCGTGGTCGCGCGCTATCCGAGCGACCCCGACAAGGTGCTGCTATCGGGTTGGGTGTTGCATCCGGAGCGCGTCGCGGGGCGGGCGGCCCTGGTCGTCGCGAAGCTCGGGGCCGGTCGGGTGGTGCTGTTCGGCTTCCGGCCGCAGTACCGCGGCCAGAGCATCGCGACTTACCCCTTGCTCTTCAACAGCTTACAACTGACGGCCCGGTAAGGTGACGCCGGTCTCTTGTCGGATCTAGGGCTCGATCCTATCGTGTAGCCCCCTATGAAGGTGGTCCGGCAGGGAGTCGCCCTCTTGCTGGCCGCGCTCGCCATGAGTCGCGGCCTTTTTGCACAGGATAGCGGCGCCCCCGCTCCCGCCGCTCCCGATACGCTCGAGCCGGTACCGGCCGCCTTCACGGCGACCCCGGCGGACGAGGTGAAGGTGCTGCTCCGCCCGATCGAGATCCGCTACGTCCAGCAGGAGGCGGTGCTCCTCCCCGCCACGCGGAGCGTCAAGGCGCTGTATGTGAACGCCTGGGCGTTCGGATCGCCCAAGCTGTGGCAGCTCGTGCGGCTCGCCGACGAAACCGAGATCAACGCCTTCGTCGTCGACGTGAAGGACGACACCGGCTGCCTGCTCTATCCCTCGGCCGTGCCGACGGCCCAGCAGATCGGCGCCAGCGCGTGCGCGCGCGCCAAGGATGCGCGCGCACGGCTCGATACGCTCGCCGCGCACGGCATCTACGCGATCGCCCGGCTCGTCGTGGCCAAGGATCCGCTGCTCGCCCGGCGCAAAACCGCGTGGTCGGTGCGCGACCGGGAGACGGGCGGCCAGTGGCACGACCGGATCAACAGCGCGTGGGTGGACGCCTACAACGACTCGGTGTGGATCTATTCCGCCGAGCTGGCGCGCGAAGCGGTGCGCATGGGCTTCCGGGAAGTGCAGTTCGACTACGTGCGCTTTCCCGACGAGCCGCGCGAGCGCATGGCCACGGCGATCTTCCCGGCCCACCGCGCGGGGCAAACCCAGCGCGAGGCGGTGCGCGAGCACGTCGCCCTCCTGTCGGACCGGCTGCGGCCGCTCGGCGTGCCGGTCACGTTCGACATCTTCGGGCTCACGGCGTCGGCGACCGGGGACCTGGGGATCGGGCAGGTGTGGGAGGATTTCGTGCGGGTGGCGGACGTGGTGCTGCCGATGGTGTATCCCAGCCACTACTACAAGGGCGCGTTCGGCTACGCCTGGCCCAACGGCCAGCCGTACCGCGTGGTGCGCAGCGCCCTCACCGACGCGCTGGAGCGCTCGCGCCCGCTGCCCGGCTCGGCCGAGATCCGCCCCTTCCTCCAGGCGTTCACGCTGGGGCGCCGCCTGCCGCGCTACAGCCCGTTCGAGATCCGCGAGCAGATCCGGGCGGCCGAAGACCTGGGGATTACGTCGTGGGTGCTGTGGAACCCGCGCAGTGTGTATCAGCGCGGCTCCCTGCGGCCGAAGCACGTGCTGAGCGGCGCCGACGCGCCCGCCCCAGCGGACGTAGCGAGCGCGCCGAGCGGCCGCCGCTAGGCGCGCGCCCGCCGCCCGACCGCTCGTCTAGGCGGACGGTGCGGCGAACGCCATCCCCGGCTGCCACTCGGTGATGTGGCCCGCGATCGCGGACGCCGCCACCGTGTACGGATTGGCGAGGTAGAGCTGCCCCGGCCCTGAGCGGCCCGGGAAGTTGCGGTTGATCGCGCTGATCGTGACCTCGTCCCGCGTCTTCGAGACCCCCGGCCCCGCATTGATGCACGCCCCGCAGGACGGCTCGAGGAAGATCGCCCCCACGCGGCGGAAGAGCTCGAGGTAGCCCCGCTCCTCGCAATAGCGCTTCACGTCCTGCGAGCCGCTCTGGATGTAAAACCGCACCCAGGGGGCGACGCGCTGGCCCTGAGCCGCCGCTTCCTCGAGCACCCGGGCGTACATGTCCATGTCTTCCTTCTTCCCGGCGGTGCAGGAGCCGGCGTACGCGATGTCCACGCGCACCCGGTCCGACTCCTCGATCGCCCGCCCGTTCCCGGGATCGCCCGGCAGCGCGATCATCGGCCGGACCCGGGCGGCGTCGATCTCGATCACCTCGCAGTAGCGGGCGTCGGGATCGCTCGCCCAGTCGGCGCAGCGCCGCTCCGCATCGGCGCGCGTCATGCCGCGGTAGGCCATCAGGTACTCGACCGTGCGTTCATCGGGAGCCACATAGCCGGTGAAGCCGCCTACTTCCGCCGTCATGTTCGTCATCGTGGCGCGCTCATCCACCGACAGCGACTCGACAGCATCGCCACAGTACTCTACCAGCTTGCCGATCGCCTGGCCGCTTTTCACGTACGGGTGGCGCAGGATCTCGAGCATGAAGTCTTTCGCGGTCACGTTGTCCGGCTTCGTCCCCCGCAGCACCACCTTCACGGTCTCGGGCACCGTGAGCCGCACGTCCTTCGTGATCCACGAGTTGAAGATCGCCGTCGTGCCGACGCCGAAGGCGACGCACCCGACGGCGCCCGCATGGGGCGTGTGGGAATCGCTCCCGATGACGATCATGCCGGGCTCGGCGTGGCCCTCGAGGATCTTCGAGTGGCAGATCGCTTCCGAGCCGTGGTGGCCGAGGCGCAGCTCCCCGTACAGCTTGATCCCCTGCTTCTGGGCGAAGGCGCGCTGCTTCTTCTCGAGCTCGAGCGCCACGTCGAGCAACCCCTCCTTCACCCGCTCCGGGGTCATCGCCTCGCCCAGGAAGGTGAGGTGGTCCCGGAACAGGAGCACCGAGTCCGGATCGTACACCTTCTCGTCCGCCCCCACGAGCTCTTCGAAGAAGATCGCCGCCATGGGCGTCACGTACTCGTGGCTGAAGCGGATGTCGGTGACGACGAAACCCTCGTCCCCGGGCTGCACGGCGGGCACGCCGACCGCCCCGCGCGCCGGGTCCACGACCCAATGCCGGGCGATCACTTTCTCGCCGAGTGTCATCGGGCGGCGCGGCGTCCGAGGCGGGGTGAGGACGACCTTCCCCTGCAGGCGGGCGACGTTGAAGTTGAAGAGGCCGCCGTACTCGATGATGCCGCGGGTGATCTCGCCCTCGCCGGCGGTGAACGCGCTGAGCGGGATCGGCTCGCCCCGCCGGACCCGCTCCAGCATGGCGAAGTCGGTCGTCGTCAGGACGCCCAGGTTCTGGCAGTTCTCCCGATAGATGCGCTCGATGTTCTCCGCGACGACGAGCTTGATCCCGGCGCACATCTCGGCATACGGCGACTGCTCGCGCGAGGAGCCCTTGCCGCGGCGCTTCCCGCTCACCGCGGCGACAAAGCCGCCGCGCTTCACCGCGCCGCGCGTGACCGGGAACTCGTCGCCGCACTTGAGCCCCAGATAGGGGAAATCGCCCAGCGTGGCGTCGTAGTAGTAGCAGATGTAGGCGGGAGTGATTTCGTCGGTCGAGATGTCGTCGCGCAGCTTGATCCCGGGGCGCCACTCGAGGTCCTCGCCGGCGAGCTGGCGCCGCACGAGGTCTGCGTCCTCGGCCAAGAGCAGCACGCGGCCCGTGAACCGTACCTGCGCGGGCAGCTTCTCGACGGTGCGCGACCGTAACGCCGCCAACATGCGCGAAAGATCACCCCTTGCCGGAGGGGGAGCAAGCGGATTTCTTGCGAGCCTCCTGCGAAGAGGACTGCCCGCGATGCGTATCGTCCCGTTGCTCACCACCGCCGCCCTGGCCCACGCCGCGGCCTGCGCCCCTCCGACACCGCCGGGCGCCGCGACGCCGGCCGCGCCGTCCGACGCGCTGGCCCGCGCGCTGCCGCCGCTCCCCACCGCCGCGATGGACGCGCATCTCAAGTACCTGGCCGACGATCTCTTGGAGGGCCGCGCGCCCGCGACGCGGGGCGGTCGCCTCGCCGCGACCTACATCGCCGCACAGTTCCAAGCGCTCGGCCTCGAGCCGGCCGGCACCGACGGCTCTTACTTCCAACCCGTCGCGCTCGTCGGCCTCACGCCGCATCCGTCGCTCGTGTGGGGCCGGGGCGGCGCCCCGCGCGCGCTCAAGTACCGCGACGATTTCGTCGCCTGGGCGGAACGGCCCGAGAGCCACGTCGTGACGGACGGCGACGTCGTATTCGTGGGCTATGGGATCAGCGCGGCGGAGTGGCGCTGGGACGACTACAAGGACGCGGACGTGAGGGGCAAGGTGCTGCTGATGCTCGTGAACACGCCCGGGCTCGTCGACTCGACGGTGTTCAACGGCCGCGCCCTCACCTACTACGGGCGCTGGACCTACAAGCTCGAGGAAGCGGCGCGCCGCGGCGCCCTTGGGGCAATCCTGGTGCACACGACACCGAGCGCCACCTATGGCTGGGACGTCGTGCGCAGCTCCTGGTCGGTCGAGCAGTTCCAGCTCGATCGGGCGACGGCCCCGAGCCTCGCGTTCGCGGGCTGGGTGACGCACGACGCCGCGCAAGCCGCGCTGGCGCAGGCAGGGCTCGGCCTCGACTCGCTCACCCAGGCCGCCACGCGGCGCAGCTTCCGTCCGGTCGCGACCGGGCTGCACGTGGCGGTCGAGATCGCGAGTGCGTTGCGGCACGTGAAGTCCGAGAACGTCGTCGCCCGGGTGCGGGGCAGTGACCCGGCGCTGGCGCGCCAGGCCGTCGTGTTCACCGCACACTGGGACCACAAGGGGATCGGCCCCGCCGTGAACGGCGACTCGATCTACAACGGCGCCGAAGACAACGCGTCCGGCGTCGCGGCCCTGCTCGGCGCCGCCCAGGCACTCGAGCAGCTCGAACCCCGACCGCGCCGCAGCGTGCTGTTCATCGCGACCACGGCCGAAGAGAGCGGCTTGCTCGGCAGCCGGGCGTACGTCGCGGCCCCACTCGTGCCGCTCGATCAGACCGCGGCCGTCTTGAACATCGATGTCGCGAACGTACGCGGCGCGACTCGCGACATCGACGCGTTGGGGTTCGACCGCTCGACGCTCGGGCCCCTCTTCCAGGCGGCGGCCCGCGCGGAATCGCTCGCCGTCGTCCACCGGCCCGACGTGCGCGGGGCGTTCTACCGCTCCGACCACTTCCCGTTCGCCAAGGCCGGCGTGCCCGCCCTCTCGATCGAGCCGGGCGTCGACTTCGTCGGCCGGCCCGCCGACTGGGGCCGGGACGAAGCGGAGCGCTACATTCGCGAGCGCTACCATCAGCCCAGCGACGAGTATCGCGCGAGCTTCACCTACGAGGGAATGGCCCAGGAGGTGCGCGTCGCGCTCCGGGTCGCGCTCGCCGTCGCCAACGCACCCGTGCTGCCGCAATGGCTCCCCTACGCCGAGTTCCAACGGAGCACCACAATACACCCGTAAGTGCAAATACTTGCACGGCGTGTAACAGGCAGTGCGGCAAAACGATAGCGCGAAATGCGCTGACCGGCGCGAGGGTCCTCTGGCCGAGCGCCCGCGAGCCACGTAAGTTGGGCCCGCTTTTTGACAATCGCGCACGCCCCCCGCAACTAGCGGAGCGCAACTGGAACTCCCCACATCGCATCGGCTGCCGCTGTCCTGGCTCGAGGAGGCGGCCAGCCCACCGCTCGTTTACCGCGCCTACCGCGACGTCGTGCCGGAAGCGGAGCGGGATCCGGAGCGCCTCGCGGCCCTCGCCCAAGCCGTCCTCGACTACAAGCCGGCGCAAGCGATCGCCCGCAAGCAGAAAGCGACGGGGCCGTGGGGGGGGAACCTGCTGGCGCCTCGGGCCTCCAAGGCCTACGGGTGGACCGAGCCCGGCACGGTGTATCAGTACCGGCGCCTGATCGAGACCGGCTGGCCCCCCGGGGCGCGGCCATTTCGGGACGCGGACCGGTTCCTCTTCCAGCTGTTGTCGCGCATCGAGCCCGACGATCCGGACCCGACGATCGCCCACCGGGCCCAGACCATGCTCGTCGAATTCCAGAAGCCCGCCCGCGCCGACCCGGGGCTCGCCCGCTGGGCCCGTCGCATGGGCCGCGAGGCTGCGGCGTGCACGCTGGCGCGCGGCGGTCACGACGACGATCCGCGGGTGCGCGGCACGGCCCACACCCTCGCCAGCAACATCTCGCAGTACCTGCGGAGCGAGCTGGCCGCGAAGCCGTTCAAGAAGGCGCATGGCAAGACGGTGCTTGAGCCGTTCGCCGTCCCGCCGACGATCTTCGCGGTGGAGATGCTCGCCTTCCTGCCGCCCGTGCAGCGCGAGCGGGCGGGGTTCATCGAGCGCCTGGGACAGTACTTCTCGACTCCGGCGCCGCGCCGCGCCTTCTTCATCCTCGCCGGCAAACGGCTCTTGCCGCCGGTGTTCGAGCTCTTAGGGGACCCGCTCCGCTCCGACGCCCAGGGCCACATCAGCGACATCCCGTTCGCCGCCTACTGGCTCGAGCTCCTGGCCCGGCTCGGCCTGGTGCGCCAGATCCCGAGCGCCAGCCGCGTCCTGGCGCGCCTCTTCAGCGAGTGCACCGACGACGGGATTTGGAGCCCCAAGAGCCTGCGCGCCATGCCCAAGGCGACGAGCCCGCTCGCGGCGCACTACTATCCGCTCGAGGGGGCGGGCCGGAGCCCTGCCCAGCGCCAGACCGACATCACCTTCCGGCTCGCGCTGATCGCCCGGCTGCTCGGCATCCCGGTCACCGTGGGGTAGGCGCGGGCCCGCTCTTGTATCCCGGAGGGCATGAGCGTAGTAGTTAACACTACTACGCCATGCCCACCGCCGCCGACTTGACGCCCTTCGGCTTCACCGCGACCGAGTCCTTGGTGTACGGCGCGCTGCTTCGGCTCGGCCCCTCGACCGGCTACGGCGTTGCCCACGCGACCCGCGTCGCCCGCGCCAACACCTACCACGCCCTGGAGGGCCTGGTCGGCCGGGGCGCCGCCCTGCGCCTCGCGGGGCGTCCTGCACGCTATCGCGCCGCGGACCCGGGCGCGCTGCTCGCCCAGCTCGCCGCGGAGCAGGGTGACGCGCTCGACCGCTTGAGCCGCGCGCTGCGCGAGGCGAGCGAGCCGCTGGAGCCCGATACGCGGAGCGTCGCGGGGGCCCGCGCGCTCGCCAACCTGATTCTGCAGCTCGTGGCCCGAGCGGAGCGCAGCGTGGAGGGGGTGCTCGCCGCCGAGCTCGTGCGCCCGACACTGCCGGCGTGGCGCCGGGCGCGCGGGCGCGCGACGCTCGCGCTCCGGGTCGCGGGCGAGGTGCCGGCCGAGGCCCAAGCGCTCGGCGCCGCGAGTGCGCCCCGGGAGACGCCCACGCTGCTGCTGATCGACGGAGCCCAAGTGGTGTTGGCGACCGGGATCGGGGAGGGAGCCATGGGGATCTGGAGCTCCCACCCGGCGCTCGTTGCCGCGGTGCGCCTGGCGCTCGGGGCGCCGGCGGAAGCCCCGTGACCCGGTCGCTCGTCTGCGTGCTGCTCTTCGCCGGATGCCGCGCGGCCGGGATTCCCGCCGCACGCCGCTTCCCCGCGGGCACCGAGTTCACCGCGCGCTCCGTGACGCTCGAGGGGACGCGAATCCGCTACATCGATGCGGGACGCGGGCCCGCGGTGTTGTTCCTGCACGGCCTCGGCGCCTCGATGTACGCCTGGCGCAAGAATCTAGCTCCCATCCAGGCGGCGGGATTTCGCGTGATCGCTCTCGACCAGCGGGGGTTCGGCTTCTCGGACAAGCCCGCGACCGGCTACGCCAACGCCGCCTGCGCCCGCCTCACGGTGGCCCTGCTCGACTCGCTGCACCTCGCCGACGCGGTCCTCGTGGGACACTCGATGGGCGGCGCGATCGCCGCCGAGGTGGCGCTCGAGTATCCCGCCCGCGTGCGGGGCCTCGTGCTGATCGGCTCGGCCGGCTTGGGCGCCCGCGAGCCGATCATCTTCCGCGTGGGCGGCTGGCCCATCCTCGGCCCCCTGGTGCTGGCGCTCAGGGGGCGCGGCCTGACCGAACGCCTCCTCAAGTCCAGCTACTTGGACCCCGGCAAGGTGAGCCCGGCGGACGTGGACCAGTACTACGCCCCGGTCGCCGAGCCGGACTACGGCCGGGCGCTCCACGGAGTGCTCCGCGAGTTCTCCTTCGACGGCCTCGTGGGCCGGGTCGATCGGGTGGCCACGCCCACGCTCGTCTTGTGGGGTGAAGCGGACCGCTGGATTCCCATCGCGCTCGGGCGCCTATTGGCCGCGAGCATTCCGCACGCGGCCTTCCTGACCGTGCCGGCTGGGCATGCGGTGCAGGAGGAAGCCCCTGACGACGTCAACCACCTGCTGATCCGGTTCCTCAAGGAGGGGCTCGCCCGCGTACCAGGGGACCTGGCGCTCGAGCGTGGCGGTGCTACATTTTCGTCAACCGTCTGGTTGATGAAACGGCATTATGAAGCCCAAGCTCGCTAACACCAGAGCGTTACGCATCATCACCGCAGCCGGTGAAGAGTTCGCGCGCCGCGGCTTCGCGGGCGCGCGCGTGGACCAGATCGCGCGCCGCGCCGGGGTGAACAAGCAGCTCTTGTTCTACTACTTCCACTCCAAGCGCGGCCTCTTCGCCGCCGTGCTCGCCCGCGGGGCGGCGGAGTTCGAGCGCGCACTCGCCGAGCTCCCGGCCACGGGCACCGGCCCCCGCGACAAGATCCGCGCCGCGCTCGCCGCCCAGTTCGACTTCCTCGCCAGCCACCCCGATCTCGTGGCGCTCCTGAGCCAGGCGGGCCGCTCCGACGCCCGGCCGTTCGCGCCGGCGATTAAGCGGCTCGTCGTGCTGCTCGCCGAAGGGCAGGGGCGGGGCCAGGTGCGCGACGACGTGGACCCGCACTTGGCGGCGGCGCAGGCATTGGTGTTGATGGTCGCCTACTTGGGGCTCGAGTCGCTGATCGCCACGAGCGCGCCGCCGCTCGGCGCCGACGAGCCAGCGCTGCGCCAGCGCTGGAAGGACGCCGCCGTGCGCCTGGTGTTGGACGGCGTGGCAGCCCACTAGGCCCGGAGCGGCTTGACAGGGGGCGGGGCGGCCACCAACCTAAGCGCGTTCCCGCCGTCGCTCGCTTGACGCATCCCCTGGCCGTTGCGAAGAGGCCCGCATGCTGCACACTCGACCGCCGCTCCGCGCGCTCGCGTTGTTCGTCCTGGGCGCCCTCCCCCTCCCCCTCCCCCTCACGCTCGCCGGCCAGATCGACGCCCGCCTGCTCCGCCAGCCCGACGTCTCGGCCACCCAGATCGCCTTCCTCTACGCGGGCGATGTCTGGGTCGTCCCCAAAACCGGGGGCATGGCCCACCGCCTCAGCTCGCCCCGCGGGGACGAGCAGTTTCCGCGGTTCTCGCCCGACGGGCAGTGGATCGCCTTCACCGGCGACTACGACGGCAACGAGGACATCTACGTCATGCCGGCCGTGGGCGGCGTGCCGACCCGCGTCACGCACCATCCCGCGCCCGACCGCATGCTCGGCTGGTACCCGGACGGCCGCTCGATCCTGTTCGCCTCCCCGATGCAAAGCGGCCGCGACCGCTTCTTCCAGCTGTACCGCGTGTCCAAGGACGGCGGCTTGCCGCTGAAGCTGCCCGTGGCGTATGGGGAGTTCGGCGCCATCTCCCCCGACGGGAAGTGGCTCGCCTACGTGCCCCAGAGCCAGGACTTCCGCACCTGGAAGCGCTACCGCGGCGGCTGGAATTCGCGCATCTGGCTCTACAACCTGGAAACCGGCGCCTCGAAACCGGCGGCGCCGAGTGATGCGAACAACAGCCAGCCGATGTGGCACGGCCATACGCTGTACTTCCTCTCGGACCGCGGGCCGCTCGAGCGCGCGAACATCTGGGCCTATTCGCTCGACACCGATTCGGTCCGCCAGGTCACCCGCCTCACCGATTACGACATCCATTTCCCCGCGATCGGGCCGGCGGACATCGTGTTCGAGGCGGGCGGCCAGCTGTACCTGCTCGACCTTGCCACCGAGCAGTCCCACCCGGTGCGGGTGCAGGTGGTGACGGATCTGAGCACGGTGAAACCGCGCCTCGATTCTGTCGGCCCGCGCATCGCGGCCGTCGGGCTGTCGCCCTCGGGCAAGCGCGCGGTGTTCGAGGCGCGCGGCGACGTGTTCACGGTGCCGGCCGAAAACGGCCCGGTCCTGAACCTGACCCGCACGCCGGGCGTGGCCGAGCGCACCCCGGCCTGGTCGCCCGACGGCAAGACGATCGCGTACTGGAGCGACCGCACGGGCGACTACCAGCTCATGGTGCGGGCCGCGGACGGCTCGGGCCCCGAGGAGCAGCTCACGAGCTTCGGCCCGGGGTTCCGCTACCGCCCCTACTGGTCCCCCGATGCGAAGCGGCTCGCCTTCATCGATCAGGCGATGACGATCTGGATCGTCGAGCGCGAGTCGAAACGCGCCACCAAGGTCGACCAGGGCCTGTTCATGTTCCACGGCGAGCTCACCCGGGTGCGGTTCGCCTGGTCCTCCGACAGCCGCTGGCTCGCCTACGCGCGCGATCTCGAGAACCGCAATCACGCGGTCTTCCTGTTCGACGTGCGCACGGGCAGCCGCACCCAGGTGACGTCGGGCTACTACAACGACGCCGCGCCGGTATTCGACCCCGAAGGCAAGTACCTCTACTTCCTCACCAACCGGAGCTTGGCGCCGATCTACAGCGATCTCGAGAACACCTGGATCTACGCCAACACGACGCAGATCGCGGCCGTGCCGCTGCGCCGCGACACGCCCGGACCGCTCGCCCCGCAGGACGACGAGGAGGCCGCCAAAGGCGATTCCTCGAAGCCGGACGCGGCCGCCGCGAAGGCCGCCGCCAAAGCCCCGGCGACGGCGGTGGACATCGATCTGCCGGACTTCGAAGGCCGCGTCGTCCTCTTGCCGTCCGAGCCGGGCAACTACGCCGAGCTCGAGGCCGCGGCCGGGAAAGTGGTGTTCCGGCGCCGGCCGCGCGCGGGAGCGTCAGACAAGAAGAGCCCGGTGGCGTATTGGGATCTGAAGGACCGCAAGGAGGAGCTGGTGCTGGACGACGCGAGCGCCCTGCTCCTCTCGGCCGACGGGTTGAAGCTGCTCGTGGCGCAGCAGGGGCCGCCGCCGCAACCCCCGCACTTCGCGATCATCGACGTGAAGCCCGCGCAGAAATTCGACAAGCCGCTCCGCACCACCGAGCTCGTCGCGTGGGTCGACCCCCGCGCCGAGTGGCACCAGATCTTCAACGACGTATGGCGCTTCGAGCGCGATTACTTCTACGATCCCGGCCTGCACGGGGTCGACTGGAATGCGGAGCGGGCGCGCTACGCCAAGCTGCTGGACGCCGCCGTCACCCGCTCCGACGTGAACTTCGCGATCGGCGAGCTGATCGCCGAGCTGAGCGCGTCCCACACGTATCGCGGGGGCGGGGACGAGGAGACGGGGCCCCGTCGGGGGACCGGCCTCCTGGGCGTCGACTGGGCGCTCGAGAACGGGGCCTATCGCATCAAGCACATTATCGCGGGCGCCGCCTGGGACGCCGAAGTGCGCTCGCCGCTGCGCGCCCCCGGCGTGGACGTGAAAGACGGGGACTACGTGCTCGCCGTGAACGGCGCGCGGCTCGACCCGGCGCTCGATCCTTGGGCCGCGTTCGACGGGCTCGCCGAGCAGACGGTCAAGCTCACGGTCAACAGCCGCCCCGCCCTCGACGGCGCACGCACCGTGCTCGTCAAGACGCTCGCCGACGAAGGGCGGCTGCGCTACCTCGCCTGGGTCGACGCCAATCGGCGCCACGTGGACGAGGTGACGAAGGGACGGGTAGGCTACGTCTACGTGCCGAGCACCGGGCTCGACGGCCAGACCGAGCTGGCGCGCCAGTTCGCCGCCCAGATCGACAAGGCCGGCCTGATCATCGACGAGCGGTTCAACTCGGGCGGGCAGATCCCCGACCGCTTCGTCGAGCTGCTGAACCGGCCGCCGCTCGCCTACTACGCCGTGCGCGACGGCACCGATTGGCAGTGGCCGCCCGCCGCGGCGTTCGGACCCAAGGTGATGCTGATCAACGGGTGGAGCGGGTCGGGCGGGGACGCCTTCCCGACGTTCTTCCGGGAGGCGAAGCTCGGGCCGCTCCTGGGCGAGCGCACCTGGGGCGGGATCATCGGGATCAGCGGCGTGCCGACCCTGATCGACGGCGGCGTCGTGACCGTGCCCACGTTCCGCCAGTACGACCCGCAAGGGAAGTGGTTCGCCGAAGGGCACGGCGTCGATCCCGACATTCGAGTGGTTCAAGACCCGGCGCAGCTCGCCAAGGGCGTGGATCAGCAGCTCGAGGCCGGGATTCAGGAAGTCGCGCGGCTCTTGGGGCAGCGCCCCGTGGCGACGCCCAAGCGGCCCCCCTACGAGAACCGCACGGCGGGAGCGGGGACGGCGGTCGGGGCGGGGGCGCGAGCGGGCGGGGGCGCCCCGCCCAAGCCTTAGCGACTAGGCCCGCGACGCCGCGCTACCAGTTGAACCAGTAGGACGCCTTCACGAGGAAGGTGTTGTTGGGGTGCACGCCGAAGAGGTCGCGGACGTCACCGGCCATGGACCGCGACCCTTCGGCCCCGAACACGTCCTGGCGCCCTTGGGTCCACACCACGAACAGGACCGACCCGGGGCGGTACTCCCAGCGCAGCACCGCGGTCGAGTTGAATTGCTTGTAATTGAACCCGTCCGGGGTCGCGGCGTACGGCTTGTAGCGGGCGTCGAACGCGGTCGCGCCGGGGTCGGCGAGCTCGCGGATGGTCGAGAAGGTGCCCTTGCTGACGAACGGCTGTCCGTAGAACTGCAGCGTCAGGACGGTCGAGATGGTGTAGTCGACGCGCCCGGTGAGCGACAGCTCCTTCTGGTTCAAATGCCCGAACGTGTAATGGGCGCCGAACGGGGCGCTCGAGTCCGGGATGACGCCGTGCGGCTGCAGGTCCCGGACGTTGTGCGACGCGCTCAGGGTCAGGGACGTGTTGACCTGGGAGGCGATGCGGAACGTGGCCTGGGCATTGCCCCAGAACGACCGACCGCCGCTGCCGCGGAACCACTCGAACCACGCGTAGGGTACGAACGCCGGGCGCCCGTCCCCGTCCACTTCCCACCACACATCCACGTAGGGATCGTTCCGCACGGCCGGCCCCCCCCGCGAGCAGTCGCGATCGCAGTACGTGGTCCCGAGCTGGCCCGCCGTGGCGCCGGCGTGGACCCACCAGCGGTTGTTCAGCTGGATGTGCCCATTGGTGTTGGCCGCGCGCTCGACGGGCGTGCCGTCGGCCGTCCAGTACTGCCACCAGTTGAAGTTC
>WNFJ01171123.1_pt1 | contig 20792 bp, 15 predicted proteins | sample 5400461 | NCBI WGS metagenome assembly WNFJ01 (sample SAMN13153349, study PRJNA577476) | soil metagenome | isolation source: 115 cm saprolite on Douglas fir-dominated hillslope | place: USA:California | collected 2013-09-17
ATGCCACGGACCAAGCCGTCACTACGCCCGCCAGAAACAATGCCAAGACGAATTGCGAGGATTTCTGCATGACGCCACCTCCCCAGTCAGCCGAATTATACACCCTTCGTCACACGCCCGTAGGCCCATTGTTTAGGATGTAGCAGGGCCTAACAAGGTTTCCCGCCAAGTGCGAAAGTCCGCGTAGCCCCCTGGGGTCGCGACCGTTGGAACGCCAACGCCGATCAGTCCAAGGGTGCACGAGGTGTTGACACTTCCCCCCGGTGAATCTACAGTCAGATACAGTCCATGAGCGCGCGAAAAATCCAGATTGGTCAACTTTGGAAGAAAGACGGCACTGGGGATACCTACCTGGTTACTCGAATTTACACCGAGGCGCTCAGTACCATCGCTCTGTTGCGCAAGTCTGGCGCCGAAGACCAGGACATGATCCGGGTGCGGGTCGAGCGGACGCCGTCTGGGCAGAATCTCCCCGGTTTCATCCCCGCGGTGGAAGACGACTCGATTTAGCCGGTGGCGGCTATCGCCATATTCCTGTAGCTCAGGCCTTCAGGCCTGAGGTCTATTCGTGTCGCGGTTAGAGCGAAAATCCTCACCCCTGCAAGGGAGTGAGCTACAGAATATTGCCGTTCCACCCCAGCGTTAAGCCGTCAGATCGACCTTACTGGCAGGTCTACTACATCTTCAACTGCCATTAATTCCTTCTGCAGAAACGGCTCGCCGTACTTTACGCCGATTAACTGCCCGTTGTGGCGGGCCAACAAGTCCATTTTTTGGTCCAATTCGTCAATCGCCAGGAAGACCCTTTGTGTGCGTTCGCTTTTCGCCGGTCGGAATTGGGACCCGTAGGCCAGGATAGCCCGGCGCCTGGTCTCATACTGAGGAAGGCGGCATGCCCTCGAACGAGGTGGCATACAGGATCTTGAAGGGCCGGTAGGGCTCTCCGTCCAAGGGTAGCTGTTTTAGTCCAGCCAGGAAGCACCCTTCGTACCCGAGCGTCGAGGCATGATAGTGGTCGGGATGGCGAGCCTCCCAATAGGGCAGAATCACCGTCCGCGGCTGCAGCTTGCGGATCACCTTGGCTAGTGCCAGCTTGTTCTCCCTTGTGGGTTGCACGTCCGAGTCCGCCACCCCCAAGGTCCCGCGCCATGACACCTTCAGGATTTTGGCCGCCTTTGCCGCTTCTTTCGCGCGTGTTTCCGGCGTCCCACGCGTGCCCATCTCTCCCGCCGTGAGATCCAGAATGCCTGTCTTGTAGCCGCGTTGGGCCATCTTCAGCAGCGTGCCGCCACAGGTCAGTTCGACATCATCAGGGTGCGCCGCAATCGCCAGTACGTCGAGTTTCATCGACTTTAGCCTCAGGCAGGGCTTGGGAGCTGCCCGGGAGAGCGTTATTTCGCTCCCAGGCTGGCTCTGCGACCGCGATTGTAGCACCAAGCCCCAACCGGGCGGCTGATTCCCAATTGTCCAAAAAGGGAAGAGGTACCAATGTACTGGTAGATTGAGCCCTTTGACCCATGTCTCCTAGCACGAGCCTTTCCTATTCTCTGAGCAATCGGTCTTAGCGGAGAAACTGTCGAAGTGCGGGGACACCCAGTCCCCCCAGCGCTCGCCAGTGCCAGGCACCGCTGAACGAGGGAGTTCAGATATGGCTGGAACTGTCACGACTCAAACGTCGGCGCTTGCGCGTACGATGATAGCCTCTCGCACATCCTCCATTTGTACTTCCTCTTCCACTGGTTCCATTCGCGTTTCAGAGCTTATCTCCGCGCTCTCCTACGCCCTGGACCTCACCGAAGGACGCCCTATGGGTCATTCCGTACGCGCTTGCGTTATTGGCATGCGCATCGCGGAAGAGATTGGCTTACCTCCACAAGTTCAGGCTGACCTTTATTACACGCTCTTGCTGAAGGACGCTGGCTGCAGCAGCAATTCTTCGCGCCTGTACCACATCCTGAATGCGGATGACATTCGCGCCAAAGGCGATCTGAAGACCACGGACTGGACCCGCGTGGGCTGGGAAAGCCTGCACTACGCCTTGACGCACGTCGCCACCGGCGACGCGTTTCCGCAGCGCGTCTGGAGGCTGGTGCGCGTGGCCGCAACGCAGCAACGCGACTCCTGCGAATTGGTGAAGATCCGCTGCGAGCGCGGCTCGTCCATTGTGCGCAAGCTGGGCTTTTCCGAAGCGGTTGCGGCGGGAATCTACAGTCTTGACGAGCACTGGAACGGCGGCGGGTATCCAAATGGGCTGCGCAAGCAGGAAATCCCGCTGTACGCCTGCATTGCCAATTTAGCGCAAACCCTGGAAGTGTTTTTGATGGCTCGCGGCAGAAAAGAAGCCATTGAAGCTGCCAGGTTGCGCAGCGGCCGCTGGTTCAACCCGGAATTGGTCGACGCCACGCTTTCACTGTGCAAGAGCGGCAGGCTCTGGGAAGACTTGGACAAAGAAGATTTGATCGAACACGTGATGGCGCTGGAACCGCCGGATCGCCGGTTGGCCGCGGACGACAAGACCATCGACGCGATCTGTCTCGCGTTCGCCGAAATTATCGATTCCAAGACGCCGTTCACGTACCGCCACTCTGTCGGTGTTGCGGATGCGGCTTCCGATATCGCGCGCCATATCGGCATGGGAAGCGGTGAATTGCGAAAGCTGCGCCGCGCGGCTCTTCTCCACGACATTGGGAAACTCGGCGTCTCAAACGCCATTCTGGAGAAGCCCGGGAAGCTCACCGCCGACGAATTCTCTCAGGTGCGCCAGCATCCCTATTACACCTACGAAATTCTTCGCCGCATCCCTGCGTTCTCTGACTTCAGCTACGACGCGGCGCTGCACCACGAGCGACTGAACGGCAAAGGTTACTGGCAGGGATTGATGGCGGACGCGTTGTCGCTTCCGGCGCGAATCCTCGCGGTGGCCGACGTGTTCGACGCGCTCAGCGCCAAGCGCCCTTACCGCGACGCGCTTCCTCTCGAAAAAGTCTTTTCCATGATGCGCGAAGATGCCCCGCATGCGCTCGATTGGCTGTGCCTCGATGCCCTGATGGAATCGAGGAATGGTTCGGAAAGTCGGATGCGTGCCTAGGGCCAAATCCAACAATCACAAAAAGAAAGCAAAGGAGATAAAAAAATGAATTATCGTCCCCGTCTGGTGCTGTTCTTGTGGGCGATGGCTGCTCTAGCATCAGCCACTCGCGCACAGGATTTCTATTGGAATACGGCTGGGTCACGCTCCCAGGCTCTTGGTGGAGTGTACGTGGCCTCCTCTTCGGATGCGCTCGGCGCTCTTGCGGCCAACCCTGCCGGGCTCACCGAATTGCGTAGCCGAAACCTAAATTTGGAAACGGATGCGGTTTTCGCGCGCGGCTCGTTCAGCGATTCGATGAACAACGACGCTCCGCTTCAGAATTCCGCCGGCGCGGTCCCCTATGGTGCTTTCGGAATGCCCATCGGCCACTCGCGCTTCAGTTTCGGAGTCGGCATGACCCCGGAGCTTCTCTCCACGGCTGACTGGCGCTATGTCGACGCGCCGGGCACTGCCGGGGCTACGTACGGCTTGCAAGAGCAGAAGTCCGCGATCTGGGCGCTGCGTTTCAGCACTGGCGTTGGCGTTTCTCTGGGATCGCGGGTCTCAGTGGGTGCCACGATCGGTGCTGACTACAACGAGAACACGCTCCACGCGCCGTACATCTTCCAATCGCAGCCGGTCCTTGCTGGATTGAAGACCCTGCTTGACCTCCACACCAACGGCGTGGGCTGGAACGGCAGCGTTGGCGTTCTTGCCAATCCCACCAAGAAGGTCGAAGTTTGCGTTGCCTGGAAATCGCGCACGGTGATCAACAGCACTGGCTCGGCTTCCGGCGATGCTTATGCACAGTTTGCCGCACTCGGCGTTGCTGCCCCGTCCAACTTTACTTACGCCGCTGCGAGAGTGCAGAACGTATTGCCGCAATCCGTGCTTGCCAACGTTGCCTGGCAGGTTAATCCTCGCTGGCTCGTGGCCTTCCAAGCGGACTGGGTCAATTGGAAGGAAGCCTTCGTTACTTTGCCGGTCACACTGACGAACGGCACCAATGCCGTCATCAACAGCCTGGTTGGCGGCAACTCCATGCAGGACGGCATCCCGCTGCAGTGGAAAGATCAGTACGGCTTCCACGTCGGCGCCGAACGCAAGCTCACCGAGGGCACCGTTCTGCGTTTCGGCTACGGGCATGAAAATAATCCCGTGCCCAGCTCCACGCTGACGCCGCTTACCGCCGCCGTTCTTACCAACGCCATTTCCACCGGCTTTGCCTATCACCACGGACGCTCGCGGTACGAAGCGTTTTACACCTTCCGCCCGGAGTCGAGCGCGCACGTAGCGAAAAGCTCGCTGCTCGCGGGTGAATACAACAACAGCTCGGTTAGCGTCGGAACGCAGACGGTTGGGCTGAGCTACGCGTTCCAGTTCTAAGCTGCGAACTCCATCAAACCAAAACCTGTAGTGCTTCGGGCCGCGTGGTTTGCGGCCCGAAGTTTTTCGTTTTTAGCTTGTTCTCCTTCTCATGCAACGCCCACTAATCCCCGCCCATCCTACAATCAGCCGGGCACACCGCCTTGCGCCCAGGTTTCATGCTCCATCGATTCCACACCCCGCCGTCGTCGCCGTGGTTCCGCGTGTGTTGCCTGTTTGTCTTTTTCCTGGCGATTTGCTGCGCCGTTCTGGCGGCTAAAACTGCAAAACTGTCGGGTGTCGTGTTTACTGTGGGCGCCGATCAAGTGCAAACGGTCTGGCCCAACGCGAAAATCACGCTCAAAAATCCCGCCACCAACGAAGAACTCTCCACCGTCTCGAACGATCTCGGGCAGTATTCGTTCGTTGGAATCCTCCCTGGCGAATATGAAGTCACCGTCCATCTCGCTGGCTTCGAATTGCTCACCAAACGGGTCACGCTCGACGCCGACAAGCCCAATCAACTCGATCTGCAACTCGGGTTGGAGAAACGCACCGAATCTGTTGTCGTCACTGCGCCCGCCAACGGCGTCGACGTCACCTCCAGCACATCCGCAAGCCCCACTCTTACCACCAATGTGCTGAAGTCCGTCGTGCGTCTCAACAGCGATTTTCAGGACGCGCTGCCACTGCTTCCCAGCGTGGTTCGCGGACCCGACGGCCTCATTCACGTAAAGGGCGGCCAAGCCAATCAAACCAGCGCCCTGGTGAACAATGCCAGCATCGCCGATCCCGTCACCGGCCAGCCTGCTCTGAAGCTTCCTACGGCCGCGGTCGAATCTATGCGCGTTCTCTCGAATCCCTTCTCCGCGGAATATGGCGGCTTCAGCAGTGGCGTCATCGAAGTTAACACCCGCGGCGGGACCGACGAATGGAAATTTCTCTTCGAGGACCCGATTCCACGGCTTCGCTGGATTGACTACAGCCCGCACGGCATCGAGAGCGCCACGCCGCATTTCACTTTCTCTGGTCCCCTGATTCGCGACAAACTATTCATCTTCCAGTCCCTCTATTTTGGTTACGACCTCACGCGCGTCCCGTCTCTACCTAATCCCAACAACGTTCGCGTCGACGAACGCGGCAATTCCCACACGCAAATCGATTGGGACGTCACCGCCAACCATCACCTCACTTCCATGCTCACGGTCGATCCGCAAAACATTAGCTATGCCAACATCGACACGTTCGATACCCAACCCGTTACCGCTGATTCCCGACAACGCGGATTTTTCGCTTCGGCGACGGAACGGTGGGTTCTTCCCGGCGGCGGCTATCTTGCCTCGCTTTTCTCCGTCAAGCGTCTCAACACCGAGATTTTTCCCGCCGACGCCGTTCCCGCCGAGATGACTCTTTTTCCGGAACAAAATTCCGGTTCGTTCTTCAACACCCAGGGCCGCCACACGTGGCTTTATCAGTGGTCACAGAATCTGCATCTTCATCCTCTGGAACTTCATGGGCGCCATCTGTTTACTCTTGGTTATTCTTTTGCCCGCTCCACGTATCAAGGCTTCTTTTCTGATCTGCCCATCAACGTCCTTCGCGAAGACTCCACTCTGAGCAGCAGGATTGTTTATCTCGACCCGCTGCTCGCTTCCGCTGCCACCCGCAACGATTTCACTGTGTTCGCACAGGATAGTTGGCAGATTCATCCCCGCTTGATCCTGGATTTTGGCGTGCGGCTCGATCACGACAGCCTGTCCTCTGATTCCGTGAACGCCGCGCCCCGCGTGGGCTTCGTCTATGCTCCCTCCGCCGACAATCGCACCGCCCTCCGCGGCGGAGTCGGTCTTTTCTACGACAAGATCCCTATCAACGTGGCCATTTTCCCGAATCTTCCCGCGCAAACCATCACGCAATTCGCCACCGATGGCAGCACGGTGATAGCCGGTCCGACCACCTTCACGCACGTGTTCGCCACCAGCAGCGGCAGCCTCACCGTGCCCTATAGCCTCGGCGCTTCATTTCAGTTCGACAGGGAATTGCGCAAGGACTTGCTTTTCCGCTTTGGCGCGGAGCTGCGCAAGGGCTACCACGAATTTTTCGTGAATCCTGGCCAATCCTCGAATGGCTCCTCACAATTGGGTTTGTACAATTCCGGCCGTCAGAATTACCACGAATTTCTGTTCATGCTGCGCTGGCAGCCGTTGGAAAACACCACCATGATTGCCAGTTACGTCCGCTCTCGCGCCTGGGGCGAACTGAACGACTACAACCAGTTCTTCGGCAACTTTTCCTATCCGCTGATTCGCGCCAATCAGTATGGCCCGCTGCCGCACGACGCTCCCAACCGTGTTCTTTTCTGGGGCATCATCCAGCTACCCAAGAAATTTCAGTTCGTCCCCATCCTGGACGTTCATTCCGGTTTTCCCTACTCGAACGTCGGCATCAATTGGGATTACGTTGGCAAGCGCAACGAAGCCGGCCGCTTTCCCACGTTCATTGGCCTCGACGCCAAAATCCAATATCCGTTCGACTTCAAATTCCACGGCCACCGCATTCAGTTCCTTGGCGGCCTGAAAGTTACCGACCTGCTGAACCACTATCAGCCCAGCGATGTTCAGCAGTACCTCGGCTCCCCGAATTACGGCACGTTCTACAATTCCGTGGGACGGCTCTGGCGCATCGACGGCGACTTCGATTTCTGAGGTAGGTGTTGCACTGTAGGCGAGTGTGCTCCAGTGGGTTCTGGCTCAACTCGGTCCCGACCGCTTGTGCTCAAAACTGCACGAGTACCCCATGTAGATCAATATTCCATCAAACCCGGGATTGTTCATCACGGTGTGCATATTAGAAAAATGGAAAAACGTGACTCCCGTTTTCAGGGAACTTCTGCCACGCAACGGAAACTTCAGTCCCGGCCCGAATTGCAGTGAGAAGTTGGTCCTTCGCGTGTCCACTGGAGTTTGGGTCGTGAACCCCAGCAGGCCAAAGTTCACGTCGACGAACGGCTGAGCTACCCGCCATTGTCGGCGTGGCTCGAAATCCAATCCCAAGGTCCGCCGTAGTGATACGTCCGTCCGTTGGCAGTAGGGAACGACGGCATGCCCCCGGGAATGATCTCGAAGTTCCAGCGCATGATGGTGTGCTGAAAGTTGAACATGTGGCGGCGCAAGCCAATGCCCGCCGCGCTCTTGTCCCGGATAGGTACTCATGACATTGACGGAGCCAGAAAGCTGACTTTACTATCCAATGTGAGATTGTACGGAAGCGTGCTTTTCTCCCTACGGCGGGAACTGGCCCGTCACCTTGTCCCAGAAGGTCGATCGCCACGAAGCCGTCACTCCGGTGATGCCGCAGTCCAGGAGGCGGGTATTGTAGGGCTGGGCGGGTCTAATCGTCCATCAGTTGATTAGTTGAGAAGATATCAAGATTGCCATGAGTGGCGCTCGGACTGTCTGAAATTCCATTCACCCACATTTCGCGCGATCGCGCTAATCTATTGGACTATGTCGACCAAAAGCGTATCCTTGTTTGCCTTTTTGCTCACCGGAGTTGCCGGCATCTCGTGGTGGGGAATCCACAAGCAAGAAAAACCCGGCGCCATGCCCGCGCATCATGTGGCTCTGGAGCTGAAAGTCCCCACGGAATTTCGCTTTGTCGCTTTCGGGGACACTCGCTTCCACGACCCCTCGGACACTCAGCCGGCCAGCCCCGCTGTGCGCAAAGCGCTGGTCGCCGCGATCGATCAGGAGCATCCCGCGTTCGTGTCCATCGGCGGAGACATCGTCTATACCGGGGAGAATGCCAACGATTGGGCGGTGTGGGATACGGAAACGAAAACATGGCGTGATCACGGCATTCCCGTTTATCCGGCGCTGGGAAATCACGATCTGAAGGGCGATCTGAACACCGCTCTCGGAAACTACTTCGCTCGCTTTCCACAGTTGGACAACAGCCGCTTCTATTCCGTGCGCATGGGCAATGGTTTGATGTTGGTTCTGGACAGCTCACTCGACGAAATCACGGGGTTGCAGGGAGATTGGCTGCGTGATCAGCTCGTCTGATCTTCCACCACCCGCCATATACCAGTTCCTCGGACGAAAAAATCTATGGCGGCGGCCACTCCGCTCGCGCTCCGGAGCAAGCTCTGGCCAAAATGCTCGAGGAGAAGCAGCAGCATTTTCACGCGCGCCTGATTGTCTTCAGCGGCCACGTCCACAATTACGAGCGCCATGAGCACAACGGTGTCACCTACTTCGTCACTGGCGGTGGAGGCGCCCGTCCATATATCATTCCACGTGCGCCAGACGACCTTTATAAGGATCCGGGAATTAACTACCACTACCTGCTCGTACAAGTCCGCGCCAACAGCGTTGAAATTACCATGAACAAGCTCGAACTCAAGAACGGCAAAGAAGTCTGGTCGCGGCCGGACTCGGTTACCCTGACGCCGCCAGTTCCGGTGCCTGCCGGCGCGCACGCCCGCTGATTTTTTCTGTAACGTTGTATTAACCGGGCGTTTATGTGGCGCAAACTAGGATGAATGGCCAGAGGTCCCCGACGTGCGCATCCTGATTGTGGAAGACGAACCGCAAATGGCGGGCTTGTTGGCCCGTGGCCTGGAGGAAGAGCTTTACGAAGTGAGTGTGGCCAAAGACGGTAAGGCGGCACTCGATCTTTCTGCTTCTAACGAGTTCGACGTGATCTTACTCGATGTCATGCTGCCCAAAATCGGCGGCTTGGAAGTCGCCCGCCAGCTTCGCCGGCGCGAGTTGTCGACTCCCTTGCTAATGTTGACCGCCCGGGATGCGCTTCAGGACATCGTAAAAGGGCTCGATGCGGGCGCCGATGACTATCTCACCAAGCCATTCTCGTTTCAGGAACTACTCGCGCGGATTCGCGCTCTGGTACGGCGGCACGAATTCCGCAGGAAAACGGTTGTGGAGACCGGCGATTTGGTGCTCGACACCACTTCGTTTCGCGCTTTTCGGGCCGGCCGCGAGATTTATTTGTCCCTGACCGAGTTCCGGCTCCTGGAATTGCTGGTACGCAATTCCGGCCGAATCGTTTCTCGTTCGGAAATTCTTACCACTGTGTGGGGCGCAGGGCGAGTAGTGACAGAGAATACGCTCGATGCCTTTGTGCGGTTGTTGCGCAGAAAGGTCGATCTGGAATGCGAGCCCAAAATGATTCAGACCCATCGCGGGTTCGGCTACTCCGTGGGAACGGAGAAAAGTTCGTGCAATTGACCATCCGCGCACGGCTCACCCTCCTCTATTTCGTCGTTCTCGCCGCTTCTTTCTTGGCATTTTTCTGGATTTGCGATTTTGGATTTCAGCGCAGCATCGACACTACTGTCAACGACGCCTCGCGCGGCAACCTTGAGAGTGTCCGTAAGGTCATTGAGACTTCTCTGCCCGAGGGTATGCCCAAGGTGCGGCAAGAACTCACCCAACTCTCCGGCCTCTGGGCCAATGGCGCGATCTTTGAGGTTGCCAACGCGGATGGGGAATGGCTGTTTCGCTCGCCTCATTTCCTTTCGCTGCAGTTTGCGCTGCCCACAATTCCGGCCGCCGGCGTTTCGTTCCAGACCAACAACCTGGAACTGCGCCAATACCGCATTGCCCGGGAACGTGTCCTGATCGATGGGAAGACATTTCTGATTGACGCCGCGGTGCCCACGGAACCGTTCGACCAGGCACTCGACCATTTTCGCCTGATCGAAAAGGAATTTCTGCCCCTGCTGGTAGTCCTGGCTTCACTGCTCGGCTACTGGCTGGGCGGCCGCGCCCTCTCGCCTGTGAACCGCATCATCCAATCGGCTAAAGAGGTTGGGGTGCAGAGTCTTTCTCGACGGCTGGAATTGCCGCGTGCCAAAGACGAATTGCGACGGCTGACGGAAACTCTGAACGCCATGCTCGATCGCATCGAATCTTCCGTGAAACGCATCACGCAATTTACGGCTGACGCTTCGCATGACTTGCGCACGCCGCTCTCGCTGATTCGCACCAACGCGGAGCTGGCGTTGCGTCGTTCGCGCACCGAAAACGAATATCGCGCCACGCTCACCAGGATTCTGGCTGCTTCCGAAGAGAGCTCGCAGTTGATTGACCACCTTCTTACCCTCGCGCGCGCTGACGCTGGCGCCACGCGGCTGAATTTGGAAGTCGCCTCCCTACTTCCCGTTTTGCAAGACGCTTGCCAACAGGCCCGCCTCTGGGCGCAAGCGAAAGGTCTCGATTTTCAAGACTCGCTCCCGGCCGAAGCGCCTGCCCTGCATATGGACGCCTCTGCGATGGAGCGGCTCTTACTCACGCTGCTGGACAACGCCGTGAAGTACACTCCCGCCGGAGGCGCGGTGAGGCTTCGAGCGTATTCCGACGAGCGCCACGCTATTGTCGAAATCGCAGATTCCGGCATCGGCATCGCCGACTCCGAATTGCCGCATATCTTCGATCGCTTCTATCGCGCCGATCAAGCCCGCTCGCGCGAAGTGCCCGGCTCCGGCCTTGGGCTCGCTATTGCCCGTTGGATTGCAAATGGGCACAACGCAACGATCGAAGTGGAAAGTTCATTGGGCAACGGTGCGCTCTTTCGAGTCCGCGTGCCGCTTGCAGACCCAGCCACATCGGCGGAAGCGTTGCCGAAGATTTTGGAAACTCGCGTGGAATCCGCTGTCTGAAAGCTTGGTAACCTGAAAGTTCTTTCATCCTCTTTTTAACCTGTCGTTAACCTCCATTCACATTCACGCAAGCAGCCGCATGTCCTAATCCCAGCAGAGAAGTGGGGTGTCTTACCCGGCCGGCATCCTCCGGGGGAAGCACGTTAAGAAACGAATCGCGGCACGGCAGTGATCTACACCTAGGAACAAAAGGGTCGTGGTTAGTGGTGGTTCATCGTGAAGGCTCCAGGACCGTCAAGCTCTTCAACGCGCTCGCTCTGTTGGAACACCCAGAACCAAGGCCGCAACATGCCGCAAGGGATCCACGTTCTGTCAGAAATTTGGAACTCTCAGGAGACGTCAAAATGTCAAAAAGTATCCGTCCAGGAATGTTGTTGCTGCTTGTTGTTCAACTGTTTCTAGCTACCGGTGTCCTCGCACAAATCGACAGAGCCTCGCTAGAAGGCACGGTAACCGACCCAAGCGGAGCGGTTGTCAGCGGGGCGACCGTGCGAATCGTCGCTGTCGATACCGGGCTTACGCAAGAGCGCACGACGAATGGCAATGGCTATTACCGTTTTCCGGGCATCGCCAAAGGGGAATACACCGTTTCCGCTGGCGCTGGCGGTTTCAAAACCAAAATCATCGAGGAAGTAAACGTTAAGGTGGGTGAGACTCGCACCCTGGACGTCAAACTGGAGGTCGGCCAACTAAGCGACAAAGTCGAAGTGAAGGTCGAAGATAATCCGGAGGAACGAAGCTCCGCGGAAAGCAGTGCTGTCATAGGCGAGTTGCAAATCGAAAACCTTCCCATGAACGGCCGCAATTGGGCGGGCCTTACCCGACTGGCTCCCTGGGCGCAGGACGATGGTGGCGGCGACCAGCGCACGATACGCTTCGCTGGACGAGCCCGCGACGACAACAATTTTTCCTATGACGGCGTGGACGCCACGGGAATTCAGGAGCAAGCACAGAAAGCAGAAGTCCGGCTGCAGGTTTCTCCCGATGCGATCGCGGAATATCGCGTCAGTTCCGCGATGTACGATGCGGAATATGGAAAACAGGCCGGGGGACAAATTGACGTCGTCACGAAATCGGGCACCAATGACCTCCACGGCTCGGCCTACGGCTATTTTCGCAACTCGGCTTTCGATGCGCGGAATTTCACCGATTTCGACGTGAACGGCAACCCGTATCTTCCGCCCTTTCGCATGGGACAGTATGGCGGGACGCTCGGTGGACCCATCAAGAAGAACAAAATGTTCTTCTTCATTAACTACGAAGGACTGAGCCAGTTTGGAGGTTACACCCTGGTTGCGGCAGTGCCCGATCCTACGGTACAGCAAGCCGCCCTGTCAGGTGCGCAGGGCGCCAACCTTTGTCCGATCATTGAGGCCTACCCATGGAGGAAGTCGGCCGTGCCGCTATTGTCGTCATACGGCTGCGCGCCCAAGTTTGTCTACCCAGACACAGCCTTTGCCTACAATTGTCCGGATCCCACTAATTGTCTGGGCACCGGTTTCGACAACTTCACCCATCAGGGTGATTCCATCATCAACGAAAATACCTGGCTCGCGCGCTTCGACTACAACATTACCTCGAAGGTTTTGTTCTATGCGCGCGCCCAGCGCGACATCGCGTACGCCGCCTCGGCGACCGGGAATCTGTTCGATAAAGTCGGCACCAACAATCATCCCGCGAACTACATTCTCGCCCTGCAGAGTCAGACGGGGAGCAGCTTCCTGAACGAGTTCAAGTTCGGAATCAACCGTGCGCCCTTCCACAATCCCGTCTATCCCGGCCTGATCAACATCAGTTTATCGAGCCCGAACTACGAGTCCCTGAACAACAATCAGACCGACAACGAAGTTGGAACTACCTTCACGTATGCCGACAACGCCACCTGGACCCGCGGTCGCCATACCGTGAAGTTCGGCATTGACGTGATGAGGGTTCGTCTCAACCAGGGCAAGACCCAGTCTCTCTCTGCCACCTTCGGCGGACTCCCGGGCGACTCCACTGTGGCGCCAACTCCTAACGACAACACTGCGCTCATCAACAACACGCTGACATTCATTGACGATACAACTTCGTGGGATGGCCACGCTTTGCGCCGCACCTTTGTGCTGCCGTACGTTCAGGACGAATGGAAAGCGACGCGAGACCTCACCCTCAACATTGGCTTGCGTTGGGAATACTACTCGCCTGTAACCGAAGCACACGATCGTGTGAAGATTTTCGACCTGGCGACCTGCCACGGAGTTTGTCCATCGAACTATTCCCTGGAATTTCCAAATTATAAGAACTTCGACCCCCGCTTCAGTTTGGCCTGGGCCCCGAGCAGTTCAGGCGGCAAAACCGTCGTGCGCGCGGGCTTCGGGATCTACCACGGCGCGGCGCAGAACGACGATAGGAACGCCGCGTTGGAAAGTGACCGGACAGACAATCAGTTTGTTGTAGGTCAGGGCGGCGCTCCCTCCACCGGAATCAATTTCACTCCGGGTTTCCTGCAGAATCCGCCGGATCTCGGCGTACCTCCCGGTAGCGCGCAACCGCAGCTTGTTGCGCGTGCCCTGATCAGGCATCACCCCGATCTTTACGTGGAAGACTGGGGACTCTCCGTCCAGCAGGCATTACCGGAGAAGTTTATTTTCACCGTTTCCTACCTGGGATCACACGGAGTGCATTTGTTCGCGCGCAACAATGAAAATCTTTGCGATCCCGCGATCCTGCACCCAGGAAACGGCACCATCGGGCCGTGCGTTCGGCCGCTGGATGCCTATCCCGTTACCAATCCAGATGGCACGCAGAGTTTCTGGGGAACCATCGATTACAAATCCAACGTGGGAACCAGCACGTACAACGGAATATTGTTTGCGCTCGACCGCCAGGTCTACAAAGGTCTCGCCTTTAACGCTAAGTACACCCTCGCTCATTCCATTAACGATGCTTCCGTGGGCGGCGGCGAAGCCAATGCTCCGCAGAATGCCGCTTGCGTTCCTTGCGAAAAGGGCGACAGCATTTACGACATCCGCCACAACATCATTCTTTCCTTCGTTTATCAATTGCCGTTTGGCCCCGGCCAAAGGTACGCAACCGAAGGATTCACGAGCCGCCTCCTCAGTGGCTGGACCACCAGCGGCCTTTGGAACTGGCACACCGGGCACCCGCTCACAGTGGGCCTGAATATCGATCCAACATTGCTTCCTGATGGGAACAATGGCTCATCGCCCCGACCGGACGTTGTTGCCGGCGCGCCACTGACTCCGCAGGGGCAAAACTCAAACAACTGGATCAACGCCGCCGCCTTCACTGCGCCGCCTTACGATCCCCTCACTGGTGCTCTCTTACGGTATGGCAACGCGGGCAACGGCATCATCCGCTCCCCCAATGTCTCGCAGTTTGACTTTTCGCTGCAAAAACAGATGCACCTGCATGAACGCCTCAGCGCTACGTTCGGCGCACAGGTCTTCAATCTGTTCAATCGTGTGCAACTGGCCGATCCCCACAGTCTAAGCTTCGACTACAGCTGCAATCCCTCAAGCCCCAGCAGCAGCACCCTGACTTGCGGGATAACTCCGCATTCGAACTTCGGAGTCATTAACACGACGGTGAACCAGAACAACAATAGCGACAAGTTCTTTGCGGACAACACCGGCACGGGACTTGCCCGGCAATTCCAATTGTTCGTGCGCTTCGAGTTTTAACCACCCGAAAGGCCGGGGCGATCGGTGCGATGCACCGCCGCTCGGGCCTTGGTCATGCATAAGTTGCCGGAGCCGGTCTGCCGCCCAATTTAGGCTCTGTTTAGAGTGTGTTTGCTACAGTTTCTTGCGTTTACACAATAGCGAGTCTCGGAGGAATCATGAAATCCAAATGGTTGGCAGCCTGCTCGGTCGTTGCGCTTATTTCTGCGGCCGCGTTCGCCGCTGCTGTGAACTACCAGCTGCTGAAGAAAGTCGCTGTACCCGGCAGCGGAGGCTGGGACTATGTCAGCGTGGATGACGCCGCGCGACGCATCTACATCTCCCACGCCACCCAGGTCGATGTGCTCGATGCGGATTCTTTGGCGCTCGTCGGGACTATCCCAAACACACCCGGCGTCCACGGCATCGCCATCGCCTCCGACGCGGGCCGCGGATACATCTCGGCTGGAAAATCGGACGCGGTTGTCCCGTTTGACCTCAACACTTTGAGAGCTCTCCCGGAAATCAAGGTTGGCAAAAAGCCGGATGCCATCATCTTCGAACCACTCACCAAACGCATCTACGTGATGAATGGCGACAGCGACAACATCACCGTCCTGAACGCCAACGACGGGTCGCTCGCCGGGACCATTGACCTCGGCGGCGGGCCGGAGTTCGCGGTATCCGACGGCAAGGGCAATCTGTACGTCAACCTGGAAGATAAGAACGAGACTCTTCACGTTGATGTAAACGCGATGAAGGTAAAGGATCGCTGGCCCCTGGCTCCTTGCGCTACTCCTACCAGCATCGCGATGGACGTCGAGAACCGTCGCTTGTTCGTAGGCTGCCGCAGCCATCACTTTGCGGTGCTCAACGCCGACACCGGCAAAATCGTGTTCACTGCGCCAATCGGCGAGCGTGTCGACGCTGGCGCTTTCGATGCCAAGACTCGTCTCGTGTATCTTTCCACCGGCGACGGCAAGGTGTTCGTCTTCCACCAGGATTCTCCGGATCAATATTCGCTGTCGCAGGAAATCGCCACGCTGAAGGGCGCGAAAACCATGGGTTACGATCCCAAAACGCGCAACGTTATCGTTCCGACCAGCGACAACGGCGCCATGTCCGTTCTCGTTTTCTCGCCGCAGCAGTAATCACTTTCTGCGGGAATTTTCGCGAGCAGTGCTATGCTATGCCGATTATGCACGCGCTAACCGTATGCCCGCGCTTGCACGCGAGGAAACGGCATGCTTGAGAATCGCTCTGTGCCGCCAAACACGATTCTGCCGCATGTCGAATACCAAGATCTTGCCGCTGCCATTGACTGGCTCATCAAAACATTCGGCTTCATCGAACATTATCGCTACGGCGACCCAATCAGCGGGGCACAGCTGCACATCGGCAATGCCTGGATCATGGTAAATCAGGCCGATCCCGGCACCAGCAGCCCCGCGAAGCTCGGCTACGGCACGCAAAGTCTCACCGTCTTCGTCGCCGACGTGGATGCTCATTTCCACAACTCCAAAGCCGCGGGCGCCAAAATCGTTGAGGCTCTTCACGTAACGGAATACGGCGAACGCCAGTACGGAGTCGAGGACCTTGCAGGCCACCACTGGCTGTTCTCGCAGCACGCACGCGACGTCAGCCCCGACGAATGGGGCGCCAGGATTGCCCAACCCGCGTTCTGGAAGGTGACGGTCAGGAATTGGGAATCGTCCGACCGCACTCGCCGCCTCGCAGGGTTATGTGGACTCGCCGGCGCTTTGCTGTTCTTCATAGGAGACATGCTCTTCTACGGACACCTGGGCTCAGGAGCAAACTTCGCCGAAGGAATGGTTGCCACGGTGACGCGAGCCTCGCAACAACGCCTGTTTGCCGGTGGTTTGGTGGGCCCGCTGGCAGCCTGCCTGTGCATCGTTGGTTTCTGGCACGTTTACCTCAACATCCGACCTGCGCATGTGCTTCTCGGACGCCTCGTACTGATCCTGTTTTCGGTCCTGATGGTCGCGGGAAGCGCCGTGCACACGCTGTGGACCGCTAAGGGACTCGCGCTCAAATATTGTTACGGCCAAGGAGCCCCCTGCTCAGATTTGCTCGCGGCCATCAAATCATATTGGGCGCTCGCCTATAATCTTGGCGCCATTCCCGGCTATCTCGGGGCGGCGCTGCTGTTCGGTCTCGTGCTTCTTGGTAAAACCTACTATCCACGGTGGACGGTCCTCGCGAATCCCGCCGTGCTCATGGTGCTTTCGCCTCTGGCTGACCGGGTGCCCGCGCCGCTGGGTGCCATTCTCGTCGGCGGGTCGACGAACCTGTCGATCGCCATTTTCTTTCTTGTATCGGTCGCCACAACCTGGAACCGCCTTCGGGACGCCTGAGCAGGCGATCGATTTTGTGGGTCCCGCGGCGCCCCCCTTGCGATTCTACAGGGCCAGTGGTAGTCTCTTGTCGAAGTGAAAGGGGAACGAGCCGCATGCTGGCGGACTTCGCTCCCCGGCCGTCCACTTCGACGACCCGGATCTTTGAAGCCTGTTTTAGGTGTCTTATGTTCGATGACCTGCGATTCCGGTTGCGCGCCCTTTTCCGGCGGGACGCGGCGGAAAACCAGTTGGATGAAGAGCTCCGCTTCCACTTCGATCGCGAAGTCGACAAACTCCTGAACTCCGGCTACTCACGCGAGGAGGCCTTCCGCCGTGCTCGTCTTGCCTTCGGCGGCGTCGAACAAATCAAGGAAGATTGCCGTGATGCTCGCGGCGTGCGCCTGGTCGACAACCTGCGCCAGGATTTTTGCTTCGGCTTGCGACAGCTTCGCAAAAGTCCGGGTTTTGCGATCGTGGCGATACTCACGCTGGCCTTGGGTATTGGCGCCAATACCGCCATCTTCAGCATGGTCAACGCGCTGCTGCTGCACCCTTATGATTTTCGCGATCTCGATCAACTCGTACGCGTCTGGGAATATCGTGGCGTTGACGCCGGGATTGACGAGCGTGTCCTCGCCCCGGCCGACGCCGCCCAGTTCGCAGATACAAGCCAGGTCTTCAGCGCTTTCACCACTTACCGTTGCCGCGACTTCAATTTGACCGCCAACGACGCCGCGCAACCTGCTCGGGGATGCAGCGTGTCCGCAAAGTTTTTTGATGTTCTGGGCGTAAATCCGATGCTCGGCCGCAGTTTCAGTCCCGAAGACGATCAGCCCGGTGCGGGGCCGGTCGTCATCCTGAGCCACGGGTTTTGGCAAGGTCGGCTCGGCGCCGCTCCTTCGGCACTTGGCTCCGCAATTCAAATCAATGGCCGATCCTACACAGTGATCGGGGTGATGCCGCCGCATTTCGATTACCCCGTGCCCATGGAATTCTGGATGCCCCTGGCCCTCACGCCGGCGGAAAGGGCCGATCGCTCCGATCTTTCGTTGGAGGCACTGGCGCGCTTGCGCCCCGGCGTCCCCGTCTCACAAGCGCAAGCCACGCTGGAGGGCCTTGCGCGGCGCCTCGAACAGGAATATCCCGTTACGAACGCAAACCGCGCCGTTTCCGTTCTGCAACTGCGCCGAGAGTTGTACAGTTTCACGTTGCCACTGTTTCTGTTGCTGCAAGCCGCGGCTCTGTTGGTCCTTCTGCTCGCGGTGGCGAATCTTGTGAATGTCTACTTTGCTCGCATGGTCTCCCGGCAAAAAGAACTCGCCATGCGTCTGGCGCTTGGCGCGGCGCGCGGCCGCCTGGCTCAACTTTTGATTTGCGAGTCCTTACTTCTTTCGGTGATTGCCGCTCTGGTAGCCGTCGCCGCGTCCTTTTGGAGCGTGCGCGCCCTTCGCTCCAGCATCTCTCCTGACTGGACCATGTGGGTTCCCGGTTGGGACGCCATCCGCGTGGACACCAGGGTCCTCGCCTTTACGGTGCTCATCGCCGTCGTCGCCGGCATCACTTTCGGGCTCTGCAGCGTTTATCACGCCGGCAAAATGCAGCTCAACCAAACTCTGAAGGAGGGAGGACCCGGCAACATGTCGCGCGCCACAAGCCGCGTACGGAGCGCCCTGGTTGTGGCGCAAGTCATGTTCGCGCTCACTCTACTCGTCAGCGCGGGCTTGATGATTCAGGGCTTCACCCGCCTGGCTGACATCTACAAGGGCTTCGAACCCTCCGGCGTCCTCCGGGCCGAAATCGCCGTTCCGGAGAAAAAATACCCCAGCGATTCGCAGGTCGTGAATTTTCAGCAGCAATTGCTGAGAGAAGTGGCCGCGCTTCCCGGCGTGATTGCGGGCGCGATGAACTCCAACTCACCCGCCAGCAATGTGGACAATCCTTCCACACTATTCACCATCGAAGGCAGCGCCGGGCAAAAAGCCAGCGAAACTCCTTCCGCTGACGTCGAAATTACCAGCCCAAACTATTTTCAAGTTCTGCATATCGCGCTCATGTCCGGCCGGGCATTCACCGATGGAGACGCCGCCTCCGCGCCAGGCGTTGCGGTCATCAGCGAGTGTATGGCCAAGCGTTATTGGCCACAGGGCGCAGCACTTGGCCGCCGCTTCAAGCTCGGCGCTCCCGATTCCGACAAGCCTTGGCTCACGGTCATCGGCATCGTGCGCGATGTACGCCAAAATTGGTGGAATCCGCCAGCTCGCCCGGTCATTTACCAGTCATTTTTGCAAAGTCCCGAGCGCGGCATGAATGTCTTGCTGCGCGCCAATTCAAATCCGCAGAACTACGCCGCTCCACTGCGCGAAATCGTGCGCAAGCTCGATCCTGAAGTCGCTGTGAACGAACTGACCACGCTGGAAAGGGAAGTGGCGGACTCGATTGCCATCGTGCGTATCATGGGGATTCTCATGGGCATCTTCGGGGCGGTTGCGCTGGCACTTTCGGCCATCGGCGTCTATGGTGTGCTCGCCGAGAGCGTGGCGCAGCGCAGGCGCGAGTTCGGCATTCGCCTGGCTCTCGGCGCTCGCCCCGCCGATATCCTGCGGCAAGTCGTCTGGCATTCCCTGAAGCTCACCAGCATCGGTTTGGCCATTGCTCTGCCGTTATCTCTGCTTATCAGCCGTGCCGTATCTCATTATGTTTTTGGCCTGGTCACGATGAGCCTCGCCGTCCCACTACTGTTCGCGGGTATCCTCATGACCGTCGGCGTCATCGCTGCCTATCTGCCAGCCTCGCGTGCCATGCACGTAGATCCCATTGTCACCTTGCGCCACGAATAGTGGAATTCGCATCCTGCGCGCGGTCAAACCTGCCACAATAGACTAACTGCTGCGGGAAGGCGTAAAACCGCATGATTCAGCTTCCTCAGTATTTGCTGTGGATAGGCGCCCACACTGTTGGCCGCATATGTCGCGGCTCTCGGTTGGAGATTGGGCGTCGCTCGGCGCTTTCCGTTCCTGACTGCCTATCTTGTCCTCAGCCTCGGTGCAGAGCTGTCGCGCTTGTTGATATTCGAACGATGGGGTTTTACGGCAGAACTGTGGATGAACTTTTACTACGGCTCAGACTTGCTTCTCGCCGTTGCTCTTTACTTCGTTATTCTTGAACTGCAGCGAAGACTTTTGCCCGCTCAACTCTGGAGACTCCTGCACCGGTGCTCGCTGGCAATTGTCGGTCTTTGGACGGTGGTCCCGTACGCCGAAATTTGGAAATCAGACAGGCAACGACTGATGCTCTGTTCTCATGAACTCTCCTCAAACTTGTGGTTTGTGAGTCTCGGGCTGATTTTAGTGCTTTGGGTCATCATCTATCTTCGAGATCTTCCGCGAGGGGTCGCCGCTGAGATGGTGCAGGTTTGGGGAATCTACTTTCTCCTTATGGGTTCGACATACGTTTTCCTCCACTTCTTCCATAATCTCCCGCCCTCCGCTCCTCGCCTGCATTTGGAAATACCTGTCATGGCCGAAGTCTGGCTTCCTCTTGGCCTCGGATTTGCTATCCTCAACAAATCTCAGAACGATCCTTCCGCTGCCAATGTTCCTGGTTGAGTGTGCCGAGGGCGATTCGGCCACAATTCCTTGTTCAGCGCGGCCACA
>WNFJ01206412.1_pt2 | contig 20785 bp, 22 predicted proteins | sample 5400461 | NCBI WGS metagenome assembly WNFJ01 (sample SAMN13153349, study PRJNA577476) | soil metagenome | isolation source: 115 cm saprolite on Douglas fir-dominated hillslope | place: USA:California | collected 2013-09-17
GGGAGGGGGGAGTGGATGGTCAGCCGGTGCTCACCGTGGAGGACGGACTCCGCCCGGACGCCGGTTGCCGGCTCTTTCCAGAAGTTTCCGGGATGGCCCAGTACGACCACCATGGTCGGTAGCGCGGCAAGGTCGCGCTCGTAGACGAATCGGAGCTCGCGTTCGTCAGTTGGGTTGGCGCCGATGCCGAGGCCTAAAGCGTAGATGACGGTGTCGCGTTGGCTGTAGGCCTGGACCAGCTGCGGGAACGGCCAAGCAATGAGGTTGTCGTAGTTGAGGCCCACAGCCGACCTTAGGTGAAGGACGGAGGCCAGTCGGCGGCTTCGGGTTTACCCGCAGTGGTGCGGATGCGGAGCCGCGACCCCAGCGTCTCTGCATATTCCCGCACATCGACGAAATACATATAGGACTGGATTCGCTCCTGGAAGCGCCAGCGCCCATCAACGCGCCGGTAGGCGTCGATGTAACGCATTGCAGTGATCATGGGGGCGCCGTCCCGCCACAGCTCGGCGTGAGACGAGACCAGACCGGTCGCCCGGTCGGGGTCGTCTGGGTCGAACTCCACCACGTGACCGTGGACGAAATGATTGCTCGGTCCCAGTTTCGGCATGTGACCCTCGAAATACGCCGTCACTTCGTCAACGTCCCGGCCCTTGACGGCGCCCGCCTTCGTAGTCAAGCGGCCATCGGGCGCGAAGAGTGCCCTGATGGCGGCGTAGTCGCGATCGTCCACCGCCAAGCCATACCGGACGGCTAGTTCCTGGATCTCTTCCCGATCCTCGAGCCGGCGGATACGGGCCTCGAGATCATCCATATCGCGCCGCTAGAGCTCGCCGTCCAGCGGGATCCCCTCGGCGTCGGCGATCTGGACGTAGACGTTTCGATAAAACGTCTTCGCTTTCGACTTCATCCGAACGGTGTTGGTCGAGCCTTCGCTGTAGTTTCCCTGGTAGGTCGGGTTGTCAAGAACGCCGATATCCTCGAGCTCGTATATGCAAAGGTAGTTCGGGCGACCTTCGAGCGACTTGTAGCGGCGGGCCCGCAGGAAGCCCGGGACCGTACCTACTTTTTCGGGCACGTGCTCCTCGTCGTACCACTTATTGAACTCTTCGTCGAGGTACTCGGGGATGTCGAACATCGCGATCATCACGCCCGGAGTGCACTTGGACTTGCCACCTGCCATTGGTTCCTGCGCCCCTTTATCTCTGCTCACGATTATGATCAATAATTGTAACGTGGCACCTGAGAGGAAGCAAGCCGCGCCGGCGCCCGTAAACTACGGCCCGGTGCGTCAAATCGAGCGCGGGAGCATGAACGGCCTGCGGCCGGCGAAAATCGCGATGCTCATGGCGCAGCGGATCGTCCAGGATGCGCTCCGCTCGGGTCTCAAGCCTGGCGATATGCTTCCCGCCGAGCGCCTCATGCTCGACCGATACGAGGTGGCCCGCGGCACGCTCCGTGAAGCGCTCCGGCTGCTCGAGGCTCAAGGCGTGGTGGTGCTCAAGCCCGGTCCCAAGGGTGGGCCGATGTTGCTGAACCCAGACCCATCTCACCTCGCCAGCACTCTGGTTCTCCTGATGCAGCTCAACAAGGCGCCGTTCCGCACCATCGTCGAGGTGCGCTCGGCGCTCGAGCCCATGATCTGCAGGCTTGCCGCCACACGCATGAGCGGTGACGACCTCAAGGAGCTGCATGCCTCCGTGGTGCAGATGCGCGACCACCTCGCCGATACGGAGATCTTCTTCGACTCAAACCGCCACTTCCACGACCTGATCGCCTGGTCCTCACGCAATTCCCTCTTCGGGTACCTCGTCGAGTCGCTGCTCGGAATCGTCGACGGCACGGTGATGGGGGTTGACTACCCTCCGGACCGCCGGAAGAGGATCCTCCTCGCCCATGAGGAGATCTACGAAGCGCTCGCCCGCCGGTCCGGCGAGGGCGCCGAGGCGCGTATGAGACAACACCTTGCCGCGTACGTCAGGTACGCCGAACGCAATCACCCGGACCTGCTCGACCAGGTCATCCCCTGGGCTCGAACGTTTCAGCAATAGGCACGGCCCCGGCCTAGAAGGCGAGCCAGCCACCGTCGGCGGGGACGGCAAGACCGTTGAGATGCCGGGCGGCATCGCTCGCCAGGAAGCATGCGAGCGCAGCCACGTCGGCCGGCTTACCGGGCCCTGGCCGGCCGGTGTCGCGCTCGGCACGAAACACGCCCTTGGGCGTGCGCGTGACCCCGCGGCCCAGAGCAATCGCGCCTTCGATCCGGCTCGGGCAGATCGCATGGCAGCGCACCCCTTCGGCGCCGACGCTGGCGGCGATGTTCTGCGTGAGCCCGACTACCGCCCACTTCGACGCGGTGTAAGCCGCGCCCGCTCGACCGCCGCGCAGTCCGGCGACCGAAGAGATGTTGATGATGACGCCCTCGCCCCGGCTGATCATCGCCGGCACAATCCGGTTGCACATCAGATAGATCGAATTGAGGTTGATCTGGATCACCCGGAACCAGAGCTCGTCGGACAGCTCCTCGACTGAGGCGCCGCCGTCGGATACCCCGTGTGCGTTGCACACCACGCTGATTTCGCCGCCGCCGGCGGCGATCGCCCGCTCCACACCCTCCGCGGTGCTCACGTCGGCGACCACGGTCGCCAGTCCGGGCAGCTTGGCTGCGAGCGCCGCCAGACGCTCCTCGGACAGGTCGGCGGCGATCACCCGCCAGCCATCCGCGTGCCAGGCAGTGGCAATGGCGCTGCCGATCGCCCCAGCGCCACCGGTGACCAGAGCGGTGCGCCCCGTCACTCGCAAGCCCCCTCGGCGCGAAGCTTTGCGAGGTCGTCTTTGCCGAAGCCGAGCTCGGCAAGAACGGTTTCGGTGTGCTCGCCGTAGCGGGGGATCCAGCGCACGGTAGGCGGCGTTTTCGACATCTTGAAAGGCGTCTTGATCTGCTTGACCTTGCCCATCGGCGGGTAGTCGATCTCGACTATCACTTCGCGGTGCACCATCTGGGGGTCGTTCTCGATCTCGTGCACGTCGTTGAGAACAGCCGTGACAGCCACGTTCTCGCGGTCGTTCAAGTCGACCCACTCCTGGCGCGTCCGCCCGGCGAAAACTTCCTTCAGCTTCGCCACAAGCGTCGGGTCTTCGCCATCTTTGTGCTTCAGCGGGGTGAGGTCCTCGCGACCAAGCACGCGGCAGAAGCGCTCCCACAACCACGGCTCGCTTGGGCTGATCCCGACGTACTGCCCGTCCTTCGTCTCATAGGCGCGGAACGAAGCCCTGTGACCGGACGAGAAGCTGGTGGCTCGATAGTCCTCGCCGAGCCACTGCGCGTACGGAAGCGAGCCGAGCAGGGGCAGGATGCCCGCAGCGATCGCCACGTCGATGTATTGGCCCTCGCCCGTCCGGTCGCGGTGGTACAGGGCGGCCAAGATCCCGATCACCGCATTCAAGGCCCCGCCGCCAATATCGCCTACTAGCGCCGGCAACACGGTGGGGGGAACACCTTCAAGGTGGTTTTGGGCAAGGATGCCGCTGAGTCCCTGGTAGTTGGGCTCGTGGCCGATGTACTCACGGTAGGGTCCGGTCTGGCCGAAGCCGCTCACCGAGCAATACACGACCCGGGGATTGAGCTGGCGGACCGTCTCGTAGTCGGCGCCAAGCCTGGCCGCCGTCCCCGCCTTGTATGACTCGAGGACGACATCCGCCTCGGCGGCGAGCCGATGGAAGACGCGCCGGCCGCCTTCGGTCTTGAGGTTGAGGGTGATGCTGCGCTTGTTGCGCTGGTAGAAAAGCCACCGCGAGCTGGTGTCGCTGTCGAGCCGGCTCTCCGCGGGACGCACGCCACGCGGCATCTCTACGCACACGACATCCGCCCCCAGGTCGGCCAGGTATAGAGACGCTGCGCGGCCGGGCGCGAAGAAGCTGAGGTCGACGACCTTGAGTCCGTCGAGTGCCCCAGGCTGTGCGCCGTTCGTGTTCTCGTTCATGCTCCCTCCCGTCCAGGTTTCGACTGCGTGGCAGGCTCCACTGATTTCACCCTGGCGACGTGGCCAGGCAGCTTGGTATCCGATTCAGCGTCGGGGACGAAGAAGTCCCGGTGCGCGAGCTGCGGGTCGCGAAGGACCTCATCAACGGTGCGGACGGGGGCGAGGGGTACACGAAACTTGTTGGCCAGCTCTCCAAGCTCATCCTTCGTACGCTCCATGAGCCACGGGATGATCAGTGCGTCAACCTCGTCCGGGTACTCCGTTCCCATCGCATAAAAGTCGCGGTAGCGCGGCTCTTTCGCCCACGCGGGATTGCCCATCATCTCGAGGAATCGGTTCCAGTCGGTTTCCGAGCGGCAGATCGTGCTGATGTACCCGTCCTTGCAGGGCAGTAGCGTGTGCGGGTAACGGCCGCTTGAACCCGGGGCCCGCAATCCGTTTCGTTTGGGGTCGATCGCGAGGAAGCGGTACGTGAGCGAGTACATCCGCATCGTCGACGCGATGACATCCGCCTCCGAGACGTCGACGAACTCGCCGGCGCCGCGTTCGAGAAGCGCGACCACTGTGGCTCCGGCCGCCGTGAGCCCGTGCTGGAGCGCTCCCATGCCGTAGTTCATCGATAGCGGCGCCTCGTTCGGGTTGCCGGTGATGTAGGTCCATCCGCTCAGGGCCTGGGCGTTCAGGTCGCCACCGCGCCAACGGCTACCGGGTCCGGTCACACCGAACGGAGTGAGTGCGACGAAGATCAGGCTGTTACGTTGGCGACGCCACTGTTCGTACTCCTCGCGGACCGCGACGGCAGTACCGTCACTCGGCTCGAAGCCCCGAACGACCACATCGGTTGTCGCCAGTCGTCGAAGGAAGTCGGGGCTACCCAACTCCTGGTCCACCCACTGCTTGTCGGCGTCCAGGAAGAGGCTCTCAGCGCGACGTCGAAGTTCGACATCAGCGTTGATCGGTGGTTCGAACGGGTTCCGGATCTTGACGACCTCCGCGCCGAGCTGTTTCAGCAGCTTCGCGCAGTAGGCGGCAGCGACTCCGGTCCCGTACTCGAGCACCTTGACGCCGCTGAGCGGCGCCCACGACTTCGTCTTGTCTTGCATTGAGTTCCCTTACGTGAGCGCGCCGGCCTCGCGCCAGCGCCTGATGTCTTCCGGATCGATCGCGAGCAGCTCGCGCAGGACTCGGTCGGTGCTCCCGCCGAGCGGCTCGGCGTAACCGCGGCGCCGCAGGTCGATGTGGTCAAACTTCCACGGGATCTCGGTCATCCGCAGCGGGCCCAGCCGCGGATGCGCCACCTCGCTCCAGAGGCCGCGGTCGCGAAGAGCGGGAAACTCGTCGGCTTCGTAGGTGTCGAGGACCGGAGTGCAGGCGACACCGGCGGCCTGGAGCCTCAAGAACAGCTCGTCCCGCGGCTCGCGCGCGGTGCGCGCCGCCACCAGGGCGTCGACCTCATCCGGCGCCGCCAGTCTTGCGGCCGCGCGCGAGTATCGCTTGCGTTCGACATCCGAGATCCCTAGGGCCTGACAGAGCCGGTCCCACTCCGCGTCCGTCCAGACGCTGAGCGCGACCCAATCGTCATCGCCGGCACTCGGGTACACGCCTTGCGGCGACGCGCGCGGGTCACGATTGCCGCGAGGCTTGGGCACGTTTCCCGACAGCCCGTGCTCCGCGAAGGCGATCCCGGCCATAGCCACCGACGCCTCGGTCTGGGACATGTCGAGGATCACGCCGCGCCCGGTCCGTTCCCGCTCGTGCAGAGCGGCCACGACCAGCAGGGTCCCGTAGTGGGCGGCAACGACGTCCCCGACAGCGCTGGCAATCTGCGGGACGATGCGACCGTCGGCGTAGCCGACCAGACTCTCGACACCGGCCAGGGCGGTCATCAAGGGGGCGTACGCGCGCTGGTCGCTTCTCGGTCCGTCGCCGCCATAGGCGCTCTGAGAGAGGATGACCAATCGCGGATTTCGTTCCTGAAAGAGCTGGAGACTCAGGCCGAGGCGTTCGAGCCAACCAGGCGCATAGCTCTCGACGTACACGTCGGCCTTGGCCAGGAGCTCGAGGAACAGGGTGCGGCCGACCTCGGTCTTGAGATTGAGAGCAACACTCTGCTTACCGCCGCTCATCTCCATCACGCCGGGCGACTCGAGCGAGTCCTCGGCCGTCTTGCCCGGCGGCGGGATGCGTGCCTTTCCGAAATCCAGCCGGGTGCTCGACTCGACCTTGATCACGGTCGCCCCCAGGTCGCACAGGGTGCGAGTCACCAGCGGACCGGCCATCCCCGGTCCGGTTTCGATTGCGAGCAGATCATCGAACTTCATCAAGCAACCCCTTCGACTTGCGTCCTACCGGAGTTCTCCGGCGATGCGGACCTGGTGTGCGCTGGATCCCCAGCACCGTTGACATGACAGAAGACTCTGCGTCCCAGGGCCTCGGTGCGACGCGGAAACTCGGTCTTGCAGCGGTCCTGCGCGATCGGGCATCGGGGGTGGAACGGGCACCCGGATGGCCGGCGGCTCGGGTCTGGCGGCTCGCCGCGCACCATCGCCGTTCCGCGACGGGCGCGTTGCAACCGCGGATGCGGGATTGGCGCGGCCGCGAGCAGCGCCTGCGTGTAGGGGTGCTTGGGATCGCGGAAGATCAGCTCCGTCGGGCCGGACTCGACTACGTTCCCCAGATACATGACGGCGACCTGGTCGGCCAGGTGCCGGACGACCGCGAGGTCGTGCGCGATGAACAGATAAGAGAGCCCGCGCTGATCTCGGAGCTCGCGAAGGATGGCGAGGACCTCGCCCTGCGTGGAAGCGTCGAGTGCGCTCAATGCCTCGTCGCAGATGACCATGTCAGGCTCAGTGGCAAGCGCCCGTGCGATGGCGACGCGCTGACGCTGGCCGCCCGAAAGCTCGCTCGGCAGACGCGCCGCGTAGGTTGTGGGAAGCCGGACCGCCTCCAGTAATGCCTGGACGCGCTCAGACTGTCCCGTTGATCGGCCCTCGAGCAGCCTCAGTGGCTCTGCGACAAGCTCGCCAACGGTCATGAGCGGGTCCAGCGAGGAATATGGGTCCTGGAAGATCATCTGCCGGTGCCGGGCGGCCTGAGCGCCGCCGCCCAGCCGGCTGGCTTCGGTGCCCGAGAACAGGATCTGCCCCTGATACGGCACCAGGCCGCAGATGGCTCGTGCAGTGGTGGACTTGCCTGAGCCAGACTCGCCGACAAGACCCAGCGTCTGCCCCGGAAGGATGCTGATATTCACATCGCTGACCGCCGCGAACTCGTCTGGCCGCCGCCAGGGTCCTCCCTTGCCGCGGAGGCCGTAGACGACAGTAAGGCCTCGAGTTTCGAGGACCGGCGGCCGATCGTTCATGCGTCGACTCCCGCCGAAACGAGACCCTGTTCCAGCCGCTCCTTGTACTGCCAGAGGTCGACGGCGTTCGGGATTTCGATCTCGTCTACGCGCACGCACCGGCTCAAGCGGTCCGGGTGCACAGACAGTGGGCGCAGTTGAGGTTCCTCCTCGCATTGCGGCATGGCGTACTCGCAGCGGAGGCGGAAGCGGCATCCCGACTCCGCTGCTGCGCCCGACCGAGCGGACCGCGATAAGGTAGGCAGGCCTAGGAATTCGGCGCTGGATCGCAACAATGTCGACGAGTAGGGATGCTTGGTGCGCTCGAAGATATCGATCACGGGAGCCTGCTCGACGAGCTGCCCGGCGTACATGACGCCAACGCGGTCGGCCAGGTCTGCCAGTACGGAAAGGTCGTGCGTGATGAAGAGCACCGCCATCCCCATCTCCTGTTGGAGACGCCGAAGCAGCGCGAGTATCTGCGCCTGGACGGTGACGTCGAGCGCCGTGGTCGGCTCGTCGGCGATGAGCACCTTCGGCCGGCAGGCAACTGCGATGGCCATCATCACGCGCTGTCGCATGCCGCCCGACATCTCGTGCGGATAGCTGTTGACTCTGCGCGCCGCACCGGGCAGCTCCACCAGCCGCAGCAGCTCGGTGGCCTCCTGCCAGGCCTTCTTTCGGGAAAGGCCCCGATGCCGGCGTAATGATTCCGCGATTTGCTCTCCGACCGTGTACGCGGGGTTGAGGCTCGACATCGGATCCTGGAAGACCATGCTGATCTCGGACCCGGCCAGGTCCGCCATTTCGCGACGGGGAAGAGTCAGCAGCTCGGTGCCACCGAGCCGCACAGACCCATGAGCGCGAATAAAAGGTGTGCGGCGCAGCAGGCCGATGATCGCCAGGGCCGTCATCGTCTTGCCTGAGCCGGACTCCCCGACGAGCCCGAACGTCTCGCCACGCGCGATCGAGAAGGACACGTCATCGACCAACCGGATCGTCGGGCGGTGGGGCCGCTCCAGGCTCACGATCAGGCCCGAAACCTCGAGGGCTACGGGCTCAGCTGCTGTCGGCGGCGGCTGATTCACGTGCTCGCCTCGACTTCCACGCTGGACCTGAGCGCGCGTGAGATGCCATCGGCTGTGAAGTTGAACGCGGTCACAGTGAGCATGATCACTACCCCGGGGATGACCATCAACCACGGGTTCGTTGTGAGGTACGGCTGCGCGTCACGGATCATCGATCCCCACGATGCCTCGGGTTGCTGGACGCCGAGCCCGAGATAGCTCAAGCCGGCCTCGGCCAGCAGGACTTGCGCCGCCACCAGGGCGAGCTGCACCACGAGCACTCCCGTGACGTTGGGCGCGATGTGGTCCCGGATGATGCGCGAGGAGCTCGCCCCCATCGTGCGCGCCGCGTCGACGTAGGCGGTGTCTCGGACGTCGATGGCCGCCGCCCTCACCACCCGGAACAAGCGGGGAGCATTCAGGACACCGATAGCGATCATGGCGTTGGTGAGGCTAGGGCCCAGGATGCCGACGATCGCCAGAGCCAGGATGAGACCGGGGAAAACGATGAGCAGATCCGCAATGCGGGAGAACACCGCGTTCCACAAACCGCCCGCGTACCCTGCCAACAGGCCGGGCACGATGCCCAAGACGGCGGCGATTCCGACGCCCTCGAGGAGAGCGAGCACTGAGACGCCGGCGGCATTTACGATCCTGGCCACGATGTCTCGGCCGAGGTTGTCGGTCCCGAGCAGGTGCTGCGCGGACGGCCCCGCCAGGGTGGAGCGGGTGGGAGATCCACACGACCACCGCCAGGGCGAAAAGCACGCCGAGGTAAATCAGCGCGGCAAGGGGGGCCGGCTGGCGTACAAGCTGCCTGAGCACACGCATCGGAACGCTGACGTGAGATGCATGCGCCGCCGCCGGCAGGACCGGTGGTTGCCGGTTCATCGTAAGGCCCAGCGACGCGCTCACTCCCGTTCCTTGGCCGGCCGGCCGTAGGCAGCGTCGACGAACGCCTCGACCGCACCGGGCTGCAGAACCGAGGCGGCCATCGGGTCTGCGGTGGTCGGGAAGGCGCCGCCGTTGACGTGGATGGTTTGCCCGGTGACGAAGCTGGCGGCCGGGGACGCGATGAAGGCGACCACCTCCGCGAGCTCTTCCGGACTGCCGGCGCGCCCCATCGGCACGCGGCTGAGGACCCGTTCAAACCCCGTGTCCAGGCCTGGCCAGCTGTCGAGCGAATGCGTGCGATTGGTGCGCATCGATCCGACGGCTACCGCGTTCGCGGTCAGCCCGGCCGGGCCGTACCTGACGGCGAAGCTGCGGGCCAGGCCGATCTTGCCGAGGTTGGCGGCGACCGCGTGCGGCTTGGTCGGCTTGCCCCAGAAGGCGTCCAGGCCGGTGATGAAGATCAAGCGGCCCCAACCGCGCGCGGCCATCGCCGGGGCGAGCGCTTGACTGAGGAAGAAGGGGGCCTCGAGATTGACTGCCATCACCGCGCGCCAGGCCTCCAGGGTCAGTCGGCCCGGCGACTCCGGGCGCACGGAGGCGTTGTTGACGAGGATGTCGACATTGCCAAAGGCCGCTTCGGCAGCCGACGCCAGCGCTTCGACGCCGGCCATGTCATCGAGCCGGGCGATAACGCCGACCGCGTCGCCACCCGCGGCACGCACCTGCGCGACTGCGGCGTCGAGCTCCTCGACCGAACGCGATGCGTGCATGACAACGCGCGCGCCACGCGAGGCCATCAGCCTGGCCATGGCCAGACCCAGGTTTCTGCTGGACCCCGTGACGAGTGCCGTACGGCCGGCGAGGGAGAGCCCGTCAGTGGCCGTCAACTGCTGCGCAGCCTCGGGTTGAGCACGCCGTATGTGACGTCCACCAGCGAGTTGATGACGATCGCCGTGAGGCACGCGATCATGAGGATCCCCAGGATGGTTGTGGAGTCTCGCGCCAGCACCGCCGAGACAGCGAGCGTCCCGATCCCGGGCAGCGCGAATACGGCCTCCACGAGCACCGCGCCGCCGAAGAGGGCGATCAGCTCGAGGCCGAACAGCGTCACCGCCGGGATGGCGGCGTTGCGGAGGCCGTGCTTGAGGACGACCTGCCACCACGGCATCCCTTTGGCCTCTGCGGCGCGGACGTAGTCCATTCCCAGGACGGTCACCATCGAGTTCCTCAGCTGCCGGCCGACTCCGGCGCTGTATGGAATCGCAAGGGTCGCGGCAGGCAGCAGCAGGTGCTTCAGGTACTCCAGCGGGTCGTCGATCAAGCTGACGAAGCCGGTAGCCGGGAGGAGGCCGGCCTGGAGGGCGAACACCAAGACCAGAACCAAACCGATGAAGAACGTCGGGGCCGCGACGGCGGCCGAGGACCAGATGGTGATCACCCGGTCGGGCCAGCGATTCTCGAACACCGCGGCCACTACACCGAACACGATCGCGAAGACTATCGTCAGCAACCCTGCCAAAAACGCCAGCGAAAGCGTGACCGGGAGATGGCTGGCGATCAGCGAGGTGACCGGCTGGGAGTTCGCCAGCGAGACCCCGAGATCCCCGCGGACTGCGTGGCTGAGCCAGTCGGCGTAGCGCACGATGATCGGCTGATCGAGACCGAGCTCGTGACGCAGCTCCGCGTACTGCTGGGGAGTGAGCCCGGTATCTCCCGCCCGGGACGCAACCGCATCACCGGCAGAGAGTTGGAGGAGCCCGAACGCCAGGATCGACGCGGCGAGCAGGAGGATTACCGCCCTCCCAAGGCGGACGGCCAGCCACAGGCCGGCCGTCCGTATCGCCTGGACGGCGGACGACCGGGTCAATAGACCCTCAGGACGCCGCCATTGTGATAGTTCCCCAGACTGGGCTCGCGTTGGGGTCGACGTCTACGTTCAGGACGTTGGTGCGGGCCCCGTAAAGGCTCACGTCGTAGCGCAGGCAGACCATCGGAATGTCCTTGACGAACTCGCTCTGCAACTTCTCGAGAGCCGCGGTGCGGTCATTCGACGGTGCCAGGGCCGCGGCCACGAAAGGTGCGATTCCCGGCATCGCGGTCGCGCCGCCCATATTGCGCCGCCCATTCGCGGACGTGATGTCGGCGACATCTCGTGTCAGCTCCGGGCTCTCGGTGTAGATGCCGCTGATGGCGTCACAGACGTGCTGGACATAGCACTTACTGAGGATAGTGGCGCCGTCGGTGACTTGAATCGTGACATTGAAGCCGGCCTTCGCCCACTGGGCCTGCATCACCTGAGCCGACTGATTGGTATAAGGACGATCGGTGTGGATGAGCGTGAAGCTGAACCCATTCGGATAGCCGGCCTGGGACAGGAGGTCTTTGGCTTTCTGGGGATCGTAGGCATAGACGTTCCCCAACGTCTTGTCGAAGAGCGGGCTGCTCGGCACCACCCACTGGTAGGCGGGGCTGCCTGTGCCCGCGAAGTCGGTGAGCGACTTGCGATCGCTTGCGTACGCCAACGCCTGCCGGACAAGCGGGTTCGAGAACTTGGTGCCGAAGTTCAATCCGATCCATTCCACGCCGAGGCCCGGGTAGCTCAGGACCTGCTGCTTGGCGTTTCGAACCACGGTCGCCGCCTGATTGTCGAAAAGATGAGCAAGGTCGATCTGGCCCGACGTGAGTGCATTGACCGCAGCGGTCGTGTCCGTGTACGTCGTGATCTGGATCTTGGCGACGCCGGAAGGTGTTCCCCAATAGTGCGGATTGCGGCTGTACGTCGCTGAAACGCCTGGGCTGTAAGAGTCCAATACGAAGGGGCCGGTGCCGTCGGGCTTGATGTTCAGGTCGCCACGGCTGAAGGCCGCCGGGCTGATCATGTAACCTGCCTTGCCGCCGAGGTCGGTGGCGATGGCTGCGTTGGGTGTCTTCAAATTGAGTTGGACAGTGGTGTCGTTGACCGCTACCACCGACGTGATGGGTGCAAGCAGCGTTTTGACCTGCGACCCGCTCAGGGTTTGACCGCGTTCGATGTTGGCTTTTACTGCAGCCGCGTTAAACGCGGTGCCGTCACTGAACGTGACCCCGCTCCGAAGCGTGAGGGTCAGGGTCATCCCATCAGAGGAAAAGCTCCACAGGGTCGCGAGCTTCGGGTGCAGCACATGGTTGCGGTCGGCGAAGAGCAGCGCCTCGTAAGGAGGCCCCCACCAATCAGCGCCATAGGACTGGTTGCTCTTCTGCGGGTCGAGGGTGTCGGCCGCAGCGTTGGTCTCGCCAAAACGCAAGGTGGCGTTCGCGTCCGCGGTTTTGCCGGGGGTACCTCCAGGCTGCGAAGAGCCGCACGCGGCGATCAGGGTTCCAGCGGCCAGGCCGATAGTCAACAGCTTGAACTTGCGATTCATTCTTCTCCAGCCTTGGTGGACCGCCCGCGAGAGGCGGGCCGACTCGACAATTCCTTATAACTGTCCGCCTGAATTGTGAAGGGCACACTGTTTGGTTGTCAAGCGACCGGTACGGTCAGCTCTCGATCGAATCCAGCCACGCGTCGTAGTCCGCTGCTCTCGCCGCGAGAGGCTGGAGGCTGGCATCGGGCGTCAAGATCAAGAAGCGCTCCTCGGCAATTCCCGCGACCAGCAGATCGGCGACCTGCTCGGGAGACAGCGCACGCTCATAGCGATCGCGTGCCAGATCATTGGCCAGGAGCATCGGCGTCTTCATCGCTCCGGGACAGAAGCAAGACACTTTGATGCCCTTGGGCCGGTAGTGGATGGCCAGCCACTCTCCCAGCGACAGGCTGGCATGCTTGGTCACCGAATATGCCGCTTTGCCTGGGTGGGCCGCCAGCGCCACCCGCGAAACGGTCTGCAGAAGGTAGCCGTCGCCGCGGGCGAGCATAGAAGGAAGGACCGCTCGCGCCGCGTAAACGTGAGCCATCACGTGCAGCCGCCACATGCGCTCCCACTCGTCATCGTCGGGTAACTCGCCCGGCCTCCTGGGAGATGAGATGCCGGCGTTGCTGAACCAGATGTCTATCCGGCCGTAGGTCGACTCGGCCAGCGATGCGAGCGCCCGCACGTCCTCCTCTCGGGTCATATCGGCGGCCAACCCGACGCCGCCGATCGCTTTGGCCCGGGCGTGCACCCCGCTAGCCTGGATGTCGGCGAGGACGACATGCGCCCCCTCATCGGCAAAACGCGTGGCGCACCCCGCGCCGACGCCACTCGCGGCGCCTGTGATGACGACCACTTTGTCGCGCAGCTGCAAACCCGTACTCCTCAGGCGCGCAGGTGGGGCAGCACTTCGGTGCCGAATCGCTCAAGCTGGCGCATGGCGTCGCGGTGGGGAAGGCCCTGCCAGTGGGACTTGAACATGAAGTGGGTCATACCGATCTCATCCCTTAGCCGGCCCAGCCGGTCGACGCACTCGGCCGGCGAGCCGGCGATGAACTGAGCATCGACGTCGATGTCAGCTTCCTTCGTCGCCGTCGGGGTGTGCTGACCCGACAGCCCCCACGACCGATAGGTTGCGTAACGGAGCCGGCTGCGCTGGCGCGCCAGCTCCTCGGCCTCGCGTCTTGTGTCGGCGATGATCAGCTCCCGCCGTAGTGGGAAGTCGCCGTCTATTGGCAAACCGTGCGCAAGCCGCTCTTCTATGAATATCTCGCGCAGTTGCGCCAGGCCCTCGTGGCTCGGAAAGGGAGGCGCATACCACGCGTCGCCGAGTCGGGCCGCGCGCCGCACCGACTGCATGGTCTGTCCGCCGATCCAGATCGGTGGCCCGCCCGGTCGGGTCGGACGCACCGCCGGGAGCGCGTCCTCAACCTGCCAGAACTGTCCCTTGAAGTTCACCCGCTCCCCCGACCACAGCGCCTTGATCAGCGCCAGCCCCTCCTCGAATCTCGGCACCTTCGCCTTCGAGTCGAGTCCAAAGGCGCGGAACTCATGCTCCGAGTAACCCAGGCCGGCACCGAAGACGCATTTGCCGTCGGTGATGACATCGAGCGTGGCCACCTGCTCGGCCAGGTCGACGGGGTTGGCCAGCGAAAGCAGCATCACCCCGGTAACCACAGTCATCGTCGGCGCCGCTGACGCCAGGTAGACCAGGTAGGGCACTGGCTGGTAGTAACGGAGCTCGCTGCCCAGGAAGTGCTGGCCGCACACGATGAACTCGAACCCGAGCTGCTCTGCAGTGCTCACCAGCTCGCGATGCTCGCTCAGGTGTTGCTGGTACGGCGTCTCCGCGCCGTAGATAGGCGTCGGCAGGATGCCGAAATGCAGCTGGCCGCCCAACTACTTGCCTCGAGAGCGGACGACGGTCTTGTGCCTGTCCATCGGCTTCCATCCGAGCGCGTCGTCCGCGATCAGGACGGCCTGGATGTTGGCCGAACCCTCGCCTGTCTGCCAGAGCTTGGCGTAGTTCAGGTAGATGGAGATTGGAAGCTCATCGCTGAACGCGTAACCTCCGAAGATCTCCGCGGTGGCCTGGGCGGCCCGATTGCAGACCTCGCCGGCGTAGTACTTCGCAATCGAGCTCTCGCGAGTCGCGATGTCCCCGGCGTCGTATCGAGAAGCGGCCGCGGCGACCAGGCTCCGGGCGGCACGCACCTCGCAGGTCATGTCGGCCAGCTGTTTCTTGATCAGCTGGAAGCTGCCGATTTTCTGGCCGAACGCCTCGCGCTGGTCGGCGTACTCCAGCGCCGCGTCGAGACATGCCTGCGCCAGCCCTACCGACCGCGCTGCGACCGACAGCCGCCCGAAGTCCATGGCGTTCATGGCGACGACGAAACCCTGGCCTTCTTTGCCCAGCACGTGGCTCGCCGGGACCCGGACGTCATCGAACGTGATCGCGTTCGTCGGCATGAGGGTGCCCAGCACCCGGCAGGGCACTCGGGTCACCGTGATCCCAGGAGTGCCCATCGGCACCACGAAAGCGGTCACGCCGCGATGCCCTGCGGTCGGATCGGTCTTTCCGTACACGATCGCCACGTCCGCCACGTTGGCATTGGTGATCCACATCTTGGCGCCGTTGATCACGTAGTCATCGCCGTCGCGCACGGCCCGCGTCCTCATAGCCCCGAGAAAGTCCGAGCCTCCATCGGCCTCGGTCATGGCGTTGCAACCGAGCCGTGTGGCCGCGAGCAGCGCGGGCACGTAGTCATTCACCAGCTCCGGCGTGCCCCAGTTGGCGATCGTGAGTGGGACGGTGGCGGCTTGCAGGTTCATGCCCGCCGACAGCGGCGGATACGCGCGCGCGAGCTCCTCCGCCACGGCTGCGAGAGCCCGGAAGCCGGTCTGCGTTCCGCCCATGCTCTCCGGGAAGCAGCAGCCGAAGAATCCGAGCTCGCCCATCTCGCGATAGAGAGCGCGTGGGAACTCCCCGCGGGCCTCCAGCTCCTGGATGCGCGGCCGCACAGCTTTTTCACCCCATTGCCTCACGACACTGCGGATCTCGGCGACGTCCTGATCGAGGTCGGTGACGGCTTCCACGCGCATGGAGTTCCTCCTCAATTCGGGTCACCGGCGAAAGCCTCTGACACGGGGTCCTTGCAGACGCGAGCGGATTCTATAATAATGATTTACATCGACTCAGGCACGGTGGGAGCAACTGGCGAAAAGGGGGGCCCTCTGAGCAGCACCGAGATCACCCGATACCGTGAGGCTCGCGAAGCGTGGCGCAACCCACACCTCACGCCGAACATCCCAGGGCCGGGCGAGATGCTGTTTCACAAGGGTGTCGTCGGCCGCATCGATGGCGAGGAGCACGTGCAGCGCCGGCGCGCCATGAGCCGGCTCTTGCGCCGGCAGAACCACAAGTGGTTTCGCGACCACGTGCTCTTTCCGACCATCGACCGGGCGATGGCGGAGGCGCTCGCGAAGCGCGACGCCGACGGCCATTCCCGCATCAACCTGATCCCCTGGGCTCAGCACGCGAGCTTCGCCACAGCGGCGGCGCTGACCGGCTTCGATGGCATGGCTGACCCCATCAGGGCCGACGAGCTCTTCCAGATCACCGAGCGAATGCTGAAAGGCCGGCCCAGCAGCTACCACGTCAGCCAGGGCAAGGTCGACCTCGATAGTCCACTGCTCGCGGCCTCGGTAGCGGCACGCACGGAAATTCTGGAGCGGCACTACCGGCCGGCTGTCGAGCGCCGGCGCAAGCTCGTGGAGGAAGTCGAGGCCGGCAGACTCGCCGAGGACGCGCTGCCAAACGACCTTGTGATGCTCATCGTGCTGGGTGTCGATCCGCGTTGGAAGGATGAGGCGCTGGCGGAGCGCGAGGCCTTGTTCCTGCTCAACGCCGCAGTGCACACCACATCGGTGAGCCTTTACTGGTCGCTCCGCGAGCTGTTCGAATGGCGGCGCCAGCATCCCGACGAGGCCGGCCGGTTCGGCGACCAGCATTTCCTGCTCAGGGCCACTGAGGAGGCGATGCGGCTGCACCCGGTCACGATGGGCTTTCCGCGCCGGGTTCTCGAAGCGACCGAAGCCGCCGGCCGGCGTTACGACGAGGGCAGCGTTGCCCTCATCCTGCCGGGCCCCGCCAACATCGACACGTCGGTATGGGGGCCTGACGCGGCCGAGTTCAACCCCGACCGGACCGTCCCGTCCGGGGTCGAGCCCTACGGCCTCGCCTTTGTCGCCGGCGCGCATCTCTGTTTTGGTCAGCCGATAGTCGTCGGCTCGGAAGGCATCGACGGCAGCCTCATGTACTTTCTGACGACGCTGCTCAAGGCAGGCCTCGAGGAGGACAAAGGCGCGGACGATCACTCTCAGCCGTCGCTGGTGGAGACCCGCGGGACCTGGAGCCGCGAACCCGAGGTGTACATGGTTCGGTTTTCGTGAGGCACCACATCGCCACGACGGCAGAGCTCCGGGTCGGGCTGATGAGGTTCGTGGCCGGTGACACCCCGCTGTGCGTGGCCACGCTCGAGGATGGCAGCTGCTTCGCGATCTCCGACGTTTGCACGCACGAGCACGAATCGCTCAGCCAGGGCGCACTGATCGGCTACAAAGTCGAATGCCCAGGGCACCTCTCACTCTTCGACGTCCGCACCGGCGAGGTTCTCGGCGCGCCGGCGCTCGAACCGGTCCAGGCCTTCCCAGTCTTGGTAGAGGGCGACGACGTCTACGTGGATCTGCCGTCATGACGGTTCAGCTCCACGATGCTGAGGCTCGCCCGGCGACAGGCTACCGACATTACTTCGGCGGACGCTGGCAGGATCCGCAGGGCGACGAGACTGTCGAAATCGTCAACCCCGCCACCGAGGAGGTGATCGCCCGGGTTCCGCGGGCCACCCCGGCGGAGGCGGTGCGCGCGATCGAGGCCGCGCGGACAGCGTTCGACGAGGGGCCGTGGCCGCGATTGGCGGGCAACGAGCGGTCGCGCGTGATCCGGCAGTTCGCCGATGCGTTGACGAGGCACCGCGACAGGATCGCCGACATCGTGATCAAGCAAGGTGGGTGCACGTTCGGCCAGACGCGCGCGATGCAGGTGTACGACGCGATCGCTTTGATGTATCGCTACGCGGAGCTGGCCGCCCGGAATCCCATCGACGCGGTGACTCTCGGAGGAGGGCCTTTCGGAGGCGGTGGTTCTGGCATCGGCAGCACGGTCGTCGTGCGCGAGCCTGCCGGGGTCGTATCCGCGATCACGCCGTTCAACTATCCATTCATGTTGAACCTGCAGAAGATCGGTCCCGCTCTCGCGGCCGGCTGCACAGTGGTGCTGAAGCCAACCGAGTATGTCTGTCTCGACGCCGTCGAGATCGCGCGCATCTTCGACGAAGAGACCGACCTGCCCAAAGGCGCATTCAATCTGCTGCTCGGCGGCAAGGGCGACGTGGGCGAGGTCCTGGCCTCGCATCCAATGGTCGATCAGGTCACGTTCACCGGCAGCACGCAGACGGGGCGCAGGATCATGGCGGCCGCGGCCGCCACCGTGAAGCGCGTGACGCTGGAGCTGGGCGGCAAGTCGGCGAACATCATCTTTGCCGACGCAGACCTCGAACAGGCAATGGCAGGCGACTGCGCGTTGGTGATCCGCCATTGCGGCCAGGGCTGCGGTCACTTGACTCGGGTGCTCATTGAGGACGGCATTCACGACCAGGTCGTCGAGCGGATGATCGAGCGCGCCAAGACGGTGCTGGTCGGCGACCCCGCGGATCCGCGCACCGAGATGGGACCCCTCGTCAGTCAAGCCCAATGGGATCGCGTCGCCGGCTACATCCAGTCTGGCATCAACGAGGGTGCGACTCTCGTCTACGGAGGAAAGAAGCCCGCCGGCTTTCCGAAGGGCTATTTCATGGAGCCGACGATCTTTGCCGGCGGCCGCAACGAGATGAAGATCGCCCAGGAGGAGATCTTCGGGCCGGTGGTTGCCGTGCAGCGCTTCAACGGCGAGGACGAGGCCGTCCGGATCGCGAACGATTCCATCTACGGGCTCAACGGGGGCGTATGGAGCGGCGACCTGGCACGCGGGCTGCGCGTGGCCGGCCGAATCCGTACCGGCATGATCAGCGTCAACGGCAGGGGGGACGCGGGCCGCGAATACCCCTATGGCGGTTACAAGCAGAGTGGACTCGGCCGCGAGTTCGGGGTGTGGGGCTATCTCGAGTACACGGAGCTCAAGACCATCAAGTACACCGCTCGGTGAGCAGCTGTCGATGAAGCTCGAGAACAAGGTCGCCATCGTCACCGGGGCCGCGCAGGGGATCGGACTGCGCTATGCGGAATTCCTGGCTCGCGAGGGTGCGAAGGTCGCAATCGTCGACATCAAGGCCGAGGCAGCCGCCGAGGCAGCCGCCTCGATCGCCGCCACTGGAGCCGCGGCGATCCCGCTCGTCGTCGACGTCTCGGACGCGGAGGCGACGCGGAACATGGCACGTCAGACGGCGGAGCGGTTCGGCGGCATCGACATCCTAGTCAACAACGCAGCCATCTACGCCGGCTACATCCACTACGGCTTGATGGAGCTGCCGCTCGACTACTGGCAGAAATTCCTGGACGTCAACCTGACCAGCGTGCTGCTCTGCACGCAGGCGGTCGTGCCGTACATGAAGAAACGCGGCCAGGGCAAGATAGTCAACCAGTCGTCGGCCGGCGCCGCTGCCGCGAGCAGCCACTACGGGCTCACCAAGCTGGGGGTGCAGGGCCTGACCGTCGGGCTTGCCGCTTCGCTCGGCCAGTACCGGATCAACGTCAACTGCATAGCGCCCGGCATCACCGACACGGCCGCCACGCGCGGTCACTACACCGATGAGCAGTTGAAGGAGATGGTGGCGAACCGCGTCCCCATCGGTCTCATGGCCACCGTCGACGACATGGCGCACGCGCTGATCTACCTCGTCTCCGACGAGGCGAACCTGGTAACAGGCACGGTGCTGCATGTCGATGGCGGCATGGTCAGGCATCCGGCGTGATGGGGAGGGAGCGGTGACACAGACGCTGCGCGACAAGGTGGCCATCGTGACCGGAGCGGCTCAGGGCATCGGCAAGGCATATGCGGAGACCCTGGCTCGGGAGGGTGCGGCCGTCGCCGTGGTCGATATCAAAGGTGACAAGGCGCGGGAAGTGGCGAGCGCGATCACGGCCGGTGGCGGGCGGGCGATCGCGATCTCGACTGACGTGTCGAACCCCGAGCAGGTCGAGGAGATGTGTCGGGTTACCGCACGGGACCTCGGCGGCCTCGACATCCTCGTCAACAACGCCGCCATCTACGAGGGATACGTGAGTCACCCGCTCGAGGAGGTTCCGATCGACTATTGGAATCGTTTCCTCGACGTCAATGTGACCAGCGTCCTTCTGTGTTCGAGAGCGGCCGTGCCTTATATGCGCCAGCGAGGCAAGGGCAAAATCGTGAACCAGTCCTCGGATGGGGCGCAGGCATGTAACAACCAGTACGGGGTTTCGAAGCTGCTGGTGCAGGGCCTCACGGTCGGATTCGCGCAAACTCTGGCACGAGAGAACATCACGGTCAACGCCGTCTCACCTGGACCGATCAACACCGAAGCGACGCGCGGCAAGTATCCGAACGACGAGCTGGTGGCGAGAGTTCCGCTGGGACGGATGGGAACCGTGGAGGACGTGTCCGAGTTCCTGGCCTACATCGTCTCCGACCGCGCGGATTGGATCACCGGCCAGATCTTCCGCATCGACGGCGGCTTCTGGATGCGCCCCGGGTAGGCGGGCGACGATCGTGGAGTTTGGAGCGTTCGTTCCTTACATCGTCCCCAAGGCGATTGACCGCGACACCTTCCTGACGTGGTGTCGCCGCATCGACGACGGGCCTTTCGTGACGCTGGCCCACGGGGAGCGCACTCGCTGGCACACCCTCGAGCATTTCACCGCGCTCGCGGCGATGGCGGTCGCCACCCAGCGGGTACGCCTGTGGAGCTACACGGTGAACGTGCCGATGCACCCGACGGCCTTCCTGGCCAAGCGGATCGCGAGCATCGACATCCTTTCGGGCGGGCGCTACACGATGACCGCCGCCATCGGCGG
>WNFJ01000005.1_pt1 | contig 20780 bp, 18 predicted proteins | sample 5400461 | NCBI WGS metagenome assembly WNFJ01 (sample SAMN13153349, study PRJNA577476) | soil metagenome | isolation source: 115 cm saprolite on Douglas fir-dominated hillslope | place: USA:California | collected 2013-09-17
TGAAGCGTAACCGGCAGGATTTTCACGTCCTGCCGCCGGAAGACTTCTACGTTTTTCTGCGCCAGCGGATCGAGCAGCTCGGGCTGGAACGGTTCATCAAAGCTTCCGACGTCGGGCAGTTTCTGGACGATCTACGCAGCTTCTTTGACCGCTGCCACGAAGAGCTGGTCGGGCCGGAACAGTTTCGGGCCTATGTGGACTCCTTGCGGCCGGAAGCTGGCCTGCCGCGCAACTGCAAATCGAAAGAGGTCGAACAACTGGGCCCGGCGGAGATCATCGGACGCTGGCAGGAGATCGCTCGCGTGTACGAGAACGCCATGCGGCTGCTGGAGCGGGAGAACCTGGGCGCCTTCGGCATGATGATCAGCCGCGCCGTCAGACTGCTGCAATCGGACCCGGAGTTGCTCGAGCAGGAGCGGCGTCAGGCGCGCTTCATCCTGATCGACGAATTTCAGGATTGCAATTCCAGCAACATCATCCTGGCGGAGTTGCTGGCCGGTGCGGAGCAGAACATTTTTGGCGTCGGCGATCCCGACCAGGCCATCTACCGTTTTCGTGGCGCTTCCAGCGCAGCCTTCGAAGAATTCCAGCGTAGGTTCCCGCGCACCGGTGGTGTGATCCTCGATGAGAACCAGCGCTCGCGGGGCAATATTCTGCGCGTGGCCTTTGCCGCCATCGACCAGAACCCCCACGTCCGTTCCGCGAGCGCCAGCGTTGATTTTGAACGCGCGCAGCTGCAGTCGGGCCGCGACCGCCGCGACATCGAAATGGGACGCTTCGTCTTTGATGACCGGGTCGAAGCCGTGATAGGCCAAGGCGACGGGCAGGAGGCTGCCGACATCGCGGAGGAAATCCTGCGGCTGCGGGAAATATCCGGCAAGAAAGAGAGGCTGTCGCTGGCCGTGCTCTATCGCTCGCATTTTCACCGCGAGAAGCTGATCGAATCGCTGGCCGCCAGAGAGATTCCGTTTCTGGTGAAAGGAATGGACGTGTTGGAGACGCCTATGGCCCGCGATCTCCTGGCGGTGATGCGGGCGGTCACCAACCAATGCGACGCTGACAGCCTGTTCCGCATCAGCGCGCTGCCCCAGTTCGAAGTTGCGCCTCAGGAGCTGCGCGCGCGCCTTGCCGGAGCGGGCCGCGACCGGACTTTCAAAGACGTCTTGCAGATGATGGAATCCGGCCAACGCGTGGTGGCTGCGGTCCATGCGGCGGACGAGTTTGTGGCGCAACAGAAACTCAACGCTTCGGGTGCGCTCACCTATCTGGTCCGTCAGTTTGCTCTGCCGGAGGGTGATCCCGTAGTCCGAGCCTTGAAACGCTTCGTTGCCGAGTGGGAGAACAAGCCGTTCATGCCCGCGAAATCGCTCCCGGCCTTTCTGCAATACCTGGAGTTCTACCGTGCGGGCGGCGGCGCCGTTCCCATGCTGTCAGAAGCGGAGATGGCCGCGGCAGAGGAGGAGAATCCCGACGCGGTGCGTCTGATGACGGTACACGGGGCCAAGGGGCTTGAGTTCTCGCACGTCTGGATCCTGCGTGCCATTGCGCCAGGATTTCCCGTGTCTTTCCGGGAGCCTTTGTTTGAGTTTCCCCAGGCCTTACGCAGCTCGATTGCCGTGGGCGACAGCAAAGAGGTGAATGAGCAGGAAGAGCGCAGGTTGTTCTACGTGGCCATCACCCGCGCCCGCGACCGCCTGTCGATCCACGCGCGTCCGGGGCGCGGGCAGGACCGCACGCCCCCGGGGTTTCTGCGGCCTTTGCTGCAGAATCGGACACTGGCGTCGGCGCTTGCGAGCCGCAATGCTCTCCAGCCTGCCGGCGCGCCGGAAGCCGAAGTTGAAATTTCGCCTGCCGGCTCCTGGATGCTGCTGCCGCCCGCCTTCCAAGCCGGCGATCTTGCCCTGAGCGCGCACGCCGTAGAGAGTTACTCCACCTGTCCTTTGCAGTTCAAGCTGGAGAAGGACTGGAGGATACCGGGCGAAGCCGCCGCAGCTATGCAATACGGAAGCGCCGTGCACACCGTGTTACGCCAGTATTATGATCCGTCGCCGCACGCGCCTAAGGTGACAGTGGACGACACGATACAGGCTTTCCGGCAGGAGTTTTCGAAAGCCGTGGTCGACGATCCGATGCAGCGGGCGTTGTACGAGAAGCTGGGTGCGCAACAGTTGCGAACGCTGCTTGAATCCAGGCCGCGTGGCTCAGTGGACGTTGTGGCCGCCGAGGTTTCCTTCAGCTTCGGCCTGGGCGCGCAGAAAATTGTGGGCCGCATTGACCGTCTCGACCGCGTCGAGGGCAACACCGTGCGCGTGATCGATTACAAAACCGGCGCCGCCAAGACTCCGCGTTATGCTGAAGACAGTCTGCAGCTTTCCATCTACGCCATGGGAGCGCGCGCCTTGGGCTTCGTTCCCCGGGAGCTCGCTTTCCTCAACCTCCAGGGGAATGAAGAGGTGACAACCACGCGCTCCGCGACGCAGTTGGACAAAGCGCGCCAGAGAATCGAGGATGTGGCGGGCGGCATTGCCGCCGGCAACTTTGCGGCGAAACCGGGCCAGCATTGCCAGTGGTGCGCCTACCGCCGGCTGTGTCCGGCCACCGAGCAGCGCGTGTTCGTTCCGGTGAAGGCGCTGGTGGCGCAGACTGGGGTGGGCGGATGACTCTGATAGCGATTGTGGTCGGATTGTCCGCGGTGTTGATCAGCGTGGCCCTTCTCCTACGCAGACCGGCGGCGAGGGACAACGATGCCGGGTCCCGGGAGGTGCGCAATGACGTTGCGCTGCTGCGCGAGACCACCGAAAAATCCATCCAGAACATCAATACCGTCTTTTCCGGCCAGTTGCAAGCGGTGACCACGAACGTGCAGTCGTCGCTGGCCACCGTAACCGCGGAACTGGGAAGCCGTCTGGACAGCATCAACCGCCACGTCACCGAGCAGTTGAACCAGGGCACCAACGTGATGAGTGCAAACAGCGAAGTTTTCGGCAAGAACATCGCGGCGGTGCAGACCACGTTTGCCGGATTGCAGAGGCAAGTCGGAGAGATGACCGAGCAGGCACGGCAGCTTGGGGAGATTTCCAAGGCGGTGACGGCCATTGAGCACGTGTTGCGGGCTCCCAAGCTGCGCGGCAACTTCGGCGAAGAGCAACTGGAGAACTTGCTCAGCCTGGTCTTTTCCAAAGAACAGTACGCAATGCAATATCGCTTTTCCACCGGCGAGATCACCGACGCGATCGTGTTCCTGCCGCAAGGGAACGTGGCCGTGGACTCCAAATTCCCGCTCGAGAACTTCCGGCGCATCACCGAGGCGGCGACAGAGGAAGAGAAGAAGATTGCGCGGCGCGACTTCCTGCGCGATGTCCGAAAGCGCGTGGACGAGGTTGCCCTTCGCTACATTCGCCCGTCAGAAGGTACCCTGCCTTTTGCCCTGATGTACGTCCCCGCCGAGAACGTGTACTACGAAACCATCATCCGCGATGAAGAAGGCTTTCAGTTATACCGCTATTGCCAGGAGAAGCGCGTCATCCCGGTTTCCCCGAACTCGCTCTACGCGTACCTGCAGACCATCATGGTGGGCCTCAAGGGCATGCAGGTGGGCCAGCGGGCGCAGACCATCGTCCGCGAGATCGAATCGCTGCGGATTGAGCTGGAAAAATTTACCAGGGCCTATGACACTGTCGGCCAGCACATCAAGAACGCGGCAGCGAAGTTGGAAGAAGGATCCAGGTTGCTCAATAAAGTGGAGCTGCGCGTGGAAGGCCTGACCGGAGAAGGCGCCGAGCAGCAGACTCTGTTTGAGGAAAAAAAGAAGTCGCTGGGAGCTGGAATGTAGGGTACGTCCCTGAAGGAGACAGGCTGAATTACGGCGGGTCTCTGAGCGGCCAATAAGATTTCTGCAATTGAGTCCGTGAGCCCGGCTGGCGCAGCGACAGGGCTTCTCTCCCAGAAATCCAAGCGGCGAGGCCGGAGTCGCGCCGAGCCTGCACCAGGCGCAGAAGGGCGATTGCCACGGCGAAGCGGTCGAGCGGTTTGGAGCGCAGCGACAGGAAATAACGAAGGGGACGCTTGCGCGTCCCCTGTCTTGTGTGGCTGAAGAGCTGTTACTTTTTCTTGCTACCCTTCTTTTTCTTGCCACCCTTTTTCTTGGTTGCCATGTTGCTATTCTCCCTTTTCCATTCTTCATGGATGTGCGGTCTAAGTGAAAAACCGCAATTGATGATTGTATAGAGTTATTGAAAATCGAAGTCAAGAAAAAAATTGATGACACTCTTGATGGCGGCTTGACGGCAAGGCATCAGTTTTGATGATCACGGCATCGCGGGAAAGCCCTTGCGCGCAACGATGAAGAGAAGCACGCCCGAAAAAGCATCATGCCACGCATGCGCCATCATTCCCGGCCGCAGACTCTTGCGCCACAGCGCGAGGAACCCGAACATCATGCCGAAAACAAAAATCACGATCATGCGCCGAGTACCTTCGTAACCGTGGCCCGCGCCGAAGACCGCGGCGGAGGCAACAAGTCCAACGTAGATATTTCCGGTGAGCGCCCCGAGCTGCCGTTGCAGGTAGCCGCGGAAGATTATTTCCTCTACGAATCCCGCAACCGTGCTCAGCGCGACGAAGAGTGCGAGGCCGCCCCAACTGTGAGGCGCCAGCACTTCAGCCAGCTTCCTGGTTTCTGCCATCTGCGACGCTTTCGCCAAACCCAGGGCGACGCTGAGCCCGTAGAGAATACCGGCCGCGACAATCCAGAAGCCGGCCGCGATGGCCACATCCAGCAGAAATGCTTCTGGGGTGTCCCAACGGCCGCCGATGAGTTCACGAATTTTCGTCTGCTTGAGACGCAGGCCGATCCAGACCACGAAAAGCAAGAACAACTCAAAGGCAATCGTGAACGCGTATTGGGCGATGCGCGCCTTCTCGGTTACAGCGCCGGAGCCGTGGGACACGACTCGGGTCGCGATCAAAGCTGTGACATAAGAGTTGGCCAACAACACAACTATGATCAATACCGTGTGCCAGATGGGAGCCAGAAGCTTTTTCTCTTCCCGGGCGGGTTGCCCCGGGGGCAGGGCTTGCGCAAGAGGATCGAAGCCGAGTCCGGAAGGCGGCTGAGTTGTCATAGAAGCGTCTCGCCGCCCATCTTATAATGAAAGGTTTGGAATCGCATAAGGAGATGTTATGAGAGACACGGTCATCATCAGCGCAGTACGCACGCCTATTGCCAAGTTTCAGGGGGCGCTCGAAGGTTTCTCCGCGCCGCAGCTGGGCGCCATCGCGGTTCGCGAGGCGGTGAAGCGGAGTGCATCATGGGCCTGGTGGTCGCGGCAGGGCTGGGTCAGAATCCGGCGCGCCAGGCGGCGCTGAACGGCGGGCTGCCGGCCACAGTCGGCGCCATGACGATCAACAAGGTTTGCGGCTCGGGACTGAAGGCGGTGGGGCTGGCGGCCCAGGCTATCCAGACCGGGAACGCGGAGATCGTGGTGGCCGGGGGCATGGAGTCCATGACCAATGCTCCCTATCTGCTGCCGCAAGCGCGCAAGGGTTATCGCTTAGGCAACTCGCAGATTATCGACTCGGTGGTCAACGACGGCCTCTGGGATGTTTACAACAATTACCACATGGGCATGACCGGCGAAAATGTCGCGCAAAAATACGGCGTGACCCGCGAACAGCAGGACGAGTACGCGGTGAACTCGCACCGCAAGGCGGTGCAGGCAATGAAGGAATGCCGCTTCAAGAGCCAGATCATTCCCGTTGAGCTTCCCGCCAAGAAAAAGGGAGAGGCCCCGACGCTGTTCGAGAAAGACGAGGGGCCGCGCGAGGATACTTCCGCGGCCGCTCTCGGCAACCTGAAGCCGGTGTTCAAGAAGGACGGCACCGTCACCGCCGGCAATGCCTCCACCATGAACGATGGCGCGGCCGCGCTCGTGGCAGTCAGCGGGGAAAGAGCCAAAGCGCTGGGCGCAGAGCCCATGGTCCGCATTGTGGCCCAGGCTACCAGCGGCATCGCGCCGGAGTGGGTGATGATGGCGCCGGTGGACGGAATCAGAAAAATCTGGACCAAGACGGGCTGGAAGCCGGAGGAAGTGGATCTCTACGAGATCAATGAGGCTTTCGCGGTGCAGTCCGTCGCCGTGATTAAGGAACTGGGAATCGATCCTGCACGAGTGAACGTGAACGGGGGGGCCGTGGCGCTGGGACATCCCATCGGAGCCAGCGGCGCGCGCATCCTTGTGACGTTGATCCATGAATTGATCCGCCGCAACGGCCGGCGAGGCATCGCCGCGCTGTGTCTCGGCGGCGGGAACTCAGTGGCCATGGCGGTGGAAAGAAGCAATTAGCAAATAGCATATAGCAACTGGCACAGCTAAAGCTGGAACCACTGCGCCGCGTACGGACGCATGTCGGAAGCACCGCACATATAATCCGAGGTTTCGTCTTGAAAGGGATTCTTGGGTCGGCTTTAGCTGTGCGAATTGCCCTCTGCTAATTACTATGTGCTTTCCGGCGCATCGTCCACCAACATCTTCCTCAGGCGCCGGTAGAGCTGCTGCACGTTCTCATACAACTCGGAAATCCCCACTGTGTAGTTGTTGATGCTGGAAGCGTCAATGTCGGCGGTCACGTTGTGGGCCAGCTTGCGGAGCATGTGCATGCGCTCTGCTTCCAGTTGCGGCAGGACATCAAAAGGATCGCCGCCGGTAGAATGCAGATCAGCCCACTGCTGCACGGTCCATGCCGTCTGCCGAACGTGCTCTACAGCGTCATGGAGCTGAGCGATAAGGCGGGGATCGATCCTGTCTTTCACCAGGTTCTGCTCGAGTTCGTTCAAGTCGGCGATGGCGCGCATGATTTTCTGCGACATGGCGCCGGTGCCGGGCTGCGGTGGAGCGGGTCGCGGCGGCGGATTCATTTGCGCTGTGCGGGTGGGCCGCGTGACCGGCGCCAGCGGAACCCGGACCGGTTCCTCGGGTAGAAACACGCGCTTTTCTTCCGGCTGCATCTCATGGGCGCCAGCCAGCGAGCCTATCAGGGATTCAAGCTTGTGCTGGTCTTCCGTGGCCAAGTGCACGAACTCGAGCCCCATGCCCACAGCGTGGTTCGATGTCTTCACCTGCGCCCGTCCGCGAAATTCCACATCGCGAGCGCGTAGCAGAAAAAGCACTTCGCTGCCCACGGGCAGAGTGGAGACAGCTTCCACATAACAGCCCTCGAGGCTGATATCGCTCAGGTTCGCAAAAATCTGAGGAGCGCTTTCATTGCGGCGAAGCTCCACTCCACCTGTACAGGCGTGGCGGGTTGACTTTCGTCGGCTGGCGGGGATCTCAGGCATAGACTTCAGCTTCAGTTCCCTACGCGGCCTGCGTAAGGCGAACGAGCTGATACTACTTTCAAATGCAGGGTGGATTCAACTGAAACCGAGACTTTCGTAACCCGCCCGCAAGCGGGAAGTTTCGAATTTCGTCTTGCGGTTTTTCGGGAACCCAAGGCGCGGGGATTGAAGTGGCCAGTGGAGAACCGCGCGACGCCCGTTGCCGGAAGATCGAGTGAAATTCACGGCAGTCTGCCTGTCCTTCATTTAAGATGGATAGCTCTTGTTACAATTTGCCCCGGGCACGGGAATGCAAGCAAGCATGCTCTTCAAGACCCAGAGCGCGGCAGTCTACGGTATCGACGCCAGCATCATTGAAGTGGAAGTCGACGTCAGCGCCATGCGCACGCTGGAGGACAACTTCCAGACCGTGGGCCTGCCGGACGCCGCGGTGCGCGAGAGCCGGCAGCGCATCCGCGCCGCGCTGAGAAATTGCGGGTACGAAGTCCCGCAAACGCACATCACCATCAACCTGGCCCCGGCGGACATCAAGAAAGAAGGCTCGGGTTTCGATCTGCCCATGGCCCTGGGCATCCTGGGGGCCTACGGAGGCCTCGTGAAGAAGGAGCTGGCGGAGTACGTGATGGTGGGCGAACTCTCCCTCGATGGCGGCGTGCGCGGGGTGCGCGGCGCGCTGCCCATCGCCATTGCCGCGCGGGCGAAGAAAATCCCCAACCTCATCGTGCCGGAAGTGAACGCACGCGAAGCCGCGGTGGTCAATGGCGTGAACGTCTATCCAGTCAAGTCGCTGATTGAGGTGGTCAATCTGCTGAACAGCGGCAACGGCGTTTCCCCGCTGAAGGTGGATGCCAAGGAAATGCTCTCGGGCGAACACACCGGCGGGGCCAACTTCAAAGAAGTCCGCGGGCAATTCACCGCCAAGCGTGCCTTGGAGGTGGCCTGCGCCGGCGGGCACAACATTCTCATGATCGGGCCGCCGGGCTCGGGAAAGACGATGCTGGCTAAGCGCATCCCCGGGATCCTGCCGCCGCTCACGTTCGAAGAAGCGCTGGAGACAACCAAGATCCACAGCGTGGCCGGCGTGCTTGACGGCACGGCCGGCCTGGTGGGCGCACGACCGTTCCGCTCGCCCCACCACACCATCTCCGACGCCGGCTTGATCGGCGGCGGGATCATACCGCGTCCCGGCGAGGTCTCGCTCTCCCACAACGGCGTGCTGTTCCTGGACGAACTGCCGGAGTTTCCCCGCAATGTCCTGGAAGTCATGCGCCAGCCGCTCGAAGACGGCAGCGTCTCTATTGCCCGGGCTTCCATGTCGCTGACTTTTCCGGCGCGCTTCATGCTGGCTTCGGCCATGAACCCTTGCCCCTGCGGGTACCACGGGTCGGCCATGCGCGATTGCCAGTGCTCGCACACCATGATCCAGCGCTACGTCGCGAAAATCTCAGGCCCGTTGATGGACCGCATTGACATCCACATTGACGTCCCGGCGGTGAACTACAAGGAGCTGCGCGGCAGTGACAGCAAGTCAGAAAGCTCGGCGCAGATTCGCGAGCGCGTAGTGCGGGCCCGCGAAGTCCAGCTCAACCGGTTTGCCGCCGCCGGTGAGCGCAGCTACTCGAATGCGCAGATGGGTTCGCGCGAAATCCGCACTTTCTGCGAACTGGGCACGGACAGCGAGCGCATGCTGGAGCGGGCCATGCAACAACAGGGTCTGAGCGCCCGCGCCCATGACCGGATCTTGAAAGTTGCGCGAACGATTGCTGATCTCGAAGTCAATCCGCAAATTGAGAGCAAACACATCGCAGAGGCCATCCAATACCGGACGCTCGACAGAACCTACTGGACCTAGTTCCTGTCGCTTCGCTCCAAACCGCTTAACGGTTTCGATCCAGCAGGAATTTCTCTGCTCTTGGCGCAGGCGCGGCTCGCCGCGCGAGTCGGGCTCGCCGCCTTTGTCGTTGGCCGTATCTGTCGCTCCGCTCTAAACCGCTTAACGGTTTCGATCCGGCAAGACTTCCGCTGATCCAGCAGGCGCCGGGCAAGGACGCTTGGTCGCGAGCGCAGGCTGAGGGCCGCAATCTGGTGTGACGAAAATCACAGCCCCACCCTCCGCGTCCGCGTACTCTGACGCGAGCGGTCAAAATTTGAGGAGATTGCGGATGCAAAAGGCCCCTTTCGTTTTCTTTGCGGTATCGGTCCTCGTGGTGTTGGGTGTTGCCTTTCAGGATTCGGTAGTGCAGGCGATCTCGTTTGTTCCTCTTCCAGCGCCAAAGGTGGCTCCGGTCGCGCAGACCTTTGTGGGCAAGATCTCCGACAGCCAGTGTGCCGCCAATGGCTCGCACGACGCGGTGATGAAGAAGGCCAGCGTGAACTCGCCCGCCAATTGCGTCCGGGGTTGCGCGAAGAAACACGGCTTGGTCCTGATCGATGCCTCCAGCAAGACGGTCTACAAGCTCGATAACCTGGCCAAGGCGCTTCCGTTCGCTGCCCAGAAGTCAACAGTGACGGGCACGCTGGACAAAGGCACGAACACCATCCACGTGATCAGCGTTGCAGCCGCGAAGTGACCGCCGCCCGGCGATGAGGCGGTCTTGTCCAAGACGGAGTCAACCTCGCGTGAAAATCTTCCTTAAGAGCTTGTGACCGGATCCGAGCGGGACCGTATACCACGAACTTAGCCGTAAGCTATTGGTCATAAGTAATTTATTCACCAGCGGTCAGCTCAAGAGATGTGAGGCGGATCAATAGGAGTAGTTACTTTGGAACACCCACCACCGTTTTTAAGTACGATCCTCAGCTGTCTTGCAGTAACATACGAAAACTGGCCGGTAGTTCTATAGTCTCCATTAGCCTAAAAGCTGCTTCGAAAACGCATATGACGCAACTCACTCCTGAGCGTGCTCGTAGAAGCTCGCGTGTCCTGGTTTCCCTGCCGCTGGCGGTTTCCGGCCAGAAGAGCGATGGCTCGCACATCAGCGGGGCGGCGGAGACCATCTTGGTGAATCGCCACGGTGCCAGAATCCGCTCCACCGTGCCTCTGGAGCCAAAAATGGAGGTGCGAGTGGCCATGCTCGCGCCTTACAAATGGCGCGTGGGCCAGGTCGTGTGGGCCGACACGCGCGAAAGCGAATACGGAATCGAACTGAGCCGGCCGGAGAACTTCTGGGGCATCTATTTTCCTCCTGAAGATTGGGAGCTGGCGGTCCCTGCGGTCACTGTGTTCAGCGCCCATGAGAGCACCGGAGCTATCCAGTACCGCGGAGCGCAGAAGAAATCGGAAGCCGCGCGGGCCGCGGAGCCACTGCGGATTCCGGAAGGCGGCACCATTGCCATCCTGAGGGGTGTAGCCTCCAACGGCGTGCCCTTTCAGGAACGCGACCTGATTCTTCCCGTGGGTGACAGTCATGGATCGATGCTGATTGGTCCCATGGTGGAGATTGGCGCGCGCATGAGCGTGATCTTCAGCAAGAGCAACGTGGAAGGGGCCGTGGTTACCGCGGTCTCTCACAGCCGCGAGTATGACCGCTGGAGGATCTGGTTGCAGTTCATGCGGGCCGCCTCGGCGAGTACGCACTGAAGGCGCACGCGTTTTGAAGTTGTTTGCAAAAGCCTGAGGGTCATCTTCCCAAAGAATCCAAAATAATGCAGAGATCCGGCTGCATGCGCGGCTGTCCCGCCTTTATACTCTTGCCTTAACTTAGTTGAGGAGCTGAGCGGAATGAAGCGTCTCTTTGTCGTTCTGGTTTTTCTGGCAAGCGGCTTGGCGCAGCAATCGCCCAAACCGGCGCCCGCACCTGCGCCGAAGACCACTTACATTCGGGCTGGACGCGTATTTGATGGAACGGCGGACAACCTGCGCGAAAACATGGTGATTGTGGTGGTGGGCGAGCGTATTCAAAGCATGGGGGCGTCGAGTACGGTTTCCATCCCCGCCGGCGCCACCGTGATCGACCTTTCCCGCGCTGTTGTGCTGCCTGGCCTGATTGATTGCCACACACATCTGGGCGCCCGCGCCGACCGATATGACGAGATCTACCACTTCAAGGACACGCCGTTTCAGAGCGCGTTCGCGGCCACGCTCAACGCGCGCAAGACGCTCGAGGCGGGTTTCACTACCGTGCGCGACGTCGGCTCGCTGCCGTTTCTGGCTGTGGACCTGCGCAACTCCATCAACGAAGGATTGATTCCCGGGCCCCGGGTTGTAGCCAGCGGTCCGGGGATTTCCATCACCGGCGGGCACGGCGACCTGAATAATTTTTCGCCGCAGACGCGCGTCAGCATGTTTCCAGAGGAGCGCAACTTCGCCATTGCTGACGGCGTTGACCAGATCCGCCACGTAGTGCGAGCGCAAGTGAAGTACGGCGTGGATGTGATCAAGATACTGGCTACCGGCGGCGTGCTTTCCAAGGGCGACAGCCCGGGCGCCCCCCAGTTTACGCCCGAAGAACTGAAGGCAGCGGCTGATGAGGCGCACATGGCCGGCCGCAAAATCGCCGCGCACGCCCATGGGACGCAAGGAATCAAGAACGCGATTCTTGCCGGCATCGATTCTATCGAGCACGCCAGCCTGATCGATGATGAGGGTATCCGCTTGTCCAAGGAGCATGGCACGTACCTGGTGATGGACATCTACAACGACGACTACATTCTGGGAAAGGCGATTGAGTTCGGACTGCCCAAGGAGAATGTCGAGAAGGAAAAAGCGATTGGACGGCTGCAGAGGGAAAACTTTGAGCGCGCCGTGAGAGCCGGCGCCAAGATGGCCTTCGGCACTGACGCCGGCGTCTATCCTCACGGGGACAACGCCAAACAATTCTTCTACATGGTGAAGTTCGGCATGACGCCCGCGCAGGCGATTCGCGCTGCCACCAGCAACGCCGCCGATCTCATCGGACGGTCCAAGGACGTGGGCGCGTTGGAAGCCGGAAAATATGCAGATTTGATCGCGGTAAACTCCGATCCACTCCAGGACGTGCGCGCTCTGGAAAACGTCGGCTTCGTCATGAAGGGCGGGGTCGTGTACAAGGACGCGCTTACCGCCCAGCTCGCGAAGTGATCGCGGAGAAGCCGTTTCCCGGCGTTGCGGGATCAATCGACGCCTGTTTACGATGGAGGCAGGAGGCCCTGCCGGTCCCGCAAGCAAAGGAGAACCTTCATGCGACTTTCTTCCGCAATCATGTTTTGTGCCCTGTGCTGCACGTTCACTTCCGCAACCGCTCAGCAGAACGCTGCGAAGATGAGTGCCATCCAATCGGCTGCTGATGGCTCGAACCAGAGCGACATTCAGGAATTGCGCAAGGACGTGGAGACGATGCGCGTGATAGTGCAGCAGATGGAAACCAACCTGGCGTTCGTGGATACTACGCAGTCCCCGCTGAAGCACCAGTTCCAGTTGGAAATCGACATGTGGAAGACAGTAATTGCGCGGATGGAGCGGAGACTCAACGAGTCGAAAGCACCCTGAGCAGGGTTCCTTAGCGACGACTCAGCGGACACGTGGACTGTATGCAATGGCCGGTTCCTCGAGATTCGTGACGCAGGGCGGAGTTCTGGAGGATTCCGTGCTGGCGCGACGCTGGGAGTCAGGTGCGATCAGCCGCGATGCGCTGATCGCCTATTCTTCCGCGTGCGGCACTGGTCCCGACGCCGTTCCGCTCCCGGAGACATCTCCCAGGGCGAGCTAGAGAACATCATCACGGACATGGCCAGCCTGGCGGTGAAGTGGCAAAAACCACTATCAGCCAGGCTGCTGCCGGTGCCAGGAAAGAAGGCCGGCGGTTTGGCAGCCCCTACCTTGTCAACATCCATATACGTTATACGTTGATACTCACCCGGGGGTTTGCTCACCAGCTTCATTCTTTCCTTATGTGATGAAAAAAAAGGACTTAGGAGCTCTGGAGAGGCGCAGAAAAACTCTTGACCGATAGGGTCTTTTCCCGTTAACTTATAGCATCCACGGACGCCGAGCTGTGATTCCGGGTATCGGAGCCGCTCGAACGAACTTTTTGAGCAACTCAGAACGTACTGCCTGCGTCTAATAGGCGCACAAGGGCTTTCTGGCAATTTCCCTCGAAATCAGAGTCGTGTGCTCTCGAAGTCGGCACAAGGATTCGGCGATTAGGTTCGCCCAGACCCTCGGTCATTACAAAGGATTTCGAATTCATACGTTTACTTAACCCTTGGCAACAAGGGAATCTACTCACATCACGAAACGATGCGAACTAATAAAGGAGAAAATCAATGCGTTCTGACCTCATCTATGAAGCGCTTGATACCGTGACCAACCGTTATCTTTTGTGCCAGCTGGTGTCCAAGGCAACGCGGAAGTTCCACAAGCCGAACACCCGTATCCAGGAGACGATGAATGACGTGCTGGCGCGGGTGGGCGATGCCGGGCAGGCGGAAGAGGTAATCACCGTGTCAACAGAAAGAGTTGCCGAACCCCAGCGTCGCGCTGCATAATAGACTTTCCTGAAAATCCCGCCAGGCCAGGCGGTCTGGCGGGTCCTCGGGTAACCCGGGGCCAGGCCAGAAAGTTCTCGCCTCTGAATCACCGGCGTCATCCTCCCACATCCATCAAAAATCCCGTAGGTGAATATGACAATTGCGGAGCTAAAAGAAAAGAACATCACTGAACTTACTAAGATTGCGCGCACGCTGGACCTCCCCGGCGCCAGCGGCCTGCGCAAGCAGGACCTTATTTTCAAAATCCTGCAAGCCCAGAGCGAGAAAGAAGGGCACATCTTCGCGGAAGGCGTTCTGGAGATCCTGCCCGATGGCTACGGCTTCCTGCGTTCGCCGGACTACAACTATCTGCCCGGCCCTGACGACATCTACGTTTCGCCGTCGCAAATCCGCAAATTCGACCTGAAGACCGGCGACACCATCAGCGGCCAGGTTCGTCCTCCGCATGAGGGTGAAAAATATTTCGCTCTGGTCAAGATTGAAGCGGTCAACTTTGAATCGCCGGAGGAAGCGCGCAACAAGATCCTGTTTGATAACCTGACGCCGCTTTATCCCCAGGAGCGCCTCAAGCTGGAGACCGTGCGCGACAACTTCACCGCCCGGGTCATGGACCTGCTCACGCCCATCGGCAAAGGCCAGCGCGGCCTGATCGTTTCTCCGCCCCGCGCCGGAAAGACCATGATCCTGCAGAACATTGCCAATTCCATCACGACCAATCATCCCGAGGTGGTGCTGATCGTTCTGCTGATTGATGAACGGCCTGAAGAAGTCACGGACATGCAGCGCTCGGTCAAAGGCGAGGTCATTTCCTCCACCTTCGATGAGCCCGCCGCCCGCCACGTACAAGTCGCCGAAATGGTGATCGAAAAAGCTAAACGGCTGGTCGAGCACAAGCGCGACGTGGTCATCCTGCTCGATTCCATCACCCGCCTGGCGCGCGCTTACAACACCATCGTGCCGCCTTCCGGCAAGGTGCTCTCCGGCGGTGTGGACTCCAACGCCCTCCAGCGCCCCAAGCGTTTCTTCGGCGCGGCCCGCAACATTGAAGAGGGCGGATCACTCACCATCGCGGCCACGGCGTTGGTCGAAACGGGTTCGCGCATGGACGACGTGATCTTTGAAGAGTTCAAAGGTACCGGCAACATGGAAGTCATTCTCGATCGCAAGCTGTCCGATAAGCGCGTTTTCCCGGCCATCGACATTCAGCGCTCCGGCACGCGTAAGGAAGAGCTGATCATTCCTAAAGAGGATTTGACACGCATCTGGGTGCTGCGCCGTGTGCTCAACCCGCTCTCGCCGGTGGAAGCCATGGAACTGCTGATCGACAAGCTGGGCAAGACGCGATCGAACCAGGAATTCCTGGGCAACATGAGCTCCCTGTAAGGACCCTTCCGGAACGACAAATGGCGTACAAGTACCCGTCTTCATCGGCGGGCAGTTACAGCTGCCGGTGCCAGCAAGGAAGTACTTCGCCTGGTCGAGATCGAGGCTGTAAACTTCGATTCACCCTAACCCGATCCAAGGCTGAAATCCTGTCCAACATGAGTGGTCTTTAGTGCCATGTCCCTATGAATCAACTTGGCCACTAATTTCCGCCCCGGATTTTGCCGCAATTTGCTGGCTTAATCGAGGTTCACAGGTCCCCCAACGAGGATGGTCAGAGCACTTTCGTGTAGGGTCTGGGCTGGGCTGAACCTGCACGGAACTGTGGTACTCTGATACCACTGGCGACGAAAACTCCCCACAGTTGAAGCAACAGCTAAAGCAGTGGCGCAAAAGCGAAAATCCGGCTTTCAGATTTCTTACGTCACCATCACTTACCGCAGTGTTTTGCTGGGGATTCTCATGCTGTTTTCGCTGGCGAGCTTGGTGGCGTATTTCACCTTTCCCGCAGCCTCCAACCGGGTAATCTCGGCAGGCGAGGTGAGCTTGGGCAAGCTACTGGCCAAGATCGGGCTGAGCAGTACCGCCAGCGGGGCTGGCGCGGAACCGGGGCCGCAGCAAGCGCACTTTACCAACATCGATGGCACAGTGCGCGTCAAGAAGGCCACTAGCAACACCTGGCTGCAGGCCGACTACGGCCTGGCTTTAGAACAAAACGACGTCGTCCAGACCTCGCCGGAGGGGATTGCCAAGGTGGTTTTCACTGATGGCACAAATTATACGGTCAAGCCGGACTCCCTGATCGTGATCCAGGAGAACTTCTTGAATTCAGCCCAGCAGACCCAGGTCGCTGTCCAGGTGACAACCGGTACGGTTGACCTGGCCACGGCCACCATCAGCCCCGGGTCAAAATCGCAGGTGAGCGTGGCCGGGGCCAATTTGAGCATCGCTTCCGAGAGCTCGGCGGAGGTGCAAAACGATCCTCGTAATGACCAGCACGCGATCTTGATGAAGAAAGGTTCCGGTCAGGTCAGCCGCGGGGACGAGAACGTAAAGATTGGCGACAACGAGAAGGTCAGCTTCGCCTCCGACACGAAAGAGATGGTGAAAAGCAAGGAAATCAGCCCGCCTTTCCTGATCGGGCCATTTGATAACCAGCAGGTTTCGCTCAGCCCCAACGACAAAGGGGTCCTGTTCTACTGGAGCGAGGTGTCCGGGAATGTTCGGGCCTACCATCTCAAGATTTCCAAGAACCCGTTCTTTACTCCGGCTTCGCTGGTTTTTGACAAGAATGTGACTGGGTCCCAGATCGCGGTGAGAGACCTGGCGGAAGGGACCTACTATTGGGTCGTGCAGTCGGTTGAGGACAATGGGAAGGAGTCGGTGGAAAGCCCAAAGAACAAGTTTTTCCTCATTCCGAAGGGAAATGCAAACGTAGGAATCGTGCTGGAATTAGGTGATTTCGTGCAGCATGGGCACGTGATTGAGGTCAGCGGCCGCACGGAGACGGGCGCCCGGGTCATGGTCAACGGCCAGGAGGCGGTGGTGAATGGAGATGGCACGTTTCATCACTTTACCAACGCACTGCCCACGGGGGACAACATGATTACTGTTACGGCACAGAATGCAAAAGGCGGGGTAAATACCAAACAGCAACCGGTAACGATCCAGTAGAATCCCCTATTGTTCCGGTTGGGTTTTTGCTTCAAGGTATAGGGTTCCCACACACAGGGTTTTCGAGGTTTTGTAGCGGCAGTTTCGGGGGATGCAAACGGCCGCGGGCGCCGGCATGATTGTGCCGGGCAAGGAAATTCGAGAAGAAAGAAGCGGGTATGTCGTCAAACGGTCTCAAGTCAGAGAATTCGCGCTTTCATAATCTGCGCTCATTGTTCAGCATGTTCTCCAGCGATCTGGCGATCGATTTGGGGACAGCCAACACTTTGGTATATGCCAAGGGCAAAGGGATCGTGGTCAACGAGCCCTCCATCGTTGCCATTAACAAGAATACGGGCGAGGTGGAAGCCGTCGGCAAGGAAGCCAAGGAGATGTTGGGCCGCACGCCGGGGAACATCGTGGCCATTAAACCCATGAAGGACGGCGTCATTGCCGACTTTAAAGTCACCGAGAAGATGCTGAATTATTTCATCCAGAAGGCGCACAACCGCAAGATGATGGTGCATCCCCGAATCGTGATCGGCGTGCCTTCGGAGATCACGCAGGTGGAGAAGCGCGCGGTCATGGACTCAGCGTACCGCGCCAAGGCCAGCGAGGTGCATCTGGTGGAGCAGGCCATGGTGGCCGCGATCGGCGCCGGGTTGCCCATCACCGAGCCCAGCGGCAACATGGTGGTGGATATCGGCGGCGGCACCACCGACATCGCCGTCATCTCCCTGAGCGGCATCGTGTATTCCCGTTCCGTGCGCATGGCCGGGAACCAGATGGACGAGGCCATCATGAATTATCTGAAGCGCAAGTACAATCTGCTTATCGGCGAGCGCACTGCCGAGCAGATCAAGATCGAAATAGGCTCGGCCTATCCGCTGGACAAGCCGCTGACCATGGAAGTCAAGGGTCGCAACCTGATCGAAGGCGTGCCTAAGACCATCACTGTGGACGACAGCGAGATCCGAGAGGCCCTAAGCGAGTGCATCAGCACCGTCATGAACGCCATCCGGGTGGCCCTGGAGCGCACACCGCCGGAGCTTAGCGCCGATATCAGCGACCGCGGCATCGTGCTCACCGGCGGCGGTGCGCTGCTGAAGAACCTGGACAAACGAATCCGGGAGGAAACCGGGTTGCCGGTCTCCATCGCTGACGACCCGCTGGCTAGCGTGGTCCTGGGCACCGGCAAGATGCTCAGCGACTTCAAGCTGTTGCGGAAAATTTCAATTGAATAAGGCCCTGGCCGGACCCTCCCTGGCGGCATCATGGAAAACTTCTTTAGCCGGTACAAGAATCCGCTGGTCCTTATGGTGGTGCTCGTCGTTCAGGTGATCGGCCTGGCCACCCAGATCAAGCGGCCGGATAATTCCAAGGGCGCCGGCGGCCCGCGCCTGATTCGGGTTTGGACGGTCACGGCGATCACGCCCTTCGAGCGCGTCCTGGTGGCCACCGGCCATTTCTTCCGTAACACCTGGCACGGCTACGTGGACCTGCACAACGTGCGCAAGCAGAACCGCGAACTGCAGGAAGAACTCGCGCGCATGCGCCTGGAGCAAGTGCGGCTCAAAGCGGATGTCGATCAGAGCCGGCGGCTTCAGGCTCTGCTGGACTTCAAGGAACGGTACGTCGGCCAGACCGTGGCCGCCCAGGTGATCCAGTCCAGCGGCAGCGAACAATCCCGCCTGATCTACATCGACAAGGGCTCCCGTGACGGAATTCGCCAGGACATGGCGGTGATTACGCCCGACGGTATCGTGGGCAAGGTGAAAGATGTTTATCCGCTCAGCTCCCAGGTCCTGTTGATCAACGACCGCGAAAGCGGCGCCGGCGTGATCCTGGAAAGCTCGCGGCTGCAGGGTGTGCTGCGCGGCAAGGATTTAGGGGGACTTCAGCTTCCTGACATCATGTCCGACGAAAAAGTCGAGGTCGGTGAACGCGTGGTGACCAGCGGCGGAGATCGCATCTACCCTAAAGGCTTTCCCGTAGGCACGGTCACCCGGGTGGCAACGGACAGCGAGGGCGGTCCCTTCCTCGCCATCACCATCAAACCTGCCGCGGACCTGAGCCGCCTGGAAGAAGTGCTGGTGGTTACCAGGATTGCAGAAGAAGCGCCCGCCGTGGCCGACACATCTCCACCGAGCCGCGCCGCCGATGTTCTGGCCCGGCGGCTGCCCAGCATACCCAAGCCTGAAGAGAATGACGCCAACAAGGCCACCGCGGCCACTTCCGGCGCAACTCCTGGTGCAACCGGCGGGATGAAGAAGCAGATGAGTCCAGCCACCCCGAAGACAGCGGGCGTTCCGCGTGCGGATCAGAAGCCGAAGGTCGGTGCGATCGCCCCTCGCCGGGGAGCCGCTCTGGCGCCGGCACAAGAGTCTGGTTCGGCCGATGGCCCCAAGCCGGCGGAACCCAACCCTCCAACCACGCCCCCCGCTCAGCAGCCCCCGGCTAACGATCCGGAGAAGCCGCCGCGATGAACCCCGCCGTCTCCTTGACCTCGCGAGAGGGAATTGAGGTTCACCAGTTCAGCTGGCCGGCCTCCATTGGCGTTCCGCTTCTGGCGCTGTTTGTCCAGGTGTTTGTATCCAAGTGGCTGGGTTTCATCAAGATATTTGACTTTCCTCTGCTGATCACTATCTTCTTTGCCGTGGCACGCCACCGGCCGATCCCCGGCCTGATGACCGGTGGGATCATCGGAACCTTGCAAGATGTATTTGCCGGCTCTTACATTGGGCTAAACGGGATGGCCAACACCATCATTGGCTATCTGGCGTCTTCATTGGGAGTCCGCATCGATGTGGACAATCCGGGCTCGCGGTTCCTCCTGACCTTTGGGTTCTGCCTGATCCACCGGATCCTGTACATGGTGATTGCTTTGAGGCTGGTGGGAAACAATGAGCCTTGGTACTGGGGACACACTATGGTTTCGTCCCTCGCCAACGGGCTGATGGCGGTCGTTCTTTTTGCCGGCCTGGACCGGCTCAAGCAACGGCCGTAGCTCGCCGCTCGATTCAAGTGATTGGTCCTCTCGTAACCATTTTCAGGCCTTTCTCCTACTGCTGCGGCGGCATAAATTGGGGTACTCTAGTTAGGGAGTCTTCACACGGTGGGTGTTCTGTTGTAAAAGCAACAGATCGCAACGGCTATGCTCGGTCGCGATACAAGAATTTCGTCAGTTAAGTTTACAGCCGTCCAGTACGTGATTCTGGCCGTGTTTCTTGTTCTCGCCTACGGGCTGTGGCGCCTGCAAGTGCGGCGGAGCGATGAGTTCCAGACGCGGGCCGATCAGAACCGCGTCAAGCGCGTTCCCATTCTGGCGCCGCGCGGAAAGATCCTGGACCGCGACGGCCTGATCATCGTTGACAACTACCCTTCCTTTTCCGCGCTTCTGTTGCGCGACCAGATGCGGGACTTGAACGCCGATGCGCAGAAAATCGCCGACGGCCTGCACCTTCCCGCGGACGACATTCTGGACAAGATCCGCAAGGCCCAAATGTCGCGGGTGCCTGCGTTCCAACCTATCATCGTCAAGGATGACATTACTCCTGACGAGCGCGCTTTCGTTGAGGCCCATCGCGATGAGTTTCCGGAGCTGGAGACTTTGATGGTGCACCGCCGCCTCTATCCGAAGAACGGCTTCATGGCCCACTTGATCGGCTACGTCGGGCAGGTGAGCGAAGAGATGCTCAACTCGCCGCAGTTTGACACTTACGAGCGTGGCGACATTGTGGGCCAGTCAGGTGTCGAGCTGCAGTACAACGATGTGCTCAAGGGCAACGACGGCTCGCGCAAGGTGCTGGTCAACAGTAAAGGTAAAGAAGTCGGCCGTCCCAAAGACCCCACTGTCCCAGCCGTTCCCGGGCAGAAGCTCAAGCTCACGATTGACCTGGATATCCAGATAGCGGCCGAACAGGCGTTGGAGGGCAAAAAT
>WNFJ01114765.1_pt2 | contig 20777 bp, 18 predicted proteins | sample 5400461 | NCBI WGS metagenome assembly WNFJ01 (sample SAMN13153349, study PRJNA577476) | soil metagenome | isolation source: 115 cm saprolite on Douglas fir-dominated hillslope | place: USA:California | collected 2013-09-17
GGCACAGGTTCTCCTGTCGCCCAACGAGATTTCACGGAAACCATCAGGCAACCACTGGCCTTGCCTGGCATTCAAATAAACTGATATCGCCTCTGTCGCTTCTGTTTTGCGGGACGTTTTGCTTGCGTCCCGCATTTTTCTAAAGCGCCCCGCCTTAGGTTGGCCTTTATTTGAAGCTGGAACCGTGAATACGAAAAATCACACCGAAATACAATTTTTTGTATCTTTTGCCGCGGGAGCTGCTTATAATTCTCTAAGCATTGGTAAACAAGCGACTTATTGGAATTGTTTACCGCAGAATTCATGGCATCCGAGTTGCTCCATTCCTTTCGGAAAGAGGCTGTGCCCAGCGCCAGGGGTGTGTCCTGGAAGGCTGCCAACCGGCGGATGCGTAAGGATTCCCTAATCCGGTTTTCGGCTGTAGTTCTGGCCCTCATGACGGCGACCGCCGTCGTCTTTGCGGTTATCAATTTCCAAAAAGAAAGCCAGTTCTCCACTCCCTACGACGGAGTCTGGTGGGTGGAACAAAACGGCGGCCTGGTTGCCAAGGGGGTAGATGCCGGCGGACCCGGGGAGCGGGCGGGCATCAAAGCCGGCGACCGGCTGCTGAGCGTGAGCGATCAGCCCAAGCAGGCCAGTCCGCCAGGGTCTGGGGCGGGGATCAACACTCGCGACCGGATGCTCGACGCCGGCGCGCCGCAGAAACCGCCCATCAAGAACGTAGCCATGCTGCAGAAGGAGCTTCGCCGGTCCGGCATCGGAGTCTGGTCCCAGGCGAGGTACGAGCTGGAGCGCGGCGGCAAGAGGGTAGATGCGCCCTCTGTGATTCTGGTGCCGGCCGACAAGACCCTGCAACACGGCCAGCGTTTGATTGCGCTGATCTATCTCGGAATCGGCATTTACGTGCTCCTCCGCCGGTGGACAGCCCCGAAGTCCACGCACTTTTATATTTTCTGCCTGGCGTCCTTCGTCCTGTATTCATTTCATTACACGGGAAAACTGAACCCTTTTGACTGGACTGTGTACTGGTCCAACGTGGTCGCATGGCTGCTGCAGCCCGCGCTGTTTTTGCATTTTGCGTTTACATTTCCGCAAAGACGCAAGGCCTTGGTGAAGCGGCCGTGGCTGCTGCCGCTGGTTTACCTGCCGGCGGCGGCACTGCTGGCAATCCAGATCTTTACCGTGACCCAGCTTGAGGCCAGCGAGTTGTTGCGCTGGAACCTGGACCGCTTGCAGATGCTCTACCTGGCCATCTACTTCATTTGGGCTGCCGCTGTGTTGTGGGACAGTTATCGAAAGTCCAATACGCCTCTCGAGCGCCAGCAGATGAAGTGGATCTCGGGCGGAACGGTGCTGGCCATCACCCCGTTCACTCTTTTCTACGTGATCCCTTACCTCGCCGGTGTGCTGGCCACGCCGTGGATGAAGGCCTCAGTCCTCTCGCTGGTGTTTCTGCCTCTGACCTTCGGTTACGCCATTGTGCGCTACCGGCTGATGGACGTGGACATCATCTTCAAACGGGGCGTGGCGTACACTCTGGCCACGGCGGCAATCGTGGGAGCCTACTTCGGCGTGATCGGCATCCTGGCCGACGTGGTGCACACCAAGTATCCCGGCACAGGGACGTTCGGTTTGATCGCGGCCGTCATTATCACGGCGCTGCTGTTCGAGCCGCTGAAGAACTGGTTCCAAGGAGGCGTGGACAGGTTCTTCTACCGCACCCGCTATGACTACCGGCGTACGCTGATTGAGTTCGGCCGCGAGTTGAGCTCCGAAGTGGATTTGGGCGCCATGCTTACCTCGGTGATTGACCGCTTGTCGCGCACGCTGCTGGTGGATCGCATCGCTATCTTCCTGGCCACGGGCGGCGAGGCGGAAAAGTTTGTAATGGTAAAGTCCTTCGGCATTTCTTACTCCGGCCTGCTCGACCTCGGCTTCCTGGTGGTGGAACGGCCGGAGCAGTACGCCGGGCACATCTTTTTTGACAACACGCGCAAGGCGTTGCAGGAGAGCGCTGCGGCCCGCGAGACCATCGCCAAGTTGAACCTGAATTACTACATCCCGTGCGCGGTGCAGGGCCGCACCATCGCCGTGCTGGGGCTGGGCAAAACCGTGGGTGGCGACTTCCTTTCCAGCGAGGACGTGGAGTTGCTGGAGACGCTGGCCGGCTACGTCGGCATTGCCATCCAGAATGCACGTCTTTACGCCTCCCTGGAGCAGAAAGCCAGCGAGTACGAGCGCCTGAAGGATTTCAACGAGAACATTGTGGAATCCATCAGCGTGGGCGTTCTGGCCGTGGATCTGGAAGACCGCGTCGAGTCCTGGAACTCGCAAATGGAAGTGATGTACGCCTTGCCGCGCTCCCGGGTGCTGGGACAAAGACTGAGCGAGGTCTTCCCGGCTTCCTTCATGGAAGAGTTTTATCGGGTGCGGCAGAACCCGGGCATCCNNGCCTCAACACGCGGGCGGGGGACACGCGGATCGCCAACGTGGCCATTGCCCCGCTGGTGACGCGAAAGTTCAGCGTGATCGGCCGCTTGATCATCGTGGACGACATCACCGAGCGCATGGAGCTGGAGTCCCAGTTGTCACAGGCGGAAAAGATGTCATCCATCGGTCTGCTGGCCGCGGGCGTCGCCCATGAGGTCAACACGCCCCTGGCTGTCATCTCCAGTTACGCCCAGATGCTCACCAAGCACATCAACGGCGACCAAAAACTCGCCGATCTGCTGGACAAGATTACGCGCCAGACGTTCCGCGCCTCAGAGATCGTCAATAACCTGCTGAACTTCTCCCGCACCAGCGCCACCGAGTTCAGTGACGTGAACGTCAACAAGATCATCGCCGACACTCTCAACCTGCTCGAGCACCAATTCAAGACTTCGCACATCAAGGTAGAAACCGATCTCTACGGCGATCTTCCCTTGATCCACGGGAACACAGGCAAGTTGCAGCAGGTATTTCTGAATTTGTTCGTCAACGCCAAGGATGCGATGGCTGGAAACGGCGGCACGTTGCGCATCAGCACCAGCAACGGCGCCGGCGTCCAGGTAAGCATCAGCGACTCCGGCGCGGGCATCGCGCCCGAACACATCAACAAAATCTACGATCCATTTTTCACCACCAAGACCACGCCGCGGGAAGGCCAGTCCCGGGGCACGGGTCTGGGCCTCTCGGTGACTTACGGGATTATCCAGGAACACGCAGGCAAGATCCGGGTGGAAAGCCTGGCCGGCCGGGGCACAACTTTCCACCTTGAATTCCCCCTGAGCAGGAAGGCCGTCAATGTCTGAAACAGCAGTTCTAAGCCGACAGCCCGCAGCCACCGCCAGCGGCGGTTCGGTCATCATCATTGATGACGAGGCAGCGATCCGCGAATCGCTGGAAACCCTGCTGGAGTTCGAAGGTTACACCGTGGATTCCGCAGAAACCGGAGAGGAAGGCCTGGCCAAACTGGCGGAAAATCCTTTTGACCTGGTGCTGCTGGACTTCGCTCTGCCCGATCGCAACGGGCTGGAGATTCTCGCCGACATCCGCGCTCGCGATCCGCATTTGGCGGTCATCATGATCACGGCTTACGGCACCGTAGACAACGCCGTCCGCGCCATGCAGAACGGCGCCACCAACTTCATCCAGAAGCCGTGGGACAACGAGAAGCTTCTGGCCGACGTGCGCGCCGCGGTCGCCCGCCGCCGCGCTGAAGAGGAAAACGAGCATCTGAAGCGCGCTTTGAAGCAGCGCTATAACTTCGAAAACATCATCGGCAAGAGCGAAGTCATGCTGCGCATCTTCGATCTGGTCGGACAGGTGGCGTCGAGCCGCTCCACGGTTTTGATTCAGGGTGACAGCGGCACCGGCAAAGAGCTGATCGCCAAAGCCATTCATGCCAATTCGCCGCGCAAGAACCATCCCTTTGTGCCCGTCAACACCGGTTCCATGCCCACGGATTTGCTGGAGTCTACGCTCTTTGGCCACGTGAAAGGAGCGTTCACCAGCGCCGTCTCGTCTAAGAAGGGCCTGTTTGAGGTCGCCGACAACGGCACCATCTTCCTGGACGAGATCGGCACCATGAGCCTGGAAACGCAGTCCAAGATCCTGCGCGTGCTCCAGGATAAGAAGTTCATGCATCTGGGGGGGGTACAGGAGATCCAGGTTGATGTGCGCGTGATTGCCGCCACGAACATTGACCTGAGAGTGCTGACCCGGGAGGGGAAGTTCCGTGAGGACCTGTTTTACCGCCTCAACGTCATTACCGTGGACCTGCCCCCGCTGCGCAGCCGGCCCGAAGACATACCGTTGCTGGTGACTCATTTCCTGGCGAAGTTTGCGGCGGAAAACAACAAAGTGGTGCGCCAGATTTCTCCGGAGGCCCTGCGCCCGCTGATGGACTACGGCTGGCCGGGCAATGTGCGCGAATTGGAGAACGTGATGGAACGCGCGGTGGTACTCTCCAGCGGGCCGGTGGTAGGAATCGAGCTTCTGCCGGATTCGATCGTAGGCCATGGCTCCGCGGCTAGGATGCTGGAACACCGCTCCGACGCTTCCCTGTTTGAGATCGTGGAGGACTGCGAGCGGCGGCTGATCGTGGACATGCTGGAAAAGTGCAACTGGAACCAGACCGAAGCGGCTGAGCGCTTCCACGTTCCGCTTTCAACGCTCAACCAGAAAATCAAGCGTCTCAGCATCGAGATCAGGAAGAAGGCCCTAGCCGCCCGGGAATCCTAGCCCGGCCTCGATTTCGCCGACGCCCGTCGCCCATGCGGGGCGCAGTACTATTCACGCGCCTCACCCTGCTCTATTCATGAATTCGTCTGTTGGGCCCAAAGCGGTGCTCTGCTATATTGGCCACTGGGATGGAACTGATCTCCCCGGCTGAATACGCAAAGCGCGCGGTGCTGGCGGTGCAGGAATACACGCTGCTCTCCGCCCAGTCCATGGCCAACGTTTTCCGTCACCCTCGCTACGGGGAGGATATCATTCAGCAGGCGGACTTGATCGGCGTGGGCTCGCTGCCGATCGTGGTGATGGCTGGGGCTTTCACCGGCCTGGTGTTGGCCCTTAATTATTCCCCGACCCTGGAACGTTTCGGTTCTCTCACGCTTACCGGGCAACTGGTCTCGCTCACCATGGTGCGGGAGCTGGGCCCGGTCATGACCAGCCTGATGATGGCGGGCCGCAACGCCACCGGGATGGCCAGCGAGCTTGGTTCGATGAAAGTAACCGAGCAGATTGATGCCATGCGCGCCCTGGGGACAGACCCCATCAAAAAGCTCATCACGCCGCGCGTGCTGGCCACGGTGGTCATGGTTTTCTTCCTGACGATCATCTCGGACTTGGTCGGCCTTGCCGGAGGTTACTTTTACTCCTTTGCCGTGCTCCACCTGGATACGTACCAGTACTGGAACAGCGCCTATCAGTCGCTCACATATAACGATGTGATCACCGGCCTCATCAAACCAGTATTTTTTGGGTTCATCATCGCCACCGTGGGCTGCTATTACGGAATTACCACCACCGGCGGCACGCAAGGCGTGGGCCGCTCGACTACCCAGGCCATGGTCACGGCCTCCGTGCTTATCCTGGCCGCGGATGCTGTACTGGCGCAGCTCTTGCTTCTGTTGAGATGAACGCCGCCATGGACGAACTTGACGATCAACCGCTCGACACGGTCCACAAGACCATCATCTTCGAAGATGTCTCGATCGGGTTTGAAGGTCTCACCGTGCTCAACGGCATCTCTTTCGAACTGAAACGGGGCGAGACCAAGGTCCTGCTGGGCATCGCCGGCTCCGGCAAGAGCACGATCCTCAAGCTCTGCCTGGGACTGATCAAGCCTGATTCGGGCCACATCTACGTGATGGGACGTGACATAACGACGATGTCAGAAGAAGACCTGTTTGACCTGCGCAGCCAACTCGGCATCGTCTTTCAGGAAAGCGCGCTGTTCGACTCCCTGACCGTGCGGGAGAACGTGGCTTTCCGGCTGATGGAGGAACACCTGCCGGAGGACGAAATTGAAAAGCGGGTGCGCGAGGCTCTCAGGTTCGTGGAGCTGGAAGACGCAATTGACAAGCTGCCCCCTGAGCTTTCCGGCGGCATGAGGAGGCGCGTGGGCATCGCCCGCGCCATCATCACCCATCCTGAAGTGCTGCTGTATGACTCGCCCACCGGAGGCTTGGACCCGATAACCTCCACCACCATCATCGAGCTCATCATGAAGCAGCGCGACGTCTCCAAGACCAGCGCCCTGCTGGTGAGCCATCGCCTGCAGGACGGCTTCATGCTCGCCAGCCATTACTACGATCCGGTAACCAACCACATGCGGCCCGTGGACGGCAGACCCATGCGCGACGTCCACACCAGCTTTATGGTCCTTCGCGACGGCAAGGTGATTTTCGATGGCACCGCCCAGCAATTGGGACAGGTTCAGGATCCGTATATCCGGGAGTACATCTCCTAGAGTTTGACCGTTCCCCGCCTGCCCACCAGCCGCTTCTCAATCGTGGCCAGCGCCTCGCGGCCGCGCTGGCTCTCTTCCACCAGGCGCTCGATCTGCCTCATGTAGTCAGGAAACCCGACCGCCTCGCGAAGCTGCTTCAAGAATGGCTTGAGCATGGCGTAGAAGCCGATGTACTCGCTGACCGAATCTTCCAGCAAATCGCGATCGAGAACGCCGCGATGGACCAGCGAGGCCACCATCTCGTAGTAGGTAATGAACTGTCGCAGCCAACGATTGCGATCTGTCTTCCCGGTCTCACGCAAGACCGCCAGCACGTCTTCTGCGGAGGAAGGCATGAACTCCAGCGTGCACCAATCGCGTGCCTTGCGCATCTCCGCTTCGCGGCGCAATTCGTAGAGCTTCAGCAGGATGTCGGCATCGTGATGGTCGGGACCGTGAAACGGGTCTCTTCTGATCGGCATAAGAATCTACTAAGATTGCCTGGCAGCTTTCGCCGCTGCTGCCGCTCGCCGCGCGGCCACCCTTTCCTGCAGCTGCTTGACCCGCCGCTTCCCTTTAGGCCGGTTGGCCAGCTGCTCAAGATGCGACAGGAAATCTGGGCTGATATATTCCTTCCGCAACTGCGGCAGGTAGTGGCCGATCTTCGCATAGATGAAATAGGGCTCGCCGTTCATGGCAAAGAAAAGATCTTCGTGGACGGCGCCCTGCAACACCATGGCTGCCGCCATGTCCCAGTAGGTCAGGCACTGCCGCGCCCAGGAGTTGCGCTCGCTACCGAACTCCGCGAACAGAGCTTTGAACTCATCGTAGTTCGCTGGCCAGAATTCTGCTGCCATGAACTTGCGCGCCGCGCGCATCACTGGTTCGCGGGGAAGATCGCACAGTTGCATTAGTACCTGGGCGTCCTGCGCTGTCGCTTTCTTTGTTTTTGCCATGATTTCTCCTAATTATGAATGATTACGCCACGGCCTCAGGGTTGGGCAGTGGCCGTGAATAGTCGCATTTCACCGACCACCCCGGCGTTGCGGAGTGGTTGCAGGAGACAGAAACTCTGGGCCATCTGCGATGCTCGGAAACAACGATGAACAGCGCCGGAGGCGCGAACGAGCCTAGCCCACCGCGAAGCGGTGGGAGAGGACGGGATAGAATTCCCGAGCGCTGGAGGCGCGACGCATGTCTCACAGCTACGCACAAAACCACATCCATTTGGTCTTCAGCACCAAGGATCGTCAAAAGCTCATCGCCAAAGCGTTGCAGCGCCGGCTTTGGGCCTATTTGGCCGGCATTTGTAAAAACAACCAGATGTTGTGCTTCGCGGCCGGTGGCATCGAGGACCATGTCCGCGTTCTTTTTCGCCTGCCGCCGACGTTGACCTTGGCCAAGGCGATAACTCTCTTGAAAGCTGGTTCCTCAAAATGGATGAGCGACCAAGGATCAAGATTCAGCTGACAGAAAGGCTACGGAGCTTTCAGCGTGAGCTCTTCCAACGTTCCAGCAGTGATCAAATACATTGACACTCAAGCTAGGTAGTGCCGCACCTCCGGCGCTCGATCCTTAACTCACTCGTCCCCACCGCTCCACCACCCCACGCGCGCAAAAACGGCGCGCGCCGTGGGGCCCCGGTTCCGCAGGTGGGCTAGGCTCAAGCGCGGCTCCGCCGCTATCGCACGAGACCTTATACGGAATTCACCGCGCCACCATTGGCGTCGCGCCATGCGACCCGGTTTTCCAGCACCGGGCGGTACTAGAATTCGAAGCATGTCGCGAACACTCCGCCTCATGAGCGTTCATCAGCGGTAGGGTTCTCGGGTTTCCGATCCCCGATGAAACCGATCTCCCGATTCTCCTGCCTGCGGTTTGCCTGTGCTGTGTGATTGCCGCTTGAAAAGCAACCGGCACTCCGGTGGCGAGCCTGGGGCCATCTTCATCGTCATGGTTCCCTGAAAAGAGTCTACGGTCTGCGGGTTGTTCAGCTTGCCCGGACCGGTAGCGGCGGGCTTGATGAGCAGCGTCCCTTCCGCGTCCCGTGGAAATGAGGGTGCAAGCCGTTCATAACTCATCAGCTCCCAGCCCTTACGCCGGGGCGGAGCAGATCCCTCGGCCTCACACCGCAGATATGCGAACTTCCAACCTCGATTCGGTTTCGGCCTCGGGATGGGTCTCGTTGGTCTTTACTTTCTCACTGGCACCCAATGAATGGGACACAGCAACTCTGGAACCGCTCTAATCTAGACCATTTTCAGAATCGGTGTGAACTCTACCTCAGAGCCTAAAGGCCCGCTATTTCATCGCTTCAATGCAGGTCTAAAGACCTGCTCCACCCCGTTGTTGTCCGCACCGTTGATGAAACAGGGCTAGCTCGCGGGCACGGCCATGGGATATTGCCGGTTAAAAAAGAAACCGCACCGATTCGGAAAGAACCGATGCGGTCGAATCACGAGAGCCGGCTGTCGGCGCTTACCACACGTGGCAAGCGTTGGCGCTCACCATCTTTTGCCCCGGCTTGCAGTTGAAGGCTTTGGCAAAGTCCGCGTTGTTCTCGACCGTGCCGACGACGCGGTACTCGCCCGGCGAGTGCGGATCGGTCTTGGCCAGGAGCCGGGCGCTTTCCGGCGTGTGGTTTTCGCACCACACCTGGGCAAAGCCGATGAAGAAACGCTGTTCGGCGGTGAAGCCTTCTTTGGTCTGCGCAATCTTGGCATCTTGCGCCATGGCCTTGCGCAGCGCCATCAGGGCGATGTGGATGCCGCCGTTGTCGGCTGTATTCTCACCCAGCGTAAGCCGGCCGTTGAGGTGCACGTCATCGACGGCGATGAAGGAGCTGTACTCATCGGCCACGCAAGTGGTGCGTTTATCGAACTCCTGGCGATCGGCATCCGTCCACCAGTTGGTCAGGTTGCCGTTGCCGGCAAACTTGCTGCCTTGATCGTCAAATCCGTGAGTCAACTCGTGACCAATGACCACGCCGATGCCGCCAAAGTTCACAGCGTCGTCTGCGCTCTTGTCAAAGAACGGAGGCTGGAGGATTCCGGCGGGGAAGTTGATGTTGTTTTGCGGCGGGTTGTAGTAGGCATTCACCGTGGGCGGCGACATGCCCCATTCCTTTTTATCCAGCGGCTGGCCGATCTTGTTGAGGTTGCGCTTGACCTCAAACTCTCTTGCGCGCTGAGCATTGCCCAGCAGATCGCCGCGCACGACCTTCACGCTGCTGTAGTCGCGCCAGTTATCGGGATAGCCGATCTTGTTGCTGATGGCCTGCAGTTTGACCTCAGCCTGTTTCTTGGTTTCCGGCGTCATCCAGTCCAGGCCCTGGATGTCATCACCCAGCGCCGCTTCCAGCGCGTTCACCATTTTCAACATGCGCTCTTTGCCGTCGGCTCCGAAAGTTTCCTGGACATAAGGCTGGCCCAGGGCTTCACCCAGCAAACCGTCGGTGAGCTGTACGCAACGCTTCCAGCGCGCCGGAAGCTCCTTGGCTCCGCTCAGGTATTTCCCCTGGAAGTTGAAGTTCTCGTCGACAAAGGGCTGGGACAACTGCGGGGCCGCGGCGCGGACAGCATGCCAACGCAGGTACGTCTTCCAGTCGTCGAGCGAAGCGGAATCAATCAAGGGGCTTACCTTCTGGAAGAAATCAGGAGGCACTACATTGACTTCCGTGAAGCCGGGCGCGCCCGTAGAGGCGAAGAAGCGCGTGAACGCAAAGCCCGGGGCCAGCGCCGCCAGCTCGGTGACCTTCATCTTGTGGTCGCGGTTCTTGGGGTCGCGCATCTGGACGCGCTTGAACGCAGCTTCGGCCAGTTTGGTCTCAATGGCCATCACCGCCGCAGCCTCCTTCTTGGCCGTGTCGGCGTTGTCGCCCAGAAGAACAAACATGTTGGCCATGTGCTCCAGATATTTCTCGCGCGTTTCAACCGACTTGGGGTCGGTGTCGAGGTAGTAGTCGCGGTCGGGAAGGCCGAGGCCGCCCTGGGCGACGTTGGCAATTTGCGTGCTTGCGTTGTGCAGGTCCGCTTGCGCGCCAAACCCGAACAGCACGCCCACGCCCAGCGAGTGCAGGTACGCGATGGTGTCGACGAGCTGGTCCTTATTCGTGATGGCGGCGATGCGGTCCAGCTCCGGCTTGATGGGAGCGGCGCCCTTGGCGTTGACCGCGGCTTCGTCCATGCAGGCCCCATACATGTCGCCGACTTTCTGCATCACCGGCGTGCGTTTGGGATCGTTGCCGGACGCCTTCTCCAGAATCTGCCGCAGAATCTGGCGGTTGTACTCAGCCAGTTCGTTGAAGCGTCCCCAGCGTGCCTGGTCAGGCGGGGTAGGGTTGTTCTTGCGCCAGTTGCCGCAAGCGTATTGATAAAAGTCCTCGCAGGGGTTCGCGCTCTTGTCCATGGCGCCGAGATCAAAGGACTTGGGCCGGGCAACGGTGGTTTCATTCGCAGCCGCCCCGGACGCCGGTGCGCCGGATGCCTTCGTCGCCGCGGCGATCGCCGGTTTCTTTTCCGGTCCGCCGCTTTGGGCCATCGCGGCGAGGGTGCCCAACAAGACTATGGGTAAGACTCGTTTGCAAAGCATGTTTACCTCTTCAGGGGTTAATTACTGGTGAATTCGGGAAGACTCGAAAGTGTATGCCGATTTCGAGAGCCTGTAAACACCCCGGTCCGCGTCTGGGGAGTTGCTGGAGCGATTATAACGCTCGAAATCAAGGGAAACGCCTTAGGTCGTTTGTCCCCACCGGCGGTTCCGGCACTTACTAAAGTAATTGGCCTTCCGGATTTCGCTGTTGCTTGAGGAGACAAGTTGTCACATGATGTGCCAAATCGGTAGTGGGTCAGTTTGAAAAATCTGTGTAGCACAGGCGCCCTCGCCTGTGGTTTAAGCCGCACACAGCCGGGGGCGGCTGTGCCACACAGGTCTGCCAAAATGAAACTGACCCACTACCGCCAAATCGGGTCCAGGGTCGCAGTTGCAGTGTGTGAGGGAGAGGATTTGTCCGCAAGTACCCAAGCCGGATTCGACGGTGCTGGCATTATCGTCCGCAGCGAATCGCTGCAGCGAGTCATGAAGCTGGCCGAAAGACTGGCCCGCCATCCTGAGGCCGTGCTGATTGTCGGTGAAACCGGCACGGGCAAAGAGATGATCGCCCGCCTGATTCATAATCACTCCCTACGCTGCAACAATCCGTGGGTGGACGTCAACTGCGCCGCGATTCCTGAGCACTTGGTGGAGAGCGAACTGTTCGGCTACGAGAAGGGCGCGTTCAGCGGCGCCGACACCATGAAGCCCGGCTTCTTCGAACTCGCCGACAAAGGCACGCTCTTTTTGGACGAAATCGGCGACTTGGAGATGAAGGTCCAGGCCAAACTGCTGCGTGCCCTGGACGGCGTTCCCTACTATCGCCTGGGCGGCAGTAAGAAGGTCGGCGTGGATGTCCGCGTGGTGGCCGCCACTAACCACGATCTGGAAGAGCTGGTGCGCGCCGGACGCTTTCGCGGCGACCTCTATCATCGCCTGGCGCAGTTCCGTCTGGACGTGCCGCCCTTGCGCGAGCGCTCCGAAGATATTATAGGGATTGCCGAGCAGGCTTTGCATGACCATTATCCTGATTCACACTTTACCCGCGATGCTATCCAGGCGCTGGTGTCCTGTGCATGGCCGGGTAACGTGCGCGAACTCCGCAATGTCGTTTTTCGTGCGGTGATGCAAGCCAAGAATCCGGCAGTGGAGGTTACGGTCGACGACCTGGAGCTTCCCGGGGCATCCTCTGAGGAGGAGCAGGCAGAGCCGATCTCCGAAGATCTCGGCCAGGTTGAGCGGCAGGTGATCTTCCAATCGCTGGAACGGTGCAACGGCAATCAGGGACAAGCCGCCGAAGCCCTCGGCATCTCCCGCCGAACGCTAATCCGGAAACTCAAGCTCTATCGCGCCAGCGGGATGGACGCGCCCGCCGGCGCGATCGGCCCCTTGCAACAGCGTTACTATCGCGCGCGTCTGGAGATCCCGGTCCGCATGAAGTGCGCCAATGAGCATTTTGACGGCCTGATTGTGAATCTGAGCCTGGGCGGAGCCGGCATCAAGACCGACAAACTCCTGCGTCACGGCGCGCCGATTTCGCTCTGCTTCTCCATACCCGGCGCGAGCAGGGAAACAGAGATGATGGGCCGCGTCGCGTGGACTACCAAAGAAGGGCAATATGGCATCCAGTTTGCCGACCTCCCAGCGCCCCTCCGCTCCACCGTACAACGCTGGTTGTACGCCGAGATGAAGAGAGACGGCTGGGAGCCTTCGCAATAAGGCTGATCTTCTGCGAGCTGCTCGCTTACGTCCCAACCTGTGGACCGCAGCCCCCCGGGTCCCCGGCAAGCCTGGTTTTGGCTTGCTGGGGTGGAGGTGCCCCCAGGCTGCGTTTGAAAAACGGTCGGACGCAGGCGGGCGATCGCGCTCCAAGATCATGGGGAAATCTCAATGCTTTCTGCGCGATCATGAATTTCTTCCCGCTTCCCTTATACTCTTAGCTCGGGAGAAGACAGCTCTGAACGCGCCGCGCACTTCCCATTGTGGTGGAGAATTGAAAACCGAACAAATACTGTCACTGACCGAGCTGGAAGCGCTGAGCGAAAGCTGCATGTCGCCCATGGCCCGAGCTTACGCTTGCGGAGGCGCAGCCGACGAAATCACGCTGCGCGCCAACTGCCAGGACTGGCAACGCATCCGCCTGAAGCCTCGAGTGCTGGTGGATGTCTCGCAGATCGACCTGAAGACTACGATTCTCGGCCACACATATGATTGGCCGGTCCTGCTCGCGCCGGCCGCTTTTCAGCGCCTGTGGCACCTTGATGGCGAGCTGGCCACGGTGATGGGAGCGAACCAGGGCAGTGCCAGCATGGTTTTGAGTTCGTATGCCAACGAGCCCGTGGAAGACATTACCCGCGCCGCGAAACATCCAGTGTGGTTCCAACTTTACACGCAGCCGGACCGCGAGATGACCCGCGAGATGGTGCGCCGCGCCGAAGCCGCGGGTTGCAAGGCCCTTTGCGTTACCGTGGACACGCCCGTGCTCGGGATCAGGCAGCGCGAAGCCCGCGCCGGTTTTAACGTGCCCTCGAACTTCAAGCTGCCTAATCTCCCCACGCCTCCGGTCAACCACCAGCCGGCGCGCGGAGCTCCTTTCACCGGCGCCATGCACCCTTCTCTGAGCTGGAAGGACATTGAATGGCTGCGCTCCATCGCCACGGTTCCGGTGTTGCTCAAGGGCGTGCTCAATCCGGAAGACGCGCTGCGGGCCGCTGACGCCGGAGTCGCCGGGGTGATCGTCTCCAACCACGGCGCCCGCAACCTGGACACATTGCCGTCGACCGCCGAAGCCTTGCCGCGCATTGCCGAGAAAGTCCAGGGCAAGCCGCTGGTCCTGCTGGTCGACGGAGGCATCCGCCGCGGTACAGACGTGATCAAGGCTCTGGCTATGGGCGCTCAGGCCGTCTTGATAGGCCGGCCTTACTTGCATGCTTTGGCCATCGCCGGCGCCGCCGGCGTCGGGCGCGTGCTCGAGATCCTGCGCTTCGAACTCCAGTCGGCGATGGCGCTGACCGGAAGAACGTCGGTTGCCGAGGTTGATCGCTCGGTGCTGTGGGAGGGGTGAGAACTACGAACTCCCAATCAGCACGCCGGCCAGAAACACCAGAATCCCGCCGATCATGACCTGCACCGTGGCCGACAAGATGGGCGACTCCATGTAGCGATGCCGCACCCAGGAGATTACTCCCAACTCGACAATCACCACAGCCACAGCCACGGCGAAGGCCACGGTGAAATTACCGATCAGGAAGGGAAGCGTGTGACCGATGCCGCCGAGAGCAGTCATCAGCCCGCAGACCACGCCGCGAACGTAAGGATGACCGCGGCCGGTGAGGCTGCCGTCGTCAGAGAGAGCTTCGGCAAAGCCCATGCTGATGCCGGCGCCGATGGACGCCGCCAATCCCACGGCAAACGCTGTGTGCGTGTTGCGGGTGGCAAAAGCGGCGGCGAAGACCGGCGCGAGCGTGGAGACGGATCCGTCCATCAGGCCGGCGAGGCCCGGCTGAACGATCTGCAAGACAAACAGCTTGCGATTGGCGGCTTCTTCCTGGCCGAGTGCGGCTTCATCCAGCTTTTCTGCCAGGTCCTCGGCGCGGTATTCGTGGGCACGCTCTTCCTGCGCCAGGTCGTTGAGCAGCTGCCGGATGCTGGCGTCCTGGGTGCGGCTGGCCGACTTTTCGTAAAAGCGGCGCGTCTCCACTTCCATGGTGGCGGCTTCTTTGCGCACGGCGTCGAGGCGCAACGGCTTAGTCAGCCAGATGGGACGCCGATGCACGAAGCCGCGCACGTCATTGCGGCGGATCAGGGGAATGTGCTCGCCGAACTTGCCCCGGTAAAGTTCGATCAGGCGGCGGCGATGGCCGGATTCTTCCTCCCGCATGCCGTCGAACATCTGCGCCGTGGCGGGAAACGTCTGCCGTAAACCCTCGGCATAGTCGGCATAAATGCGTTCATCTTCCTCCTCCAGCGAAATCGCCAGAGCCAGTATTTCGCGTTCGGACAGACTCTCAAAGCTGCGCATAATTATCAAGAGATTGTAATTTATATGGCTGGCCGTAACGCGGCGGACGAATTCACGACTCGGAGACGGTGACGCGAACGGGAAAGATTGGGTAATTGGGTAAGTTGGTGATTGGGTAAGTGAACAGGCCCGGATTGCAAGTGGCCGTTCTGATGGTTGCCAAACCAGATTACCCACTTACCAAATTACCCAATTACCAAATCCTCTTCGAGTTGATGTATAAACGCACACGTCAGTGACCACGGAGTAAAGACAATGCCGAGCTACGTTGGAGCACTCGATCAAGGCACCACCAGCACGCGGTTTATGGTGTTTGATCGCGCCGGGAACGTTGTGGCCAGCGCGCAGAAGGAACACACACAGATCTATCCCCAGCCGGGCTGGGTGGAGCACGACCCCGAAGAGATCTGGCAGCGAACGAAGGAGGTCATCGCCGAGGTGGTGGGCCGAGACGGTATCAAGCCGGCTGATCTGACGGCCATCGGCATCACCAACCAGCGCGAGACCACGGTGCTGTGGCATAAGAGCACGGGACAGCCGGCCGCCAATGCCATTGTCTGGCAGGACACGCGCGTCGCCGGCGATGTGGCAAAACTCTCCCGCGAGTTGGGCCAGGATTTCTTCCGTCCCCAAACCGGGCTTCCGCTGACCACCTACTTCAGCGGCCTGAAGATTCGCTGGCTGCTGGAAAACGTTCCCGGTCTGCGCAAGCAGGCGCAGGCGGGTGAGATTCTGTTTGGCAACATCGATACGTTTTTGGTTTGGAAGCTTACCGGCGGCCCTCGCGCCGGTGTCCACCTGACCGACGTGACCAATGCCAGCCGCACGCAACTCATGGATCTGAAGACCCTGGCTTGGGACGCCGAGATCCTGAAGAAATTCGGGATTCCCATCGAGGTGCTGCCGCGCATCTGCTCCAGCAGCGAGCTCTACGGCAACGTTGCGCTGCCTGAGCTCGCGGGTACCGCGATCGCCGGCATCCTGGGCGACCAGCAGGCGGCGCTGGTTGGGCAGGCCTGCTTCGCCGCCGGCGAGGCCAAGAACACCTATGGCACCGGATGTTTCATGCTTATGAACACCGGCGAGCGCGCCGCGCCGTCGCTCCACGGCCTGCTGACCACGGTGGCGTATAAGCTCGGCAGGCAGCCGGCGCAGTACGCTCTCGAGGGCAGTGTGGCCATCTCCGGGGCGCTGGTGCAATGGATGCGCGACAACCTGGGCCTGATCAAGTCGAGCGCGGAGATCGAAGAGCTGGCGCGCACCGTGGACGACAACGGCGATGTCTATTTTGTCCCGGCTTTTTCCGGCCTTTATGCTCCCTACTGGAAGGACACCGCGCGCGGCGTGATCACCGGCCTCACGCGCTACGCCAACCGGGGACACCTGGCGCGCGCCGTCCTGGAAGCAACCGCCTTCCAGACCCGCGACGTGGCCGGGGCCATGGAGCAGGATTGCGGCATCAAGCTGGACGTGCTGCGGGTGGACGGCGGCATGATTGAAAACGAACTGCTGATGCAGTTCCAGGCGGATATTCTGGACCGTCCGGTGGTGCGTCCGGAAGCCAAGGAGATGACGGCCCTTGGCGCTGCCTATGCCGCCGGCCTGGCCACAGGCTTCTTCAAGGACACTGAGGAGCTGCGTTCGCAATGGCGCACCGGCAAGACCTGGAGCCCCAAGCTGGCCCCGGCGAACCGTGAGCGCCTGTATCAAGCCTGGAAGAAATCCGTGACCCGCTCCTTCGACTGGCTGGAGTAAGAAAAGCCTGCTGGTTTTGCAGGGTTCCCGATGCTGTGCGGTTTTTGGAACAGAACAAGAACCTTGTACCGTTTTGGCATGAATCGGGTAGAGTGATGCCGCACTTCGTCCCATGATTACGTCCCATAACTGGAGGGAAGCATGTCCAGCAATCCAAAATTCAGGCTGTCACTGCTTGCAGTCCTCGGGTTGTATTTTTCAGTCTTCGCCCACGCGGCTCCTGGCGGCGCCTGCCAAGTGGCCCAGCCCCCGGAGAAGGTGGAACCCGGGCAACACCAGCACCAGGAACACCACCACTTGCACTTGCCCATGGGCGAGGAAAAGTGCGAGCCGACGTCCACATACTCTGACGGCGCTCTCGGCCCCAGCCATGTAACAGATACTTTTTCTGTGTTCTGTAATTGAGCAGGATTTCAATGAAGAGCCGCGCAATCTTCTCAACCTGAAAGCAACCAGGAAACTCTTCACAGGATTCTGCCAGATGTAATCTTTGAACCTCTCGTATTCAAGCGAGTCTCTCACACGCCGGTCCACAAAACTCGTCTGCCAAACTTCTCTCTTGATCTTTAAGCTCTTATTAAGCTGAAAAGAGAAGCCGCCCTTAAACGAATTGCATTGCCCTTTCCAGCGTGATCCCGGTCGGAGTGATGATCAGGTGAAAATGGTCGGGCATGACGACGAACTCGTGGCTTTTGAGCGGAGTGGTCGCGGGAAAAATCTCAGCAAGAGTGCAGCGGCTGAGGCTGGGCGCAAACAGTTGGCGCCAAACTTAACGGGAAGAACCGCGGCCGCGGGAAGGCAGCATCATTGCCTTGACGCCGGCGGGCGAACCCTTCTCCAAGATTTTTCGGGCAGAGCCCTTGTGAGGCTGCGCTTTAGGGGCGGAAGTATAGCCAAAGATTAGAGGAATCATAGCGATCTCTTTTGAAATTTCCGGTTTTCGGAACAGCGGGGCCGATACCCCCAGCTCACTCTCTAGGCGCCTGCCCGAAGAATGGCTATCGCGAAGTCAAGCCTTATTTATCAACAAGTTAGATAGGGACAGCCCGCGGGGCCTGCGAGCCGGCGAAATTCTTGCGTTGCTAAATCTTGCCCACCGATGAAACGTTGCGGCCTCTGCCTGCACTATCCACTAAGAGGCAGGGAGTCTTGACCGATCAGCAGCCAAAACTCGGAGAGCAACTGCAGGCTTCGGTAAAAGTTGAGTCCGATGGTCCGCTGCGGCCGGCTGCGAGTCTCGGACAGCGCACAAATCCCCGAGCGATTGCCGCCGGCTTGAAATACCTGGTGTCACAGCGTCATGACCGGCATTGGGGGGCTTGCGGCGCCGAGGCTCAAGTGACAGCCTGCGTTCTGGCCCGGCTGGGGGAACTTCCTCCCCAGTTCGTCAGCCAGTCCCTGAGGCGAACGATGGAGAAGGCGCTGCAGTGGCTTGTCGAGGCGCGAACACCCGAGGCAGGCTGGGGCTCCGCCGGGAAAGACGATGCTGATTCGACGGCATGGGCGGTCATCGCGCTGCGCAAGAACAACCGCGCCGTGCCGGAAGCAGCTTTGCACTTGATTCGCCGCTGCTGCCGGCTGGATGGCGGATTCGCAGCTCGCCCGGAAGGAGGGCCCGGCGATCCTGAAACCACGGCGCTCGCCATCCAGGCCTTGGGCGTGCTGGATAGCGCCGCGGAGAACTTTTTGCTTTCCCGTTTGCAAAGCGATGGAGCCCGGCTGGCTTCACCGCTCGGCGTTTGTTCCGCGATTCTCGATTGGGAGAAGGGCCTGGCGCCATTGTCTTTGCTCAACCAGGCTTGCCAGCTAACCGCCCGCTTCGCGGCGGAAAGCACCCTGGAGCAGGCGCTGTTGCTGCATTGTCTGGTGCGGCTGCGTCTCAACCGGGCATGGACTCTGGCCGCCAGCCTGCGCGTCGCGCAACTGGAGGACGGTTCGTGGCCTGGACCCTCGGCGGCTCCTCTCCATGCTGACGACAAAAACATTATTCCAACTGCGACCGCGGTTTCGGCGCTGGTGCTGGGTGAATCTCAGCCGGGTTTGTACTTCGGCTCAGACCTGCCGCGGCCACGCCGGCTGCATAAGTCTTGATGGTGGTGTGACTTGAGAAGCGCTCGACTGCAAGTAGTGGCGAAGAAACGGCAACGTCCGGATTCGCGCTTTCATGCGCCCCTTGGGGCCGCGCGGGTAGCCATGGACCGGCCGGAACCGGCGCCGGCTGCGGTATACTGGTTGCCCAGAAAAAAAGTGGAATTCTATTCGTTTGACGCGGAATATCTGCGGCGCCTGAAGGCCCGAGACCCTGCCACGGAGGCCCACTTCTACTCCTACTTCGAGTCAAGATTGAAGATGAAGCTCCGCCACCGGGGTTTCGCCTCTTCCACGGTCGAAGACATCAGCCAGGAAACTTTTTTGCGGGTGCTGACCGGAGTGCAGAACGGGACGGTCCTGCATCCGGAAAGGTTTGGCGCCTACGTCAGTGCTGTGTGCGACAACTTAATCCTGGAAAAGTACCGCGAGTTCGCCCGCAACCAGCACCTCGACCTGGACGGCATGGACCTCCCTGACGGCAAGACCAACCTCGACGCCCTGGTCCTGCGCAAGGAAAAGAAGGAAATCGTAGCCAAAATTCTGGAACAAATGCCGCCGAAGAAGCGGAATGTCCTGCGCGCCTTCATGTATGAACAGCTTGACCGCGAGCAGATGTGCGCGCGCTTTGGAGTCAAGAGCGACTATCTGCGGGTCCTGCTCTTCCGGGCCAAAGAGGAGTTCGCCGCCCTCTTGAAGGCCCGAGGGCTGGACCGCCAGGAGCGAACGAACAAGCCAATCGAGTGAGGTATCGGTATGAACGGTATGAACACTGAGACGATGAGCCACGAGCAAGCAGTCAGCAGCCAGGCCGCGGAGCGCTACCTGCTGGGCGAACTGCCCCAGGATGAACTCCAGGCGTTTGAAGGCCACTACTTCGACTGCCAGGAATGCTTTAAACAGGTGAACCGGGGCAAGCAGTTTTTGGGCCATGCCCGCGAAATCCTCGATCCGGAGCCGGAAAAAGGCTGGCTGACCGCGATGCTGGGAGACTTGCGGCGTCCTGCCCCCGCCTTTGCTGCCGCCATGCTCCTGTTTGCCCTGGGAACGGGCTTGTACCAGCATTCCGTCATCGCCGATTTGAAGGGTCCCAGGATTGAATCGCGTTATGTGTTGACGGGAGATGCGCGCGGCGGCGCCAGACTTCTGAGCGTGTCGCGAAAAGCGGGGCTGAGTCTGACCGTGGAGTTTGTCCGCAAGCCGGAATTCACGTCTTACCGGGCGCAGATTGTCACCGAGTCCGCAAAAGCGGAGCTCTCGCTGCCCGTACCGGCCCCGGTTACCGATGATTCGCTCACGATCACTCTGCCCGCGGATTCTCTGGGCGCAGGCAAATACTCGCTGGTGGTGTACGGCCTGACCCAGGACGGCGCCAAAACTGAAGTCGGCAAAGGCGACTTCGATCTCCGGTTCAGCAATTAGCGCCACAGGCGTGAATGAGTGCCCGGTGCCTCACCGCTGGAACAGGATATCGATCGTGAAACTCTAAGCTCTGGCCCGGAAAAAGCCTGGGCTGGCTTTACCTTCTTAATGCCTATGTGTTGCCGCCGCGATAGAGAGTAGTACAATCGTAGGCTCGCTGGGTCTCGGCACGGCATTCATAAATCTTTAAACAAAACTTTGGAACTTCCCAAGCGTTAAGAAGAGGAGTGTGTCTATGAGCAAATGCTCGTGCCACCATTCGCAGTATGTTTACAACGCCTCGGCCTACGGCCTGGCTGGGGAGTTTGAGCGTCCTTCCCGCCACAGCATCCCGACGCAAGCGGCGACGGTCCTGGCGGCAGGCGGAGGACGCGGCTTCCAGCGCGTGGAAAACTTTCAATACGACGGCACTGTGTCATTCAAGGCCGCCTTCGCAGAGGTCGGCGGGAGCTTTGACGAGTG
>WNFJ01220152.1_pt3 | contig 20750 bp, 24 predicted proteins | sample 5400461 | NCBI WGS metagenome assembly WNFJ01 (sample SAMN13153349, study PRJNA577476) | soil metagenome | isolation source: 115 cm saprolite on Douglas fir-dominated hillslope | place: USA:California | collected 2013-09-17
CGCAGGATCTTTTCATCGAGACCGTGGATCCCGCCGATCCGACAAAATACCTGACCTCCGAGGGCTCCCAGCCGTTCGAGGCGCGTGAAGAGACGATCCACGTGAAAGACGGAGCGGATCTCAAACTGACCCTGCGCGTGACCCGTCACGGCCCTGTCCTCTCCGACGTCAGCCCCGACCTTGCCGATGTCGCCGGGCCTGGAAAGGTCACCGCGCTTGCATTCACCGGTCTTGGCGATCACGACGCGACCCTGGAGGCGGTCATGCGCCTCGACGTCGCGCGCAACTGGGGCGAATTCCTCGACGCCATGCGCATCTATCAGACGCCGACGCAGAACATCGTCTATGCCGACGTCGCCGGCGACATTGGATTCTTCAGTCCCGGCCTCGTCCCCTTGCGCAAATCCGGCGATGGGCTGGCGCCCGTCGACGGCGCGTCGGGCGCGTTCGACTGGGTCGGAATGATCCCGTTCGAGCAACTGCCGCAATTGCACAACCCGGAGATCGGCTTCGCCTTCAACGCCAACAACGCGATTGTCCCGGACGACCACCAGCCGCCATTCGGCCAGGACTGGGAAGAGAATATCCGCGCGCGCCGCATCCAGCAGTTCTTCGATACGATCGACAAGCACAGCCTGGAGACTTCGGCCGCGATGCAGGCAGACCACCTGTCGCTGGCGGCCAAGGACCTGCAACCCTTCATCGCGACAATAGTCCCGTCAGACGAGAGGGCGCGACAGGCGCAGGCCATCCTGGCCCGCTGGAACGGCGTGATGGACAAGGCGCGCGTCGAGCCGCTCATCTTCACCGCTTTCCTCAAATCGCTGCGGCGCATATTGCTGGAGGAGAAGACCGGCCTGAAAATGGAGGAAAAGGGACCTTTCGCCGCCACTACGCTCGTCTCGCTGATGCGCGATCATCCTTCGTGGTGCGATGCGTCGGGCAAACCCGACCCGGATTGCCGTCAGGCGCTCGGGCGGGCGCTCGACGAGGGCCTCGCGTTGCTCATCAAGCGGAACGGCGCCGACATGAGCCAATGGCGCTGGGGGGCCGAACACGAAGCGTTGCTGCAACACCAGGTCTTCAGCCATGTGCCGCTGCTCGATCGGCTCAGCGATCTCAGCGTGCCCTCGAGCGGAGGCTTCTATACGCTCGATCGCGGAGGCGGCTTCGAGACGCCGCCCGACAACCCGTTCGCCCGCACGCACGGCCCAGGCTTTCGCGGCCTCTATGACCTCGCCGACCCCGAGAAGTCGCGCTTCATGATCACGACCGGCCAATCCGGCCATATTTTCTCGCGCCACTACCGGGACCTCGTTCCGTTTTGGAACGACGTCAAATCCATCACGCTCACCGGTTCCGAAGACGACCTCAGAAAGGCCGGGGCCCGAGAATTGACCCTATCGCCATGACGGCCGGAGGGCCGCGGCGTCAAGACGTGTGTCTTGGGACGTTCAAGAGCAGAGCCGGCGAGCCTCGCCAACCAACGGCGCCGAAGGCGAATGGCCGCGTCGACGGGCGGGCGGGCGCGGGGATCGGATTATTGTTTGAGAAAATCGGAAATCGTGATATCGTTTTTTTTGCTTGCCAGAAATGCGGCGCTGCCTCCATCGTCACGGCCGGGGTCGTCCCGGCCACCCACGTGGTCATGCCGCAAAAATCGTCTCCAGATTCGGGCGCTTGGGAATGCGATGTGCTGGAACTGCAGGAATCTGCGCAGAGCTTACGACGTTTCGAGACGAATAAATGGTGCAGTGAAATCGATCTCGCGCCAACATCGGACCCGGCCTTAGGCCAGCGGACGAGCGATGCGGCCGGTCTGTCTCGAAAGTCGTTTTTGGTTCGCTTCCTGACTCGCAGCCGCGTCTCCACGGCGCGAGAAAGAGGCCGAGCTCGACGCAGACAGCCGGCCGCCGCGCGAGGTGCTGAATCTCGCGTTTTCGCCCCACGCGGCTTTTTCGGCGACAAGCGCTTGCATGTCATTTAACTCCTATGTTAAATGACATGCATGGACCTTCTGAGCCAGACTTTCTCCGCTCTCGCCGATCCCACCCGCCGCGCGATTGTGGCGCGGCTCGCCGTCGGAGACGCGACGGTCGGCGAGCTGGCGAGGCCCTTCGACATCAGCGGGCCCGCTATTTCACGCCATCTCAAAGTTCTCGAAGAGGCGCAACTGATCGAGCGCAAGGTCGAGGCGCGCTGGCGCGTCTGCTCGCTGCGTCGCGATCGCCTTGCGGAGGCCGAGCTCTGGATCAAGGACGCTCGACAGTTCTGGGAGCGCGGCTTTGATCGGCTCGAAGCGCTCCTCAAGGCACAAGACCCGTCGAATCCACGGGGATAGGAGACGCCATGCCGAACGACAATCTCGTCATCAAGCGACATTTCAAAGCGCCGCCGGAGCGGGTATTCGCCGCGTTCACCAAGAAGGACCTGATGCAGGCGTGGTACGGCCCCGAAAACATGACCGTCCCGCACTGCGAGGTCGACGCGCGCATCGGCGGCAAGTATCGGGTTGAAATGCACGCGCCATCCGGGTCGGTGCACATTGTCACCGGCGAATTCAAGGAAATTCGTCTATACCTGGGGATGGCTCAACGGGGCCGGTCGCGGCCCCGAGACGATCGTGACGCCGACACTCATTTCGCGAGACGGCGGCACGGACCTCACGCTCGAACAGTCGGGATTTCTTACTCAGGACGCGCGCGACCGGCACGAGCACGGCTGGCAGGCGAGTTTGAGCGGGCTGGACGCCGCGCTCGAAGGCAAGAGCAAGCCGAAGACGCCGGCGCCGACGATCCTTGGCGACTATCGTTCTTCGTACGTTCGCTCGGCGCGCATGGCGTTCGAGGAAAAAGGCGTCGCCTATGCTTTGCAGATCGCCCGGCCGCAATCCCCGGAAATCCTCTCCCTGAACCCGTTCGGCAAGATGCCGACCTATCGCTGCGGCGATATGTCGCTCTACGAAACGAGCGCGATCATGCGGCATCTGGATGAGAGCTTGCCGGGACCGGCTCTGATGCCGACCGAGCCGGCCGAACGCGCCAAAGCCGAACAATGGATCAGTGTTCTCAATTGCTACGGCTATCCGGCGATGGTCCGCAACTATGTGCTGCAATATGTGTTCCCACGCGGACCCGATGGGCAGCCGGATCGAGCGACGATCGATTCGGCGCTGCCCGAAATCCGAAAGATCCTCGCTTCGCTCGACCGAGCAATCGGTCCCCGCGACTATCTTGTCGGCGATGCGCTGAGTCTGGCGGATGTCCTCATGGCGCCGATGGTCAACTACGTCGGCGGAATGCCGGAGGGCAAGGACATGCTCGCCACGTTTCCTGATCTGCGCCGCGAATTGGCCCAGGGACCGAGCTATGTCGCGGCGAGTCAACCGCCAGCCGCGGTAAACTGAAGAGGAGAATCGCCATGACCAATCATGCCGTCGCAACACCCGAGGTATGGCTTCAGGCGCGCAAGGCGCTGCTCGCCGAGGAGAAGGAGTTCACGCGCGCACGCGATGCCTTGAGCGCCAGGCGGCGCTCTTTGCCGTGGGTGAAGATCGACAAGCCCTATCATTTTGAAGGGCCAGAGGGCGCGCTAACCCTCAGCGACCTCTTCGGCCCGCGTCGGCAGTTGATCGTCCAGCATTTCATGTTCGCCCCCGACTGGGAGAAGCCCTGCAAGAGCTGCTCGTTCTGGGCCGACGGTTATAACGGCGTCATCGCGCATCTCGCGCAGCGCGACACTGCGTTCGTCGCCGTCTCCCGGGCGCCGCTCGAAAAGCTGCAGGCGCGCAAGCGCCAGATGGGCTGGAGCTTTCCCTGGGTTTCGTCCGGAGATTCCGATTTCAACTATGACTTCTCGGTTTCCTTCCGCGACGAAGACCTGAAGTCGGGGACCGCGACGTACAATTACCAGCCCAAGCAAGGGTCGATGAAAGACCTGCCGGGGATCAGCGCTTTCGTCAAAGGCGACCACGGCGCCGTCTATCACACCTATTCGAGCTTCGCGCGCGGGCTCGATCTGATGAATCCGGCCTACAATTACCTCGATCTCACCGCCCTCGGGCGGCAAGAGGAAGGTCTGCCGTTCCCGATGAGTTGGGTGCGGCTGCGGGACGAATACCCCGCGTAGCACCTGACCGACCCAACCTCGCGGCTGATCGGACGTCTGCGAGGCCGAGGGAATGCTTGCGTCCGAAATTCAAGGAGGCGCTGATGGCCAACAAATACATGTATCTCTATCGCGGAAGCGGCGCGCCGCCGACGAGCGAGGCCGAGGGCAAGGCGATGATGGCCGCCTGGATGGGGTATTTCGGCAAGCTCGGCTCGGCCCTCGTCGAAGGCGGGGCGCCCTTTGCGCCGCAGTCGAAACTCATTGGGAAGGGCGGCGCGACGATCGTCGCCGCGGACGGCCTCGACAAAGCCATCGCGATGACCGACGGCCACCCGCTTCTCGCAGGTGGCGGCGCGATCGAGGTTTTCGAACTGGCCCCGATTCCGGGGATGTGAACGAGGATTGGGGGGCCTCAAGGTGGTCCGTCGACGCCCCCTATTCTTCGGTCGACGGTTATTTGCGCCTGCCGGTCATTTCGTCGCAACAACAAAGTGTGATTTCGTCGCATCAATGAAGCCGCCCATTTTGGAGCAGTGATGACCGCGGACCTCAAGTACCTCATGTATACGGCGATGCTGACTGCCTCTTTGTGGATTCCCTTTATCGTCTGCCAGGTGATGACGAACGGACCCCTCGGCCCGCCAAACTATATCGACCCGACACCGCGTCCCGTTCCCTTGTGGGGGCAGCGCGCCAATCGCGTCTACCTCAACGCGATCGAAGTCTTCGCGCCGTTCGCGGCCTTGGTCGTCATCGCGCAATTGACCGGCAAGGCCAACGCCATGACTGCGTTTTGGGCGGCGTTCTTCTTCTGGTCTCGTGCGGCCCACGCCGTAGTGTTCTGGGCTGGAATCCCCTACGTCAGGACCGTCGCGTTCACGTTGGCGTTCGTCGCGGAAGTCGGAATTTTCTGGGAACTCGTCAAGTGACTGTCGCCGCCGCCCAAAGAGCGGCCTCGAGCTGACCCGCGGCATCTCACGCTGGGCGCGCTTGAAGGCGTACGGCCGAGCAGGCCGGGTTTGCGGGGAGGGCGCTTTTGCCCGTCCGTGGCAAGCTTGCCGAAATCCCAGACTAGCCGCCAGCCGGCGCAGCCGGTAAAATAGGGTCGATGACCCAGACGCGGCGACTGCTTATCGTGGACGACGACGCCGACTTGCGTCATGCGCTGGTCGAGCAGCTGGCTCTGCATCCGGAGTTTCAAGTCGAGGTGGTCGCAACGGCGGCGGCGGCGTTCGAAACCGTAGCCTTGGCCACGCCCGATCTCATCATCATGGACGTCGGCCTGCCCGATCTCGACGGGCGAGAGGCGGTCAAGCTTTTGCGCCGCGACGGCTATCGTCGGCCGATCATCATGCTGACCGCGCACGATTCGGACGTGGACGCCGTGCGCGGACTGGATTCGGGCGCCAACGACTATGTCGGCAAGCCGTTCCGCTTCGTGGTGCTGCTTGCCCGCATCCGCTCGCAGCTGCGTCAGCACGAGGCGAGCGAAGACGCGGAGTTCCAAGTCGGCCCTTACACATTCCGTCCGACGTCGAAGAACCTGGTCGACGCCCAGGGCGTCAAACTCCGCCTGACCGAAAAGGAAGCGGCGATCCTTCGCTATCTGCATCGCGCCGAACAGCGGCCGGTGGCGCGCGAGACGCTGCTAAAGAACGTCTGGGGCTACAACCCCAACGTGACGACGCACACGCTGGAGACGCATATCTATCGGCTGCGGCAGAAGATCGAGGACAACCCGGCCGAAGCGCAACTCCTGATCACCGAAGGCGGCGGCTACAAGCTTGTGGCGGGCGCGGCGACGGGAGGACGATCGGAGTGACGCTCGAAAGCGACGTCGCGCGTCTCGCGCGCACCCGCCCGTTCAACTTGTTGCCGCGCGAGGCGGTGCAGCTCGTCGCCTTTTCATGCGAAAGGCGCCGTCTCAGGGCGGGAGACGCGCTGTTCTTCGCCGGCGAGATCGGCGACGCCGGTTATTTCGTGCATTCAGGCGCTATATTGCTGACGGAAAAGGGCGCAGAACCGAAAAGCGCGCGGCGTGTGGGAGCCGGCGCCCTCATCGGCGAGAGTGCGCTCTATGCCCCGATCGCGCGCCGGGTCGAGGCGCGCGCGGCCGAAGACGCGCTGGTGATGCGCGTGCAGCGCGAAACCTTCCGGCGCGTCCTCGCGGAATTCCCGGAAGCGGCACGCAAGGTCCGCGCCGCACTCGCCGCGCGCACGCGCCAGCTCGTCAATGGTCTCGACGCGGCCCGCATCAAGTCGTTCGACGGCGCGGCGGCGGCGGATTTCCAGGCCGCGCCGTGACCGCGGAGGCAACGCGCGGCCTTTCGGGGCTGCGCGCGCCGACATTGGAAGACATTGACGCGCTCGCTGAGGTCGCCTTCGCACAGTTGCCTGAATCGTTTCGCCGTCTGTGCGAGGGACTGGTCATCCAGGTGGTCGACTTCCCCGACGACGATACGCTCGACGACATGGGAGCGCAGAGCGAATTCGACCTGCTCGGATTGTTCCGCGGCCGCGGATTGCCCGAGCGCGGAGCAGTCGACGAGACCGGCGCGCTCCCCAACATGATCTGGCTTTATCGCCGGCCGCTGCTGGATTTCTGGTGCGAAGGCGAGGATTCGCTCGGCGCCGTCGTCACCCATGTCCTAGTGCACGAGATCGGCCACCACTTTGGCCTCTCGGACGCGGACATGGAGGCGATCGAGCGATCGGCTCGTTGACCGATTCGGCGATCACGAATTCGGGAGTCGCGGCAAAACTCCGCAAACATTAGGATTTTTGCGCCTTCACAACGGCGTCATCTTGTGTCCGGCTCACTTGCACTCGCGGAGGAACGGAGCGTCTTTGTGACGGTTCATGTTCAGGCAGCCACGCCAGGGAATTGCCCGGCCCTCGTTTTGAACGCGGACTGCCGCCCGTTGAGCTACTATCCGTTGTCCATTTGGTGCTGGCAGGACGCGATCAAGGCGGTATTCCTCGACCGGGTCAATATCCTGTCCGAATATGACACGCTCGTGCGCAGCCCCTCCTTCGCGATGCGGCTGCCCTCGGTCGTGTCGCTGAAGAGCTACGTCAAGGCGACCCGCTTTCCGGCGTTCACCCGGTTCAATGTGTTCCTGCGCGACCGCTTCACCTGCCAATATTGTGGCGACCGCGAGGATCTGACGTTCGATCACGTCGTTCCCCGGGCGAGGGGCGGCATGACGACGTGGGTGAACGTGGTCGCCGCCTGCGCGGCCTGCAACCTGAAGAAGGCCGACCTGCTGCCTTCGGTCGCGCGCATGTGGCCGGCGACCGAGCCCTACCAGCCCACCGTGCACGACCTGCATCGGAATGGCCGCCTGTTTCCGCCCAACTATCTGCACGAGAGTTGGATGGACTATCTCTATTGGGACAGCGAACTGGAGGAGTGATCAGCAGTCCGCGGAAGCGAACCAACGCCCCCGAGCAGGCGCGCCGCAATTGGCGATTTGGTGCGCCGCCCGCGACTGCGGCATGGCCGGGTTTGGCGCGGCGTTCCATCCGGTCGTTTTCCAAACTGAGAGGGGCGAAAAGATTGCTCGTCCTTCCTTTTCCCCGCGCGCAGCGCAGGATGCGGGCAAGCCTGTGACCAGCGTCCTTCTTCCCGTCGCGAAGACGGAAGACGAGCGAGGCTTTCCGCGTTCGGGTCTCGATATCTCCTATTCAGCTGGCTGCGCCGCGATCTCCTCATGTTCGTGTGACCCGCTCGACGTGGCCGACGCGACATCGGCGAATCTGGCGAAGCAATAGAGCATCACGGCGACGCAGGCATAGCTGAGCGCAACCGTCGGCGACCGCGCGATGCCGAGATTCTCGGCATGGATCAAGCCGAAGAACGTGAACAAGGCGCCCGCGAGCGCGAACCACGCCGCTTTCTCCAGTTGGCGTTCGATGATGAACACGGTAACGGCGCCGAGAATGATGCCGGCGAGCGTGGCGCCGCCGGCCGTGATACAGCACGCCGGTGGCGCCGAGCTTGTCGAGGCCGACCGTGCCGGCGTTGGTGCCCGCGGCGCCCAGCGCCCCGTCGATCATGGTTTTGCCCCAGGCCGCGATCTGCGGAATCATCGCCAGGATAATCGCCGGGGCATGGCTCCTGGGCGTCTCCTGGAAGGCCTGCGAGCCGATGAGCATGCCGATATAGAGCAGGATCGGCAGGATCGCGACCACCGGGATCAGACTGCTTACCAAGGCGACGATGCCGAACCACGACAGCACCAGCACCATCACGCCGGTCGCCGCGGAATACCCGATCCGCCCGCCCATCGCCTTCCAGCCGGGATGACCGATGTAGACGGCGTTGATGAACGGATTGCCCAAGAGGCAGCCGATCAGGCTGATGACGCCGTCGGCCGTCAGCACTTGCGTCGTGGGAAACGAGTCGCCGGCCGCGGCGGCGCTCTCGACATTGTCCATCGCCTCGACGAGATCATAGATGCCGAAGGGAATCGCGGTGACCAGAATGACGGCGAGGAACTTGAAGCCGGAAAAGACGTGATCGAACGCCGGAATGGGAATCGAGAAGCCGAAGTGTGAAAAGGCGTCGCCCACGCTTGCCACGCTCAAGCCGCCATAGCCCAGACCGAAAAGGTTCGATCCCCAGGCGATGATCGTGCCCGCCGCGATGGCGATCAGGCCGCCCGGCACGCCCTGGAAATAGCGCACGCCGCCGAACCAATTGGCCAGGATGATCGCAAAGCAGACGAGGCCGATGAGGGGCGTCTCGAAAACCTGCAGGCCGGGCCGCATCGAAATGAATGTGATGGAAATGCCGGCGAGCGAGCCGAGCAGCGCCGCCCGCGGCGTGATCCTGCGGATCACCGGCCCGATGAAGCCGCCGATCATCAGCACGAAGCTCTGCACGAAGACCCAGGTGAGCCCAGCCTCCCAGGCCTGAACCGGATCCTTGGTCGCGCTGAGGATCGGCAGCATGACCACGAACGTGACGACGAACATGTGCGGCACGCTGATGCCCGACGGCAGGGCGCAGACATCCGTGCGGCCGGTCTTCTGGGCCAAACGATAGGCAAGAAAGGCATAGTAAACCGTGCTGAGGAACAGCATCAGCCCGGTGGCGGGGAGAATTCTGCCGAAGACCAGCGAATCCGGCATGTTGAGGACGAAGCGCAGCAGCCCGGTCAATACGAGAACATTGACCAGAATGTTGGTGCCGAAACCAAAAAAGGCGTTCCAATCGCCCGGAACCCAGAAGCGCTCGCTCGCTACGTGCTGCGCTCGTCGCCGTGGTCTGCATCGCTTCATCCCCTGTTGTACTGCGGTTTCGACTAGCCGGCCTCGCTCGGCCCGGCCAAGGCTTCAACCAGCGCCTCGGAGTTGGCGACCCAGCCGAAGATGCCGCCCTGGGCCTTGATCATCTTCAGGCCCATGGCCTGGAACTCTGGAAAGTAGGATCCCACGCAGTCTTCGAGCACGAGGCAGTCATAGCCCCGGTCGTTGGCTTCGCGCACCGTGGTGTTGACGCAGACTTCGGTCGTTACGCCGGTGACGACGAGTTGCTTGACGCCGCGGCTCTGAAGGATTGCGTGGAGATCGGTGGCGAAGAAGGCGCCCTTGCCCGGCTTGTCGATCACCGGCTCGCCGGGCGACGGGTAGAGCTCCGCGATGATGTCGTGGCCCGGCTCGCCGCGCACCAGGATGCGGCCCATGGGCCCAACGTCGCCGATGCAGGTGGCGCTGCGTCCGCGCACCTTCTTGGCCGGAGGCAGATCGGCCAGATCAGGCCTATGGCCCTCGCGCGTATGCATCGCCAGGAGCCCCGAGGCCCTCCACGCGGCCAGGACGCGCCGGTTGGGCTCGATCGTGCGGCGCAATTGCGAGACATCGTTGCCGAGCATCTCCCCGAAGCCTCCAGGCTCGAGAAAGTCTCGCTGCATGTCGATGATCAGCAACGCGCAATGCTCGGGCGCAAGTTCGAAGGCATAGGGCTCGGCGGCGATTTCGATGACTTTGTTCATCCTGCGGCGCCGCCTAAGAAAAGGGCTCCGTGCCTATTGTTCACCCCTCGTGACGCGCACGAGCGCCTCTCTCGGCACGTGATCGAACGTTCGGCTCCGGACAGCATTCCCAAAGCAATAATCATGCCCAAATCGCCGCGGCGTCGCCGCATCGGGGATGCCGCTTGCTGCCGGCGAAAATGGCGCGGCTCTGCATTTGCACGTCTCCATGCGGCGCTGTTGCATGAGGGCGGTGAAGAGCGAAGAGTGGGCTTCGTCGGCGGGATCAAGCGGTCGTTTTGAAGGAACGAACGGCTGAGCCCGCCATTCCGCCGGCGATCCCCTTCCGGTTTCCCGGGAGGCGGAGTCGCACCGGAATTGCGGCTGAGGTGTGACTTGGTGTAGGCCTGCACCTTCGCGGCGCAAGGAAGCAAAGAACGCCGCGCGTTGGGGAAATCAGTGACGAAGCCTTTAACGCCGCTGCTGGATCAAATCGCCTTGCCCGACGATCTGCGCCGGCTCAAGGAGAGCGACCTCGCGGGGGTCGCCGACGAGCTGCGCGCCGAGACGATCAGCGCGGTTTCGGTCACCGGCGGACATCTGGGCGCCGGCCTCGGCGTCGTCGAACTGACGGTGGCGCTCCACTATGTCTTCGACACTCCCGCCGACCGCATCGTCTGGGATGTCGGCCATCAGGCCTACCCGCACAAGATTCTGACCGGGCGGCGCGGGCGCATTCGAACCCTGCGCCAGGGGGGGGGCCTGAGCGGCTTCGCCAAGCGCTCGGAAAGCGAATACGACACCTTCGGGGCCGGCCATGCCTCGACCTCGATTTCCGCCGGCCTCGGCATGGCCGTAGCGCGCGATCTCTTGCGCGGAAGCAAGCATGTCGTGGCGGTGATCGGCGACGGGGCGATGTCGGCGGGCATGGCCTACGAGGCGATGAACAACGCGGGCGCCATGGGCACGCGGCTTATCGTCATCCTCAACGACAACGACATGTCGATCGCGCCGCCGACCGGCGCGATGTCGGCATATCTCGCGCGCCTGGTCTCGAGCCACACCTATCGCTCGCTGCGCGACGTCGCCAAGCAGGTGGCCCGGCGTCTGCCGAAGTTCTTCTACGACAAGGCAAAGCGCACGGAAGAATACGGCCGCGGCTTCTGGACCGGCGGAACTTTGTTCGATGAGCTCGGCTTCTATTACGTCGGCCCGATCGACGGCCACAATCTTGATCACCTGCTGCCGGTATTGAAAAACGTCCGCGACATACACGGCGGGCCGGTGCTGGTGCATGTCGTGACCAAGAAGGGCAAGGGCTACGCCCCGGCCGAAGCCTCCGACGACAAGTACCACGGCGTTTCCGCCTTCGACGTGATCACCGGTGCGCAAGCCAAGCCAAAGGCGAATGCGCCGGCCTACACCAGGGTCTTCGCCGACGCGCTCCTCGCCGAGGCGCGGCGGGACGAAAGGATTGTCGCCGTCACCGCCGCCATGCCTCAAGGGACGGGGCTCGATCGGATAATGAACGTATTCCCGGAGCGAGTCTTTGACGTCGGCATCGCCGAGCAGCACGCCGTGACTTTCTCGGCCGGGCTCGCGACGGAAGGCTTTAAGCCGTTCTGCGCCATCTATTCGACCTTCCTGCAGCGCGGCTATGACCAGGTCGTGCACGACGTGGCGATCCAGAATCTGCCCGTCCGCTTCGCGATCGATCGCGCCGGGCTGGTCGGCGCCGACGGCCCGACGCATGCGGGCGCCTTCGACATCGCCTATCTCGCCTGCCTGCCCAACATGACAGTAATGGCGGCGGCGGACGAGGCCGAACTCGTTCACATGGTCGCGACCGCGGCTGCGCACGACAGGGGTCCGATCGCGCTTCGCTACCCTCGCGGGGAGGGTGTCGGCGTCAAGCTGCCGGCGCGCGGCGAACCCCTGCTGATCGGCAAGGGCCGAGTGTTGCGCGAGGGCTCGCGGATCGCGATCCTCTCACTGGGCGCGCGGCTCGCGGAGGCGCTGAAGGCGGCGGAGGAACTGGCGGCGCGCGGGCTCTCGACCACGGTCGCCGATGCGCGATTCGCCAAGCCGCTCGACCGCGAGCTCATCCTGCGGCTCGCCGCCGACCATGAATTGCTCATCACCATCGAAGAGGGAGCGATCGGCGGCTTCGGCGCACATGCGCTGACGCTCCTGAGCGACGAAGGCGCGCTCGATAACGGACTCAAGGTCCGTTCGATGACCCTGCCCGATGTTTTCCAGGAGCACGACAAGCCGGAGCGCATGTACGCCGCCGCCGGCCTGGACGCGAAGGGAATCGTCGCCAAGGCGCTGGCGGCCCTGGGCGAAATCGACGGGAAAGCCTCGAGCCTCATCGCGTGAGCGCGCTCCCGCCCGGGGACGGCGACAAAAACCCCGGGCGCCAGAACTTTGTCAATCTCGTCGTCCTGATTGCTATCGCCCTTCTGGTGATTCTCGGCTACTGGGCCTTCAACGCCCTGGAGCAAGGCCGGAAATTCCAGCAATGCCTCGACTCCGGCCGTCGCAACTGCGCGGACTACGTCGGCCCCGCCAAGTGAGAGTCTGGAGCGATTGACTCGCGCCGCTCGGCGCCGCATAAGCCGCGCCCTGAAGCGCCGCGGAAGGCGCTGCAAGGTTTTTCCCCGGCTCGGCGCTCGACCTCAAGCAAGGGTCGTCGCGACGAGGTCCGGGTTGGCGTGCTGGATCGGGCCTCGGCGGGTTCGTCGCGCTTACGCGAATTTGGAGACTTATCGTGAAGCGGACCTATCAACCCAGCAAGCTCGTTCGCAAGCGCCGTCATGGCTTTCGCGCCCGCATGGCGACGGTGGGCGGCCGCAAGGTGCTCAACGCGCGCCGCGTCCGTGGCCGCAAGAAGCTCTCCGCCTGATCGCACCGCCGGCGGCCGGCGCGGCCGTCGCTCCTTGACCCTTCCTCACGCCATTGCGACCCCCCGGATGGAGCCCGAATCCTTGTACGAGGACGGAAGGCCGGTCCCCGCTGGCGAGCCTCCGGGTCGCCTGACCAAGCGCGCCGAGTTTCAGCGCGTCTCGCGCGGGCGGCGTGTTTCCGCCACGACGTTCACGCTGCAATCGCGCGGGCGCGAGGGACCGGAAGCCGAGACCAAGGGTGTGCGCGTCGGCTTCACCGTGACCAAGAAAGTCGGCGACGCGGTCGTGCGCAATCGCATCCGCCGCCGATTGAAAGAGGCGCTGCGCGCGGCCTGGCCACTTGAGGCGCGCGGTGATCACGACTACGTGCTGATGGCCCGGCGCGAGGCGTTGGGACGCCGGTTCGCCGCGCTCGTCGACGATCTGCGCGACGCCTTCCGCGCCGTTCAGCGCGGTCGAGGGGAAGGCCGCCGCGCGTCGGCCGGGATGACCGCAGGGGGCAGAGACAGGCGACCATGAACACCGAGGACACGAGGAACCTCTTTCTCGCGATCGCGCTGTCGGTCCTGGTGATGGCCGGGTGGCAGTATTTTTACGCCGGCCCCCAATACCAGCGCGACCATCAGGCGCAGACCCAGGCGAACAATCCGGTTCCCAAGGCCGGAGTCCAGCCGTCCGCCGAGCCGGGGGCGCCACAGCCGGCGGCCGCCCAAGCGCCGGGAGCGCCCGGCGCGCCCGCGGCCCCGGCGCCCGAGACGCTCGACCAGGCCCTGGCCGCGAGCCCGCGCGTGAGCATCGACACACCGAGCCTCGGCGGTTCGATCGACCTCGAGGGCGGCGCGTTCGACGATCTCGTCCTCAAGGACTATCGCGAGACCATCGATCCCAAGAGCCCCCTCATCCGTCTCTTCGTTCCGCGCGGCGCGCCGGACGCCTACTGGGCGGAGACGGGTTTCGTCAGCGGGAGCGGCGTCAAGACGCCCAATCGCGAGACGTTGTGGACCGCCGACGTCAAGACGCTGACGCCCGCGCAGCCGGTGACGCTTACCTGGGACAACGGGGCCGGACTGGTCTTCAGGCGCGTCGTCGCGGTCGACGAAAAATATATGTTCACGATCACGGATTCGGTGGTGAATGCCGGCGCCTCGCCCGTGACGCTGAGGCCCTACGCGTTGATCCTGCGGCGCGGCAAGCCCAATGTCGCGGGATATTCGATCCTGCATGAAGGCCTAGTCGGCGTGTTCGGCGACGGGTCGGTGCAGGAAGTCACCTACGCGGCGATCGACAAGGACGCCGGCAAGCTGCGCGCCTTTAAGGGCGACGGCGGCTGGCTCGGCTTCACCGACAAGTACTGGGGCTCGGCGATCATTCCCGAACAGACCGCCGCGATCGACGCGCGTTTCTCGGCCAGCGGAACCGCGCAGCCCGAGGACTACCAGGCCGATTTCCTGGGCGCCGAACAGGCGATCGCGCCCGGCGCCTCATTCGAGACGACGACGCGCGTCTTCGCCGGCGCCAAGGAAGTCAGCACGATCGACAATTACGGGACCGGTCTCGGGATCAAGAAGTTCGATCTGATGATCGACTGGGGCTGGTTCTATTTCATCACCAAGCCGTTGTTCCTGCTGATCGATGCGATCTACAAGCGCGTCGGCAATTTCGGCGTGGCGATCCTCATCGTCACCGTTCTCGTCAAGCTCGCGTTCTTCCCCCTCGCCAACCGCTCCTACAATTCGATGGCGAAGATGAAGAAGATTCAGCCGCAGATCGCCGCGCTCAAGGATCTCTATCCCGACGATCGGGTCAAGCAGCAGCAGGAGCAGATGGCGCTGTTCAAGCGCGAAGGGGTCAACCCGGTCGCCGGCTGCCTGCCGATGGTGATCCAGATCCCGGTGTTCTTCGCGCTCTACAAGGTCATTTTCATCACCATCGAGATGCGGCATGCGCCGTTTTTCGGCTGGATCAGGGATCTTTCCGCGCCTGATCCGACCAATGTGTTCACGCTGTTCGGGCTCATCCCCTGGGACCCGACAGTCCTGCCCGTCTTCGGCCATTTCCTCGCGCTCGGCGTCTGGCCGCTGGTGATGGGATTCTCGATGTTCGTGCAGATGAAGATGAATCCCGAGCCGGCCGATCCGGTTCAGAAGTCGATGTTCGCCTGGATGCCGGTGATCTTCACCTTCATGCTCGGCACGTTCCCGGCCGGACTCGTCATCTACTGGACTTGGAACAATACGCTGACGGTGATCCAGCAGTATTACATCATGACGAAGGCGGGCGTGAAGGTCGAGCTCTGGGACAACTTCGGCAAGCTGTTCGCCAAGACCAAGACCAAGACCAAGGCCCAGGCGAAATCGCCGAGCGCATGAGCGCGCCCAGGTCCGCGGACGACTGGACGGAGACCGGACGCAAGCTCTTCGCCGGCCCCTGCGAGTTTTTCTTCGCCTCCGCGCGCTCGGACGGCCTGCCTCCGGTCGGCGCGCCCGAGGTCGCCTTCGCCGGGCGCTCCAACGTCGGCAAGTCGTCTCTCATCAATGCTTTGACCGGCCGCTCCGGCCTCGCCCGCACTTCGCGCACGCCCGGCCGCACGCAGGAGCTGATCTTCTTCGATCTCCACGGCGCGGCGACGCTGGTCGACATGCCGGGCTACGGCTATGCCGCGGTCGCCAAGGCGAAATCCGCCTCCTGGGGCGAGCTGGCGCGCGACTATCTGCGCGGCCGCCCGTCGCTGTTGCGGGTCTTCGTGCTCGTCGACGGCCGGCACGGGCTCAAGGAGAGCGACCACGAGACGATGCGGCTGCTCGACGCCGCCGCGGCTTCCTACGCCGTGGTGCTGACGAAGCGCGACGAAGTGAAGGCGGCCGACCAGAGCGCTCGCGTCGCTTCGACCCTGGAAGGCCTGCGGAAGCACGTCGCCGCCTTTCCCCAGGCGCTGTTCACGTCGGCGCTGAGTGGCGAGGGAATTGCGGACTTGCGCGCGCATATCGCGCGTCTCATCGCCGAGCGCAGCGCGCCGGGAACGGCCCCCGTGGGTTGACCTTCGGCTTCGTCGGCTGCGATGGTCGCATTGTGGAGACGCATTACAATCGCCTCGCCGGCGACGACGTCGGTCGCATTGAAGGGCTTAGCGACGGCATTTTCGCTTTCGCGGCGACGGTGCTGGTGCTCGACTTCCATACGCCCGATACCGTCGACATTCACTCGGAGACGCAGTTGTTAAGCGCCCTAGCGGCCTCGGCGCCGAGGCTCATGACCTGGCTCATGAGCCTCATGACCCTCGGCATCTTCTGGGTCGGCCAACAGACGCAGCTCAACCAGCTCGCGCGCTCGAATCGCAACTTGACTTGGCTGCACTTGGTGTTTCTCGCCGTCATGACCGTGTTACCGTTCTCGACGCGCCTCCTCGCCGAATTCTTCGCCTACCGCACTGCGTTCCTGATCTATTGGGCCAACATCTTCCTCGCCGGTGCGAGCATTTACGCCACCTGGGCCTACGCCGAACGCGCAAAGCTGATCCGCGAAGACGCCCACGCCGACGTCTCGCGCGCCATACGACGGCGCATATTCGTCGCCCAATCGCTCTACGGCGTCGGGGCGGTCGTGGGCCTCCTCAATGTGCCGCTCGGGATTGCGCTCATCATCCTGATCCAGCTCAACTACGCCGTCGGGCCAAAACTGCCCATTCTCTCGCGCCTCTGATAATGAGGCGGTGACTTGCCAGTTGCGTCATTGCGAGCGAAGCGAAGCAATCCAGGCCACCGCCGCAGCCCTTCGATCCCCTGGATTGCTTCGTCGCTTCGCTCCTCGCAATGACGGTCCAATTCGATAGGAAAGCCGCTTGGATTAGTCCTCGAAGGGCAATCCGGCATATTGTTCCGCCGCCATGGCTTGAGCGCTCGGCGACCCCTGCAGATGGTCGAATTCGCTGACCTTGATCCTCGTCTCGAAGTCGTCATCCTCGGGAAAAACGTGCAACAGCTTGGTGAGCCACCAGGAAAAACGCACGGCCGCCCAGACGCGGCGCAGCGCCATGTCCGAATAGCTCTCGAGATACCGATTGTCGGCGTTGCGAAAATGCTCGACCAGCGCGCGCTGGAGATAAAAGACGTCCGAGATCGCAAGATTGAGGCCCTTCGCCCCCGTCGGCGGGACAATATGCGCCGCGTCCCCAGCCAGAAAGAGCCGGCCATATCGCATCGGCTCGGCGACAAAACTTCGCAGCGGCGCGATCGACTTTTCGATCGAGGGACCGGTAACGATCCTTCGCGCGATATCCGCTGGGAATCGTCTTTTCAGCTCATCCCAGAAGCGGTCATCCGGCCATTCCCCGATCTCCGTATCGACGTCGCATTGGATGTAGTAGCGACTGAGCATCGGATTGCGCAGCGAGGCGAGGGCGAAGCCGCGCTCGTGTCGGGCGTAGATGATGCCTTCGACCGGCGGCGTCTCCGACATGACGCCCAGCCAGCCGAAAGGATAGGCGCGCTCGAACGTTCGTAGTTCGCTTCTGGGAATGCTCTGGCGCGAGACGCCATGGAATCCGTCGCAGCCGGCGATAAAGTCGCATTCGATGGCGACTGTCTGGCCATTCTTCTCGTAACTGATTTTCGGCGCCACGCTGGTCAACTCGTGCAGCCGGACATTTTCCGCCGCTTCGACGATGCATCCGCCGTCGCGTTCTCGGACTCTGTACAATTCCTCCGTGATCGCTGTTTGGCCATGCGACCACATCGGCCTGCCGGTGTGCTTCTTCGTGTCGATCAGAAACGGCTCGCGATCCTGCCACGCGATCCAGCTGCCGTCGTGCGCATGGCCTTCACGGTCCATCCTTTGCCCGACCCCGGCGTCTCGCAAAAGCTTGACGGTCCCATATTCGAGCACGCCGGCCCGAATGCGTTTGAGCACATGCGCCTTGGTCTGCCGCTCGAGCACAATACTTTCGATTCCGCCAAGATGCAGCAGATGGGACAGCAGGAGCCCCGCCGGCCCGCCGCCAATTATCGCTACTTGGGTGCGGCGCATGTTTTCTTTTCCTCGCCTGACCCAATAGCGTCACGCGCGCATCGGACCGGCGCCACGCAAATATCGCTTGTCGAGCCTCTTGCAATCACCTGGTCCGCCATCGCGCTCACATAGCAGGCGTTTCATCCGACGAGCCCGACCGCCGCCAGCGCCCCGGCCTGCCGGCGCGCGACCGTCGCCTCGTCGAAACCGGCGATCGCGTCCTCGTACATGCGGTGGAAGTTGAGCCGCGCGCCGAGCCGCAAGAAGGCGCCGCCGAGACCGATCGTCGCGCGCTCGAGAAACACGAATTCGCGCGGGACCACGAGCCGGCCGCCCTCGGCTCTCAGCGCCCGCATGACCGCGCCGATCTCGCGCCGGCCGTATTCGCCCGCGCTCACGCCATCGGCGGCGGTGCGCGTTCGATCGTCGAGAATGGGGCCGCAGATGAAGCGCGCCCAGATCGTCATCGCCTCGAAGGTTCCGCGCGTGAGCTTGGGAAAGCCCCAAAGCCCGTAAGCCTCGGCGATACGCTTTTCGTCGTTCGCCTTCAGCGCCCGATAGAGTTCGACCACGCCGAGGACGAAGCTCGGCGGGAAGATGCGCACGCAGCCGTAGTCGAAAAGATTGACGCCTTCGACGTCGCTTCCTTCGCTCCTGCCTGAAGCCGCGACCGTATAATTTCCAAGGTGCGGATCGCCGTGGATGATTCCGTAGCGCAGGAACGGCCGCCACCAGGCCTCGAACAGCCCGACCGCAACGGCGTTGCGCGCCTCCTGGCCGGCCTTCTCGAAGGCGTCGAGCCGCTCGCCGTCGAGCCATTGCATCGTCAACAGCCGCCGAGTGGACAGGTCCGGCTCGACGCGCGGAACGCGCACGAACGGCCGGTCGGCCAGCATCAGGCGATAGAGGCGGGCGACCTTCGCCTCGCGCTCGTAATCGAGCTCCTCGCGCACCCGGGCGCGGATTTCCTGCGCCATTTCGCGCGTGTCGATCGCCGCGCCGATGCGCCTATGCAGCGAGAACAGGAGGTCGAGGTGCGAGAGGTCGGTTTCGACGGCCGACGCCATCTCCGGATATTGCAGCTTGCAGGCGAGCGGCTCGCCGTCGAGACTGAGCGCTCTATGCACCTGGCCGAGCGAGGCGGCGGCGGCCGGCTTCAGATCGAACTCGGCGAAACGCGCGCGCCAGTCCGGCCCGAGCTCGGCCTGCATGCGGCGGCGCACGAAACCCGCGCCCATCGCCGGCGCCTGCGACTGCAGTCGGATCAGCTCGTTTGCGTAGTCCGTCGGCAACGCCTCGGGGATCGTCGCCAGCAACTGCGCGACTTTCATCATCGGCCCCTTCAGCGAGCCCAGCGCCGACGCCAGCGCCCTGGCGTCGGTGTCGCGGCCGCCGCGGCGCAGCCGGTTGACGCCGACGCGCGCCGCCAGCGCGCCCGCGTTGACGCCGAGGCGCGCATAGCGCGAGGCGCGCGCGCTCAGGCGATTGGCTTCGTCGTCTCGGGTCAAATGCGGTTTTCCAGCCCGTTGGGGGTTGACGGAAGAGGCAGATGGCGGCGCTGGGACCGCGCCGACCCCGTCTGGGAGAATATAGGAAGCGCGCTAGCCGATTTCTCGCGCCAAAGAAAGCAGGTACGCAAAACAGCAATTTCTCCCAAGTCGGCTGTCTCGTGCGCGCATAGGGATGGGCCCCGCGCGAACATCGGCGCCGAGGAGAGGAGAGGAGAAAGGCATGATCTTGCGTTTATGGCGCGGCTGGACGACGCTTAACGAAGCGGACCGCTACGAAGAGCTTATCCGATTGACGATCTTTACGGGCATCCTCGCGCGACGCATCGACGGATTTGAGCAGATCGAGCTTCACCGGAGGCAATGCGGTGAAGAGATCGAGTTCGTGAGCTTCATGTGGTTCGCCTCGTGTAAGGCGCCGCCTCTTCTGCCTCGCTTTTACCCGAGAACTCGTTGCTCTATTTATCGAATTCCTCGACCTGCCGTTTGAACTCAGGTGTATCCAATCGGCCCGCTGCCGCTGCTTCTTTGAAAGAGTGCACGATCCGGACAAACGCGAAGATGCGTTCTGCTAAATTTGGATCATCAAGCTTGCCGACTGCGATCCCCTGCCGGGACTTACCATACTCGTCGTTGACGTCAATAAGTTCGGCCTTTGACGAGACGAGAAAGGCGGACTTCCCAATGCGCGGACGACCACCGCCAACCTTTCCGCTATGCATCAGGAACATATCCCCGGTGTCCGCATCCTCAGCAAAGAAGCCCGCGACCCGTGCACCATTTGTATCAGTGGGAATGTTGATTTCAACAACTATCGTCTGTGCTTGCCTGCCGGCAAAGTATATACCGAAGTAGTTGCAGTGTCGCTGCGTCTCCTCAGACGGATGCTGAAACGCTGCCCACAATTTTCCATCTCCTTCCGAATACACCTCGCGGTCGAAATTCCCGCCTGGAAACCCAATGTTGCGCGTGCCTTGCCGCTTAACCTGTTTTTTCAGGTTGAGCTCAAGGGCGGCCTGAGCGGCTGTCTTCCTTTTCGTGTCACGCACCAATCTGAGCATCACGTTCCCCTCTTTTGGCCTCCAGCCTATTTGATGCTGCGCCGCCCAACGCGCTACGAAGTCCGCATTGCCCGTCGAGCGACCGGCCGATTGCGCTGAACACTAACTGTTCCCGCGCTCGGACGCTACCGAACTGGCCAATTTCGTCGCCGCCGAATGGGGCCTACTGACGCCGACGTCGAT
>WNFJ01154973.1_pt1 | contig 20732 bp, 18 predicted proteins | sample 5400461 | NCBI WGS metagenome assembly WNFJ01 (sample SAMN13153349, study PRJNA577476) | soil metagenome | isolation source: 115 cm saprolite on Douglas fir-dominated hillslope | place: USA:California | collected 2013-09-17
CCGCATGGTGGCGAACCAGCCGATGCGATGCACGACGTCGTCCGGGTTGCAGCCGATCGCGGCGAGCGCGACCAGAGCGGCAAGCACGGCCCGCGGTCTACGCACGGCGGACCTCCTCCGCGCCCGCGCCGCGGAGCAGGGTCTCGACCTGACCGGCGCGCGCCGGCTCGGACGGCACGAAGATGCCGAACTTGTCGTTGGTGAAGCGCGGATCGTAGGCGACCGTGCCGAGCCGCCGCGCGGCGAACAGCGCGTTGAAGACGATGCCGAGAATCGTCGAGAGCGCGCCGAACAGGATCGTCATCTCGAACATGATCACGACGTACGGCGGGATCGAGCCGATCGGCTTGCCGCCGAGCACGAGCGGCCAATCGTACGACATGTACAGCGTCACCCAGGCGCCGATGGCGCAGCCCGCGATCCCACCGACCAACGTGAACATCCGAACCGGGCTCACCGGCTGCTCGAGGGCGTCCTCGATCTCGTGCCGCGGGATGGGCGAGTACACCGTGAAGTCGGTGTGACCGGCCTTGCGCAGCTGGCCGATCGCGTCCACCACGGCGTCGACGTGGCCGAACACGCCCAGCACGCCCGGCGTCGGCGGTGGGTGGAAGATCGCGGTGAGCGGGTTCGCGAGCTTCACGACGCCCTCGCCTTGCCGCGCCGCGGTACGGGTAGCACTTCCTTCACCTCGGAGATCGACACCGCCGGGAAGTTCTTCACGAACAGGAGGAACCACATGAAGAACCAGCCGAAGCTCCCGGCCATGATGCCCCAGTCGGCCCACGTGGGATTGTAGGTCGCGTTGGCGAACCGCTCGAACGGCTCCCCGGCGAGCGATTCGACGATGATCACGAAGCGCTCGAACCACATCCCGATGTTCACGAAAATCGAAATCACGAACAGCGCCAGGATGCTGGTCCGGATGTTCTTGCGCCACAGGAGGAGCGGCAGGAACGCATTGCAGATGATCATCGTCCAGCTCGCCCACCAGAACGGGCCGAACGCCCGGTACCAGAACGCGGCCCGCTCCGCTGCGTGTCCGCCGAACCAGGCGGTGAAGTACTCCACGCAGTAGGCGTAGCCCACGATCATGCCCGTCAGGAGGCAGAGCTTCGCCAGGTTCTCGAAGTGGTGGACGGTGATGAGGTCTTCCAGGTGAAACAGCTTCCGGATCGGCACGAGCAGCGTGATGACCATCGCGACGCCCGAGTAGATCGCGCCCGCGACGAAGTACGGAGCGAAGATCGTCGCGTGCCAGCCCGGCACGAGGGCCATCGCGAAGTCCCAGGAGACGACGCTGTGCACCGAGAGCACGAGCGGCGTTGCGAGCGCGGCGAGGTAGAGATAGCCGCGCGTGTAGTGGCGCCATTGCTCGTTGGTCCCGCGCCACCCCAGCGCACAGATCGCGTACAGCTTCTTGCGCCACCCGGTGGCCATGTCGCGCACCGCGGCGATGTCCGGGATCAGCCCCATGACCAGGAACACCGTCGAGACGGTGAAATACGTCCCGATCGCGAATTCGTCCCAGATGAGCGGCGATTTGAAGTTGGGCCACAGCCCGCGCTCGTTGGGGTACGGGATCAGCCAGTAGAAGTACCACTGGCGGCCGATGTGAATCAGGGGAAACAGCCCGGCCGTCATCACCGCGAACACCGTCATCGCTTCGGCGGTGCGATAAACGGCGGTCCGCCAGCCCGAGCGGAACAGAAAGAGGATCGCCGATATCAACGTGCCCGAGTGGGCGATGCCCACCCAGAACACGAAGCAGGTGATGTAAACCGCCCAGTACACCGGATGTGAATAGCCCGCGAGCCCCAGCCCGTAGCGCAACAGGAACAAGAGGCACACGATCCCCACACTGAGCAGCGCGACCGCCAGCGTGAGCAGCGCGTAGTACCCCTTGCCGGGGTTGCCGAGCGTCCGCGCGATCGCGCGGGTGACGAAATCGTACGTGACGCGGGACGTGGGGGCCTCGGCCATGGCCCTCAGCCCTCCACCACGGCGCCGTGCACGACTTTGGCGAGGTACGTGATGGCCGGCCGGGTGTTCAATCCCGCGAGCACGTGATACCCACGGGGGTCCTGGGCCAGCGCCGCGACGCGCGAGGTCTTGTCGTGCAGGTCGCCGAACACGATCGCCTCCGACGGGCAGGCCTGTGCGCACGAGGGCGTGATCTCGCCGTCTTGCACGCCGCGATCCTCGAGGCGCGCCCGGTTCTGCGCGCCGCGGATCCGCTGCACGCAGAAGGTGCACTTCTCCATCACACCCTTCTCCCGCACCGTCACATCGGGATTGAGCAGCATGTTGAGCGGGTCCGGCCAGCTCTCCCACTCGCCGCCCGGCTCCGCGTAGTTGTACCAGTTGAAGTAGCGCACCTTGTAGGGACAGTTGTTGGCGCAGTAGCGCGTTCCGACGCAGCGGTTGTAGACCTGGCCGTTCAAACCGTCGGGCGTGTGGTAGGCCGCGTACACCGGGCACACCGGTTCGCACGGCGCGTTGCCGCACTGCTGGCACAACATCGGCGTCACCACCGCGCCTACCGGGTGGCCCTCCTCGCCGCCTGTGTAGTAGCGCTCGATTCGGAGCCAGCTCATTTGGCGGCGGCGACTCACCAGCTCCTCGCCCACGGTCGCGAGGTTGTTTTCGGCGTAGCACGCGGTGACACAGGCCGAGCAGCCGGTACACTTGGCCAAATCGATGGCCATCGCCCAGCGTGGGTGCTCGCCGGCGTAGTTCCCGAGCGACGCCTTCTCGTGCTGTGCCTCGGCCCAGGCGTCCAGCGCCTTGCGGGCATAGGGCGGCAGTTCCTCTTCCTCGAACGGATGCGCTGCGCGCTTCAGCTGGCGTGCCTTGGTGAGGGACAGTACCTCGACGACGCCCCGCCCTTGCTCGCGCGCGTCGCCTTCGACCGTTGCGAGGCGGCGATGGTCGCCGGTCTTCTTGACCGTGACGGCGACGGCGAAGGCGCGCCCGCCGAAGTCCGTAGGCTTGTCGCTCAGGAGCTCGAACGCGTTGAACGAGCGATCCTTGGCGTAGCGGCCGTACGCCTTGTGGCCCTGCCCGCTGGGGATCGCGAGGACGTCGGGTCGGACGCCCGGAGTGATCCACACAGGCGCGCGCACGGTACCGTGCGCGGACTCGAGCTGCAGGATGTCCCCATTGGCGAGCTGCGATTTCGCCGCGGTCTCGGGATGCACTTCCACCCACCCGTGCCACGCGATTTTCGACACGGGGTCTGGAAGCTCCTGCAGCCACGGCTTGTTGGCACCGCGGCCGTCGTGCAACGCGATGGATGGGAAGACGATCAGGAGGCGCTGCTCCGCCACGGCTCCAGCGCCGCCCAGGCCGCCCAGGCCGCCCAACCGCTGCGCGATTCCCGGTACGAGCCGTACGCTCTGTGCCGGCGCGTCGGCGTACACGCCGCCGTGTTGGAGGGCATCGCTCCAGAACTCGTCGAATCCCCGGCCGCGGCCGTAGCGCTGATGTAGCGCGCGCCACTGGGTCTGCAGGTAATCCTTGAAACTGCCCGACTTGCCAGACGCCTGCAGCAGCACGTCACCGGTGTGGCGGGTGTTCGGGAATACAGGCTGCATGACGGGCTGTTGCAGGGCGTACACGCCGGCGCGCGGCCGCGCATCGTTCCACTGCTCCAGCGGATGCAGGTCCGGCAGGATCAGGTCCGACGCCGCGGCCGTCTCGTCCAGGTAGGACGAGAAGCTCACCCGGTAGGCGACCTTGCCGAGCGCCTGGGAGAACGCAGCCGGCAGCGAATGCGCCGGATTCGCACCGTGCACGAACAGCAGCCCGACCTTGCCCGCGCTCATGTCTACCACCAGGTCGGTCAACTGCTCGAACGATCCGGCCGACTGCAAGGCGTGGTTGGGTCCGAACTTGACGGTCTTCCCTACCTGCCCCGCGACATAATTCAGGAGGTTCACCGACGCGACGAGCAGGTGGGCACCGTTCCCATAGTGCGTCGACACGCCGCCGGCTACGGCCAGCCCGCCCTTCGATGCGGCGAACTCACGGGACAGCCGGCGGATATCGCGCGCCTCCATGCCGACGAACGTCGCCGCCTGCTGGGGCGCCGGCAGCAGCCGCTCCAGCCCGCGCGCGTCGGCCGGCGAGGGCGCGAGCCGCTCGGCCAGGATGACCTGGGCCATTGCCAGGGCCAGCATGAACTCGGTCCCCGGTTTGGCCGCGATCCACTCGTCCGCGCTCATCCCGGTGAGCGACAGGCGCGGCGCGACCGAGACGAACTTGGCCATCGAGCCGTCGCGTCCACTCTCGAACGCGTGCGCGCGGGTGAACCCATTCTGGTAGCCGACCGGCGAGAGCCAGGTCTCCATGAAATCGGCGCCGAAGGACACGATGTAGCGCGCGTTGGCGAAGTCGTACCAGGGGATGGCCGGCGTGCCGAACGTCAGGCGGTTGCCCTCGCGCAGCGCCTCGAACGCGAACGGCTCATACGTGACGTGGCGGCCGCCGAGCTCTTTCATCCAGGAGTCCACCAACTCGCCGAACGACCCGCTCTCGAGCCCCGTCACGAAGACGATTCCCTTGCCCCGCGCCTCCTTCACCTTCGACTGCAACCGGGCGATCGCATCCTCCCAGGAGAGCTTCTGCCACTCCCCGCTCGGCCCGCGCGCCATGGGATCGGTGATGCGGTCGGGATTGTAGAGTCCCTGGACGCCGGCCTGGCCCCGCGAGCAGAGCCGCCCCTGGTTGATCGGCGACTCCGGGTTGCCCTCGAGCTTCACCACCCGGCCTTCGCGCACCTTGGCGTGCAACCCGCAGCCCGCCGCACATTCGCGACACGTGGTCGCGTAGTACGTGGCGATCCCGGGGACCTGATTCTCGGGCGGGACAGTGTAGGGAACGAGGTGCTCGGTGGGCTCGGCGTGAATGTCGCACGCCGACGCCGCGGCGGCGGCGCCGCCGGTCGCGCTCAGGACTGTCAGAAACCGTCTGCGGTCCATCGGTCGCGCCTCAGTAGTGACACAGCGTGCAGTCGCGCGAGACGCTGCGCTGCACGTGGCAGTTGACGCACCAGCCCATCGTCAGCGTGGAAACCTGGTACACCTGCGGCATGGTGCGCACGTCACCGTGGCAGGTGCTGCAGCTCTCGGTGCCCAAGACCTTGATGTGCCGCTGGTGCGGAAAGCGTACGAAGCCCGGGAGTGCGTGCACGCGCGTCCACACGGGCGGCTGCTTGGTGGCCCACGCCTGGCGCACCTTGGTGATTTCCGCCTTATGAGAGTCGGTCGAGCCACCGATGATCTGATGACAGCCGAAGCAGGTCTGCACCGCGGGGATCCCCGGTTCGCTCGAGATGGTCACCGTGCTGTGGCAGTACAGGCAGGGGATCTGATCCTGACCGGCGTGAATGTCGTGACGAAAGAAGATGGGCTGGCGGGGACCCTTCAACCGCCCCGTGTCGCTGATGACGGGAGCCTTGTAGCCAGACGCAGACTGACCGGTTTGTGCCGCGGCCGGAAAGCCGATCGACAGCGCGATCGCGACCCCGGCCCCGACCCTCCCACTCCTCTTCGTCATCCAGAGCACTCGATGGCGAATGGTATCGGTCTGTGTTGTCAAACGGTTCGCGGGCGCCGGAATGTAGCGCCAGCGCGGAAGCGTACACAAGGCCCGCTCAGCCGGTCATTCCGGTCGCGCCAGCAGCTGATGCTTCAGCTGAATGATCTGGACGAAGGCGTCGACGGCGTCCAGATCGGGGAACTCCATCCAGCACCAGCGCACGCCGCTCGCCATCCGGCCGTCGCGGATGGCCTGGCGCGACGGGCGCGGGAGACCGTCGGTCACCGCGAGCTCGCGCTCCTCGCTTTCGGTGACAATGAACGTCCCCGAGAGCCCAGTCTCCATGGGATGGAGGTAGCCGAGCTTGCGCCCTCCGACCTCGTACATCCACACCCATTTCCAGGCGGTGCCCATGAACACCACCTGCTCGGTAACGTGCCGGAGCGCTCGGATGCCCTCGCGCGCCCGCTTGAACCGCCGCGCGGCGCGCGGCGGCAGATCCTTGATTGGCGCGTCAGACTTGGGACGCTTGCGCGGGCTGGCGTAGAGATTGGTCGCCCAGTAGCCGCGCGGCTGGTGATCGATGGGAATCATAAGTCCCTATTGTAAACGGCGGGTCACCGAACGGAAACGCCCGGCGTCGAGCAGCCGGGCGATGGACACACCCGGCACCGCCATCCGGCCATCCCGGCTCATGCTCAACTTGATCACGTCGGCGCCGCGCCCGAACCAGCGCGCGCTGGGCTCCACGTCCGACGGGTAGGCGCACGCCTCGAGCGCCGCGACCGCGATGTCCGCCTGCGTACCGATGCCCGACTCGGGCATGGTGCCTGCCCAGAGGCGCGCACCGCATTCCGCCGCGACCCGAAAGATGCGGCACGCTTCCGTGAGCCCGCCGACCCGATGCACCTTGAGGTTCCAGACCATCGGGCCGTCGAGCGCCAAGATCTGCCGCGCGGTTCCCGCATCGCGCAGTGTTTCATCGAGGCATAGCGGCGTGTGAAGCGCGTGCGCGAGGCGCGCGTGCCCCACCAACTCGTCGGGCGCGAGCGGCTGCTCGATGTAAAGCAAGCCGGCATCGTCCAGCCCGCGTAGCGCAGGCTCGTGCTCGGGCCAGGCGTACGCGCCGTTCGCATCCACCGTCAGCGGCACGTCGGTCCCGGCCATCCCGGCGCGGGCCGCTCGTACCGCGACGTCATCCCACCCCGGCGCGACTTTGATCTTCACGCGTCGGTAGCCGTGCTGCAGCGCTTCGTACACCCGGCGAGTGAGCGTCTCGGCGCGGCGATCTTCCGGAATGCCGAGCGCCACGCCGCAGGGGAAGCTCGCCGCCGGCGCGACGTCGAGCCGTTCGGCAACGAGCTGCGGCAATCCCGTGCCGCGGCGATGCGCCTCGAGGTCCCACGCCGCAGTCTCGATCCCCGCCCGCGCGAACGGATTGCCGCGCACGTTATCCCGCAGGGCGGCGTCCACCGCCTCGGGGGAGTCGAACTCCCGGCCGGCGACCCGCGGCGCGAGGACCCGGGTGATGAGATCGCGAGCGCTGCCGAGCGTTTCCTCGGAGTAGAACGGCAGCTCGTCCGGGGCCGCTTCGCCGTAGCCCACGTGGCCCGCGTCGTCGTGCAGCACGACGACCACCGATCGACGCGCGTCGATCCGGCCGCCGGAGATGATGAACGGCTCCGCGAACGCCAGCTCCAGCGTGTACAGCTCAATGCGTGCGATGCGCATAGGCCGGCAGATCGAGGAAACCCAGCTCGCCGCGCTTCCGCTCGAGCTGCCCGCGCGACTCGAGCTCCAGCATCCCCGCGATCAGACCGTCCTGCGGATGAAACACGAGCGCGTGGAGTGCCCGCTGGGGACGGGAGCCGTGGGTCGCGGGGTATTCCGAGAGGGGTAGCTGGAAGAAGGTGTGCAACTGTACGCTCTCGCAACCGCGACGGGCATAGTCGAGGATCATGCGGCCGGACGTGATGTTGCCGGTGCCCGTGAGTGCCGGGATCCCCGCACTTGCGTGCGGGGTCAGTATTTCCACTGACCCCGGGCGCAAGCCCGGGGTTCCCGGGGTCAGGTGAGTGTCCAGCACTCTCATGTTCCGATCGCTCAAGTCCCAGCCTCCGTACGCGACACCTCGCGCCGCATCGAACAGCCGGTTGAAGCAGACCAGCGCGTCCGCCTCGGCGGAGGCGTTCATCATTTCGATCTGGAAGGCGTCGTCGAAGCGCGCGTTCATGAGCTTCACCGCGACCCGCACCGGGATCGGCGCTGCGGCACGGATGCGCCCGGGCACCTCGCGCAGCCACCGGAGGATCTGTGCGCGATCGTCCCCGAGCGTGTCGCCCGCCAGCGTGGGTGAGAAGTCTTTCTCCAGGAGCAGCGGCGGCTCGCGCCAAGCGCCCGCCAGCTGCGCGGTGGTATGGCGGTACTCGTTTTCGCGGAACGGCTCCGCGAGTCGCGGGAGGTGGTATTTCACCGATGGTACCACCAGCAGCCGGCCGGCTCGGGTGAGGTCCCGTCCGGCGCGCACCAGCCCGAGGTAGTCCCCGAACGAGCCATCCCAGCCCCGCCCCTTCCACGTGACCGTCCAGCCGGCGCGGCCCGTCCCCGCGGTGCGTCGCTCGACTTTCATCTTGGTCTCGTGGATCGCCCACGCCGCCATGGTCCGCGCGCCGGTCTCGTCCTCGGCGATTACCGTCTTGAGCACGGAGAACGCGAGCCCAGCCGCGGCGTCGTCCTCGAGCTGCGCGGGGTTAAGTGACAGCTGGCCCGAGCCCTTGCCGATGGGATGGGGAACGCGCTCGCCCAGATAACGGGCGGTGAGATCGATCCCATACGTTTCGCGCACGTGCGCCGGGAAGTCGCGCGGCAGCTCCCGCTTGAACCGATCGAAGTCCCGCTCGAGCTGCGCGTGCACAGGCGGGTGGACTAACCCCCGGGCCGTGCCCCGGGCTCAAAGCGGGACAGCCGGAACTCTGGCGGCGCCGCTTCCCCGGTCAGCACCAGTTTGGCGACCAGTTCGCCGACGGCGGGCCCGTGCTTGAAGCCATGACCCGAGCCGCCGCCCGCGAGCCAGACATTCGCCGCCGCGGGGTGCCGATCGATGATGAAGTGCTCGTCGGGCGAGTTCTCGTACTGGCACACGCGGGCCTCCACGAGCGGAGCGCCCTTCAGGCCCGGGAACCGAAACGCGAGATACTCCCGCGCCGCCTTCAGCACCTCCGGTGTGGGCACGCGCTCGCCCGAGGTGGGATCGAACGGTGGCCCTCGAGTGTCGTCGGCGACCTTGAACCCGCGCCACTCGTTGCCTGGAATCCCGTAGATGAAACCTCTCCCGTGATCCGCCCAGACCGGCAGCGCCTGCTCGGTGAACCGCACGTCCCCCGGGGGCGTGCCGAAAAAGAAGACCTCCTGACGCGTAGCACGGACCCGATCACCAATGACGTCCGGAAACAGCTGCCCCAGCCACGGACCGCACGCGAACACGAACGCGTCGGCCGCGACGGTGCTGCCGTCAGACAGTTTGATGCCCCGCAGCTCGCCTCCGCTGGGCTGCGGACCGGCCTCGACCGCGAGCTGGCGGTACTCACCGCCCTCGGCGAGAAAGCCTTCGAGCACGGCAGCGCAGGCCCGGCGCGCGGTGAGGTAGCCCGCATCTTGCTCGAAGATGGCCCAGCGCACTTGCTCGCAGTTGATCTGCGGGTAGCGGCGCGCCGTCTGCGCGCCCGACAGCTCCTCGAACGCCAGGCCCGCTTCCTTGAGCACCGGTAACGCCGCCTTTTCGTACGTCTCGTCATTCTCCACCAGCCACAACACGCCGATGGGATGGTACAGCTTGCGTTGCCAGCGGCGCTCGTTCTCCTTCCACAGCTGGAGCGCGCGAGCGGTCAGGTGCGTGTAGATCCCGCGGGGACCGTACGTCGCGCGGATGACGCGGGTCTCACCGCCCGAGCTGGCGCGCGAGTTGCCGGGCCCCCAGGCATCCACCAGCGTGACGCGGGCGCCGCGCCGCCGGAGGTGGAGCGCGGTCCAGCCGCCGAACGCGCCTGCGCCGACCGCCACCACGTGCCGTTGCTTGCTCATCGGACTCCAGCCCTTGAGAAAGGGAGATGCGCCGAGCGCCATGCTCGCGGCGGCGCAGGACTCGAGGAACGACCGCCGCCGGATGCGCCTCACGGGGGGGTCAGGCGTCGGGCGCGCGCCTCGCGCACCGCGGCGCGTACCGCATCCCGCTCGGAGGGCGGCAGGCTCGGCCCCCAGGGATCGTCGCACGCGTCGTCCGGGATCACGCCATCGGCCGCGAGCGCCCACAGCATGCGGCGCACGTAGCCTTCTATGGGGGAAACGAAGGTCGCGCTCGCGAAGCGATCGCACACGCCGGAGAGACGCACGAATTTCCCGAAATCGCCCGAGCGGAACGACTCCATTAGCGCAACGTGGAGGTCGGTGAGCGCCGCCCCCACGCCAATCAACGCCGCCCGCGCACCCATGGTGAGCGAGTAGCCCAAGAAGCGGTCCTCACCCGTGATCAGCAGCTTATCCGGGTGATCGCGCATCAGGTCGGCGATCCGCTGAAACGTGACCACCGAGTCGAGGGTGGCCACCTTGATCCCCATCACGTTGGGCAGCGCGAGGATGGCATGCAGGGTCGGGTTGTCGTACGCGACGCCACCGCCAGCCTCGTAGAGATAGAACGCGATAACCGGGAGCTCGCGGCCCAGCGCCCGGTGGTACCCGACCGGATCGGCCGCCTGCGGAAAGGCGAGCAGCGCGTTCGCGCCGCCGGCCTTCGCCTCAGCCGCCATCTCGACGCTCGTCGCCCCGGCGACGATCTGGCTCATGGGCAGCGCGGTCCGCCAGGCCGCGAGCACTCGGCGCCGCTGGTCGAGCGACAGGTGCGGCCCGCGTCCGGTGTGCGCCCAGACCGCCACGCCGGCGACCTGGTGCTCCGCCATCCACGCCGCGTACGCGCGCAGCGCGTCCTCCGCGAGCTCTCGGCCCCGGAACGGGACCGGTACGGCGGGGATCAGGCCCCATTCCAACGTGCCGCTCAGTGGAGCAGTCCCCCGCGGGCGTTTTCCGAGTCGATGGCCGCGCGCCGTACTGGCGCCAACTCGAGCAGGTCGAGCTTCGCGACGCTGGCCTCTGGAATCCGCAGCGGCTGTCCGGTGCCGAACACGAACCGGTCGAGCCCGACCGTGCCGAGCAGCGTCTCGAGATGATCTTCCGGAGGACCCCAAATCCAGCTCACGTCCCACCAGAGCCGCGCCGCCTCGTCGGGGGTCGATCCGAAATGGACCTCTTCGATGAACCCCCGATCGGCGTGCGTGATCAGCAGCCGCACATCCTCGTCGCTGCGAATCAGTGTCCGTACCGCCGCAGCCGGAAGCTCCGCCGCGTGGTCGTTGGGGTGACGCTGGCGTGCGTCTTCGAGGCGCACCGCCATCATCAACGGAAGCGTGGCGGCACCGCACGCCGCCGCCAGCACCCGCATCTCGGGCCCAGCCGGGTCGAGCCCGTAGCACAGGGGATCGCACCGCCCCGCTGGGGCGCCGCGGTCGGCCGCCTCGCCCACCGCCGTCTCCCAGCCCGGGAGGCCCGGATGCAGCGCGGGCACGGGCTTGAGCCGCGGGTCGCGCGCCACGGTTTCGTACAGCCAGGAGTTCCCCTCCATCGGCTGGCGCCAGAACAGGCTGGGCAAATGGCTCACCCATGCTTCGTCGATCCCGGCGCGCGCCATCGCCCGCAACAGCCCGTCGGGCGACGTACCGGGCACCCGCCGATACGGGTAGGCGCCGAGGAAAGCGTTGACGTCGATCCGCATCAGTCGGCCGGGAACGCGCCGCGCGGGAAGATGCGCGCCGCATTCCTCCACTGCACGAGCTCCAGGTCATTCGGCGGCAGCAGGCGCTCCAGGTAGCGCAGCTTGGCCCAGCCGGTGTCCATGGTGAGATCGGTTCCCCACAGCAGGCGGTCCACGCCGGCGGCCGCGAGGCACGCTTCGAGCATGCCGCCGTCCACACCGCTCCCCGACAAGTCCACGTACAGGTTGGGTGTGGCGCGCAGGGCGGCGAGGGAGTGTTCCCAGTCGCCGCCGCCGCCGATGTGCGCCAGGATGAATCGCACGTGAGGGTGTCGCGCGGCCAAGGTGGCGAGCTCCGCTCCGTCCGACGCTTCCTGCCCCGGCCAGTCGCGTCTGCGGTGCTGCCAGACGTGGTGCAGCACCGGCACTCCGCGCTCCCTCGCCAGCTCGCAAATCGGATCGAGCAGAGGGTCGGTCGCGCGGCGGCTGGCCGCGAGCTTGATCCCCACCATCCCGGCGCTCAGGCAGCGGGCGATCTCCGCCCGCGCGTGGGAGGTGTAGTTGGGGTTCACGGTGACATAGCCACGGATCAGATCGGGATGGTCCCGCTGCAGTGCAAGAAGCGCGGTGTTACCGGCTTCCACGTCCTGAGGCGACGGGAAGTAGATCGGCGATGTCCGGCCCCAGCTCCCGAGGATCGAGGCGACGTGGATCGTCACCCCGATCTTGCGCCCCGCCCCAAGCCGGCTGGCGTTGCGCTCGCGCCAATCGGCCCGGGGGGTTGCGGCATGGTAGAAATGGGCGTGGACGTCGATGAGCACGCATCAATCTGAGTTGCCAGACGCCAAGACGCCAAGTTTGCGACTTGGCGTCTTGCAACTGTGTTGTATCTTGTCCCATCACCCGAGCCGCAAGGGACCGACATGCGCACGCCGCAGCCGCCGAATCCCCCGCGTCCTCCCGGAGGGACGCCTCCCCGCGGTCCCACGCCCCCCCGCGGTCCCACACCTCCCCCCCGCGGCCCCACGCCCCCGCGTGGACCGACGGCGCCGAAAGCCGGCCCGCCCCCACGGCCAACCGCCAAGCCTGTGGCGGCCAAACCGCGGGCCGCGCACAAGCTCCCGGCCTGGCTCGCCCGCGCACGGCGCCTGCTGCTGCAGCCGACGCAGGAATGGGCGGCGATCGCCCCTGAGTTCGCGAGCGCCGGACCGATCTACATGCGCTACATCGTCCCCATGGCGGCCATCGGCCCTCTGGCTGCAACGATCGGCGGGATCGTGTTTGGCGAGCGTGGCAGCCTACTGACGTTCGGTACCGTTCCGATCAACCCCGGGACCGCGGTGCAGGCCGGGGTCCTCGAGTACGTGCTCAACCTGGTCGCTGTGTACGGCCTGGCGATAGCGATCGAGCTGATCGCAGGGTCGATCGGGGGACAGAAAAACCGTGTGCAGGCCCTGAAGGTCGCGGCCTACGCGAGCACCCCATTCTGGCTCGCCGGCGTGTTCGCTCTCTTCCCCAGGATCGAGCCGCTCGGCATGCTGCTCGGGCTCTACAGCATCCGGCTGTTCGCCCAGGGGTTGCCGGCGGTCATGAAAGCGCCGCGCGACAAGACGGCCGCATTTACTCTCCTCACGAGCATCGCCGCCGCCCTGATCGTCCTGGTGATCACCGCGGTCATCACGCGCCTGGTCGTGGCTTAGCGCCGCTCCCGGAACGCCGTGTGCGTCACGCCGCCCTCACGGCCGAGCAGCCACGCGGCGAGGGCCAGCCCCACGATCGCGAACAGGGCGAGCGCGGCGCAGTCGAGCGGCACGGGTAGCTCGCCGCCGTAGCCCACTCCCGCCCACGCGCTGAGCAGCGCGTGCTTCAGCAAGTCCACACCGTACGCGAGCGGGTTCGCGTATGCCACGGCGCGCAGCGCCGGTCCGAGATGCCGCACCGGGTACAGGGCACCCGACAGAAACAGCATCGGAAAGATCACGAAGTTCATGACGCCAGCGAAATTCTCGATTGACCGGATGCTCGCCGCGAGCACCACACCGAGCGCGCCCAGCGCCAACCCCGACAGGACGACGGCGACGAGCCCGAGCAGCGTCCCCGAGAGCGTGGGACGCAGCTGGACGAGCGGGAGCAGCAGGCCCGCGACCACCACCGCCTGCGCGGTACCGAGCAGCGTCGCGCCCAGCGCTTTGCCCAACGCGACCGCGCCGCGCCGGATGGGAGCGACGAGCATCATGCGGAGCACCCCGGCCTCGCGGTCGGTCACGGTGGACAGGGCCGAGAGCAGCGAGCCGAACATCACCACCATCCCCAGCAGACCGGGCGCCATGTAGACGCGGTAATCGATCTCGTTGCGCCCCGCGAACACGGCTGCGAACCCCGCGCCCGCGAATACCAGCCACACGAACGGCCGCCCGATGCTCGCGAGCACTCGGCCGCGCTGCCGTAAGAACCGCAGGAACTCGCGTGCGACGATCCCGTACACGGCCCGCATGCTCAGCCGCCCTCTGCTTCGGCCAGCGGATGGCCGGTGTGCGCGAGAAACACGTCTTCGAGCGAGCCCACGCCCGCCTCCCGCTTGAGGTCGGCCGGGGTGCCGAGGGCGACGAGCCGACCATGATCCAACACGGCGACGCGATCGCACGGCTCGGCCTCCTCGACGTAGTGCGTCGTCAGGAGCACCGTGACGCCGGACGCGGCGCGCAGGCCCCGGATCCGGTCCCATAGCGAGCGGCGCGCCCGCGGGTCGAGCCCGGCCGTGGGCTCGTCGAGGAACAGGATGCGCGGCTCGTGCAGGATTCCCCGGGCGATGTCCGCGGCGCGCCGCATGCCGCCCGAGAGAGTGCGCACCGGGTCATCGCGTCGCTCGAGCAACTCGAACTGGCGCAGCAGTGCGTCGATCCGCGGCCGGGCGACGCGGCCGGGGAGGCTCCACAGGCGCGCGGCGAAGCGCAGATTTTCCGCGACCGTCAGGTCGCGATCGAGCGTGGTGTCCTGGAACACGAGCCCGATGCTGCGCCGCACGGCGAGGCCCTCGTGTGCGACATCGTGTCCCGCGACGCGCGCCGTACCGCGCGAAGGCGCGAGCAGCGTTGCCAGCAGATGAACGGTGGTGGTCTTCCCGGCGCCGTTCGGTCCCAGCAAGCCGAAGAACTCTCCGTCGCCGACCTCGAGGTCGAGCTGGTCGAGCGCGCGGAGCGCGCCGAAGTCCTTCCCGAGGCCGCGGGCGAGGATCGCGGCGGCGGTCATCCTTTCGCGGCGAGCGCGCGCGAGGCCGGCGCGGCGCGGTAGGTCCACTCGGGAGGCTCCACCGCGCGCTCCGCCTGCGCGACCGCGGCGTCGATCAAGGGGCGGTGGGGCGAGAGCGAGCACACCGGATCGGTGAAGCCCGCGTCGCCCGCCACCAGGAACGCCTGGCACCGGCAGCCCCCGAAGTCCTGCGTCTTGCGCGGACAGGACCGACAGGGCTCGGGCATCCAGGCGTCGCCTCGGAAGCGGGTGAACGCGTCCGAGTGCTCCCAGATCCATTGGGGCGGGTGATCGCGCACATTCTCGAACCTGAGCGTTGTGATCCGACCCGCCGCGTGGCAGGGCCTCGCCCAACCGCCCATGCAGGGCTTGGGATACTGCTCGTGATAGTCGGGAAGCACCCACACGATCTCGAGCCGCGTCCCGAGGCGCGCGCGCTCGCGCTGCACCACGCGCCATGCATCGTCGAGCTGAGCCTTGGTGGGCATGAGGGCATCACGATTGTGCAGCGCCCAACCGTAGAACTGCGTGTTGGCAAGCTCGATGCGCTCGGCGCCGAGCGACTCGGCGAGCCGGATGAGCGCCTCGACCTGATGGAGGTTGCGTCGGTGCAGCACCACGTTGACCGTGAGCGGGAAGCCTAGCTCTCGGGTGTAGTGGTAGGCGGCGATCTTGTCCCGATACGCGGCGGTTCCGGCGACTGCATCCGAGAGCTCCGCGTCCGCCCCCTGAATGCTGATCTGCACGTGGTCGAGGCCCGCGGCCTTCAGCGCCGCCAGGCGCTCCTTGGTCAGCCGGTAGGCGGATGTGATGAGGGACGTATAGAGTCCGAGCCCGTGCGCGTGGCGGACTAAGTCCTCCAGATCTGCGCGCAGGGTCGGCTCGCCACCCGACAGCCCCAGCTGCAGCACACCCAGCGCCTTCGCTTCGCGGAACACCCGGCACCATTCGTCCGTCGAGAGCTCACGCTTGAAGCGCGAGCCCGCGAAGTCGAGCGGATTCGAGCAGTAGGGACACTGCAGTGGACACTTATAGGTGAGCTCCGCGAGGAGCCACAGCGGTTTAGGATCCATACGTCACCAACCCCTTCGCGGCGAGCCCATCGAGAAACGCCGTGACGTCACCCTCCACCGCCGCGGAGCCATAGCGCTGCGCCAACGCCGCCACGACGTCGGCGACCGAGCGGACGCCGTCGCACAACGCGAGGATCTCCGCCCCCGTGGGATTCAGCGCCACGAGCCCCTCGGGGTAGAGCAGCACGTCCCGCCCCCGCACGTCGTCATGCTGCAGGCGCGCCTTGGGGTGGAGGCGGGGCACGGGCGGGCCCAGGGCCATCACGCCGCCGTCCCGGGGAGGTGGCCGCGTTCCACCGAATCGAGCAGGCACCACAGCACATCGCACTTGAACTGGAGCGCTGCGACGGCACGATCCTGCTGCTCCGGCGTCCGGAAGCGCTCGGTGACGAGCGCGAGGGCGTACTCCGCATCGCGCGGCGCCTGTGTGAGCCGGTTCTTGAAATACTGCAGCCCCGCGGGATCCACCCATTTGTAGTGGCTCAGCATCGCGGACAGCCGCTCGTTCACTATGAGGGGGGCGAACATCTCGGTGAGCGAGGCGGCCACCGCCTCGAGCCAGGGCCGAAAGCGGCAGAAGTTCACATACGCATCCACGGCGAAACGCACGCCGGGGAGCAGAAACCGCTGGGCGACCAGATCCTCACGTTGCACGCCCATCGCTTCGCCCAACCGCAGCCACGCCTCGATGCCGCCCTCCTCCCCCGGCCGGCCGTCGTGGTCGATAATCCGCTGGATCCACTGCTGGCGCACCTCGCGCTCGGGGCAGCTCGAGAGGATCAAGGCGTCCTTGATGGGAATGCTGATCTGATAATAGAATCGGTTCGCCACCCACAGTCGCAGCTCGTCGCGCGACAGCTCGCCCCGGTGCATCCGCTGGTTGAAGGGGTGGAGGTGGTGGTAGCGGCGCTCGAGCACGCCGCGCAGCCGGACGACCAGCGCGTCGGTCGCTGACGGGCTCACCTGCGTGCTCACAGCTCGAACTCCATCGCGTCCTCTCCCACCACAATGCCGGCGGCCTCGACCTGCGCCCGCTCCGCGGAGCTGCGACACAAGATCGGATTCGTGTTGTTGATGTGGACCAAGGCCACCCGCTTCGCGTCGAGCCGCGGCAGCAGCGCCAGGCTGCCACCCGCCCCACCGACCGGAAGGTGCCCCATCTCCCGTGCCGTCGGCCCGTCGACGCCCGCGGCGGTGAGCTCGTCGTCCGACCAGAACGTGCCGTCGAACAGCAGGAGATCGGCGCCCCCGGCCACTCGGCGCACGCCGTCGTCCACGACCCCGGCCGTCGGCACGTAGGCGAGCGTGCCGCCCGTGCGCTCGTCCGTGAGCCGCAGGCCGACGTCGAACGTCTGACTCGGCGCCATGCGTGCATAGCGCGGCGGACGCCGGGCCACGGCAGTCGCGGAGCAGCTGATGCCGAGCGCGGCGCCGGCGCCATCGGTGAGAACGACCGGCCGCTCTTCTTCGAGCGTCCGCGGTTCGACGCCGGCGTAAGAGGAGAGGACCCGATAGAGCGGCCACTCGTTGTCGAGCAGCGCGGTCACGCCGCCGGGGGCGTACACCGGAAGCCGCGCACCACTCTCACGCAGCAGCAGGAGCCCGAGCGTGTGGTCGATCTCACCGTCGGTCAGCACAACAGAGGCGATGGGCGAACCGCGCAGGCTGCGGGGCCAAAGCTCGCGGTGGGCAGCGAGCTGCATACGGAGATCGGGCGAGGGGTTGAGAAGAACCCATCTCTCCCCGTCCGCGCTCACCGCCACGGACGATTGCGTGCGGCCCCGGGCGTCGTGGCGGGCGTCGATACAGTTCGGGCAGCGGCAATTCCACTGAGGGACTCCACCACCCGCCGCCGAACCAAGGATGATGATGCGCATTGAACAAAGGGGCCGGGTTCATCACCCGGCCCCTCATTAGCCGTATCAGCCTGGTTCAGGCGTTGCCGGCGTAGGCGCCGACTTCCATTCCCAGCTCGACGACTTCGAACTCGGGCTTCGTCCAAGTCATTGGATCTTCCTCCAAGGGGAACCGTGGTCGACCACTTCGAGCGCTCCTGCCCTCAACGTGCAGGTCGCGTGCCACGCGGCTGCCGCATGCGTCGAGACGCCAAGTCCTACCTCGATGCGCGATTTCACCCCATTTGGGGTGAAATAACCCAACCCAATCCCGCTCAGGGCTGGAGGCCGAACTTCTTCAGCCGATAGCGCAGCGTGTCCCGTGAGATTCCCAGCCGTTGAGCCGCCTTGGTCTGGTTTCCGGCCGCATCGCGCAGCGCCCCTTCGATCATGGCCTTTTCCCATTGAGCGAGGTCGATGCCCTGCGGCGGCAAGGCCGGCGCGCCGGCGCCCGCCGCCGCGGGCATGGAGCCGTCGTCGGGGCTCGTGAGCGAGAGGTGCTCCACCTCGAGCGTCGGTCCGCGGCTCCACAGCACGGCCCGTTCGATCACGTGGCTGAGCTCCCGGACGTTGCCGGGCCACGGATACGCCAGGAGCAGCTCGCGCGCCGGCGCGCTGATCTCACGCACTGTCTTCCCATACTTGGCATTGAGCAGCCGCAGATAGTGGTCGGTGAGCAGGAGTACGTCCTCGCCCCGCTCGCGCAACGGCGGCATGACGAGGACGATCACGGCGAGGCGGAAGTAGAGATCGCGGCGGAATCGCTCACGCCCCGTCTCGCGCTCGAGATCGCGGTTGGTCGCAGCCACGATGCGGACGTCCACCTTGCGCTCGCGCACGCTGCCGACGCGTCGGACCGTGCGCTCCTCGATGGCTCGCAGCAGCTTGCCCTGTACCGACAGATCGACGTCGCCAATCTCGTCGAGAAACAGAAACCCGCCCTCGGCCGCTTCGACCAGACCGGGCTTCGATTCCTTGGCATCGGTGAACGCGCCGCGCTCGTAGCCGAACAGCTCGGCCTCCATGAGGTTCGCCGGGAGGGCCGTGCAGTTGACCTCGATGAACGGCTTCGACGCGCGCGGGCCCGCCGCGTGGATCGCGTGCGCAAGGATACCCTTGCCCGTGCCCGTCTCGCCCGTCAGCAGCACCGGCGGCGTGTCCTCCAGCGCGGCGATCTGGCGCGCCCGCTCGAGCACCGCTTGGACGGCGGGTGACTCGCCTACCATGGTGGCAAACCCGACGTCCCGCGTGGCGCGGCGACGATAATACGAGAGCTCCTGCTTGAGGAGGCGGTTCTCGCGAGCGCGGTCGGCGAGCAGCTTCAGCTCCTCCAGGTCCACCGGCTTCTTGACATAGTCGAAGGCGCCGAGCTTCACGGCCTCGACGGCACCCTCGATGGAGCCATAGGCCGTCAGCATGATCACCGGGAGCACCGGATCGAACTCGCGGATGCGCTTCAGGAGGTCGATGCCGCTCATCCCGGGGAGCCGCACGTCGGCGAAGACCACGTCCGGCTGGAGGCTTTGCAGCAGCTCGAGCGCCTTTTCGCCCGAGGCCGCGACCTCCGCTTCGTAGCCGTGGTCCGCGAGAAAGGCCTTGGCGGACCGGGCCAGGGTCTGCTCGTCGTCGACGATCAGCACGGTCGAGCCGTTCATGAGAGGCTCCGCGCCGGCGTCTGAGCGGCCTCGCGCGGGCGACGGGCAGCCAGCTGCGCACCGTCGTTCCGGCTCACGATGTCCAGGCGGCCGCCTGTCTCCTCGACGTAGCGCTTCGCGATGGCGAGACCCAGGCCCGTGCCCTCGGGTCGAGTCGTGAAGAACGGCTCACCCAGGTTGGGCAAAATCTCCGCGGCAATCCCCGGCCCCGAATCGGTGATCTCGACCAAAACCCCGTCGGCGCCTCCGGCGCCGATCTGCGACTGCGCCGCGAGCTCGAGCCGGCCACCGTCCGACATTGCGTCAAGCGCGTTGGAGATGATCTCGGTCAGCGCCTGCTCTAACCGCATGGGATCGACGCGGATCTCGCGCAGCGTCGGAGGAACGGCGACCGCCAGCTCCACCCGGCGCTGCCGCAGCAGGTCGGAGAAGCCCGAGACCGCACCGTCCACCAAAGTCCGCACGCTCTCGCGCAGCGGGCGGAAGGGGGCGGGGCGCGAGAAAGTCAGCAGGTGGGCAATCCGGTGATCGAGGCGATCGACCTGCTCGATGATCGCGTTCAACGGTTCGCGAGCAGCGGCGCCCTCGACACGGTGCTGGGCGAGCTGCGCGGCGGCGCGCAAGCTCGCGAGCGGATTCCGGAGGCCGTGCGCAACCCCGGCGGCCATCTGGCCGATGGAGGCCAGCTTCTCGGACTGCACCAGCTGCGCGCGAGATTGACGGAGCCGCTCGGTCATCTGCGCAAAGGCGCGCGCCAGGTCGCCGATCTCGTCCGAGGAGCGCGGCTCGATCGCGTGGTCCAGGTCGCCCGCACCGACGACGGCCATCGCGTGGCGCAGCGCGTTGAGGGGACGCGCCAGGCTGCGGGAAATGAGCCATGACGCCAACAGGCCGGCCGCGAGGGCGAGCGCGATGATCCCCCACAGGACGCGCCGTTCCGCGTCCACGATCCCCGCCACCTGCGTGAAGGCCGCCTGGACGCTGAACTCCCGCGCTCGTCGGTAAATCTCCCGGTTGACCTCCGCCAGGGCCGGCTGCAGGCGCTCGACCAGCTCCTGTCGTGCCAGGACCGCGGCCGCATCGTGTTGACCGGCATCGCGCAGCTTGAACACCCGACCCGCAACGGCCCGGATATCCGTCTCGATCCCGCGGACGCCGTCCGCGAGCTTGAGCTCGTCGGGTGGCAGTCCCGCGGTCCAGCGATCGAGCCAGAACGCGACGACTTGCTCGGTGAGGGGAAACTCTTTCTTGGCCGCGGGATCGCCGCTCAGGTAGCGCCAGATCACCTGGGTCTGGTTGAACATGGCGTCTTCCACTTCGGCGTACGTCCGAGAACGCGCCAACCGCTCACCCAGCGACTGGAGCGTACCGCGCACCAGCGCATTGGTGCGGATCGCCTGAACGCCGACCAGCAGGGCCGGGATCACCATCAGGGAGAAGCCCAAGAGCAGCTTGCGCTGGAGGGTCATGGGGGGAAGCTAGGCTCCGTCGCCAGCCTGCGCGAGCACTTCGCCCAGTA
>WNFJ01226913.1_pt3 | contig 20728 bp, 25 predicted proteins | sample 5400461 | NCBI WGS metagenome assembly WNFJ01 (sample SAMN13153349, study PRJNA577476) | soil metagenome | isolation source: 115 cm saprolite on Douglas fir-dominated hillslope | place: USA:California | collected 2013-09-17
CTCCAGTAATCACATCCCGCCTGCCTACGAGAAACATCGGGATGCTTGTTCCGTCTGTTGATCGGTAACAGACTCGAGTGTCGATGAGATTGGTCGTCTCGAAAGAGACGATTCTCCTGCTCCACGAAGTCTGTCTGCCGGTGACAGGGCAATAGCGCGTGATCGCAATCGGTTCCGTGAAGGACTCTGTTTCAAGGAATGCTTCATCGCTCTCCGGCGAGCGGCTCGCGATCCGAATGGTCTTACCTCTCGGACTCGCAATCTCGCCGACCTGTCTTCGGTCAAAGTCAAAAACCAAGATTTGGGTTTTGGCTCCCCGAACATAAGAAACAAGAATGTGATCGCCCGAAATAAACCACTGATGAATGCGGGCTTCTCTTTGTGGAATAAGGTCAACCCACTCAGGGTGGCTGTGCGGCTGTAAACGCAATTCCACGATCCGAAGGTTCGGTGCGTCGCGATCGGTGAGAGCAAACACTCTGTCTCCTACAAGGACTGGAACGAAACGACAGTCGGCATCGGCAACGATCCGCTCAGGAGCCTCTTCGTCGTCGAAGCGTTTGAGATAGAAGTCTGTACGCGTCTTGTCCCCGAATCGATGGACAAGGAAGCCAACTCGCTTTGTATCGGCAATCAGACCGAGCCGAAGGTCCGTGGCTTCTCCGGCACAAAAAATCTCCTGGTCTTCGCGGAAACTCGTCCCAAGGACGTGCCGATAGGCAGCTCGATGGAAAGGCCTTTCCGAATGGAGAGCCTCATGAATGTAGAGGAAACTCTTTCCGTCACCGGCGAAAGCAAAACCACGCAAGTACCCGCGGGGAAGGCTGTCGGGAAGTATTATCCGGTTGTCTACGTCTACCAGTCCGAAGCTTCCAGCGCGTTCTCCGCCCTGCTTGATCTCGTACAGTAACAGTCTGCCGTCACCCGAAACCCTGAGCGGTTTGACGGCCGTGTGAATCCCCTCGGCTTGTTCGGACGGATCGACGAGCAACTGGTCTTCGCCACCGAATCCCTCACGCATATAAATGCACGGCTGCTCCCGACGTGGAAGGAGTTTGCGAAAGAAGTATCGGTTGCCAGCTTCCTGCAGGGAGTCGTACGTTTCGACTGCGAGAAATTCCTGGACGCGCTTTCGACTCTGTTCTCGTTCTGGGGTGTGGTCAAGCTAGGCGCGAGCGTAGCGTCTCTGCTCGTGAATCCATTCGCGTGTCCCTATAGAGTTCTGATCTTCGAGCCAGCGAAAAGGATCGGTCACCGGTACACCGTGAAGTATCGCTGTAACAGGTTCAACGGGTGACGGTGGAGGAGTTGAAATCAAGCAGGGCACGGTTCGCTCCTTTCCGCTATATGGATCGCCTCACGGTACATGCGCCGAGTCAAGCTCCGGAAATAGCCCGCCATTGTGCGATTCCGGCCAACTTCCGGCTCGCGCCAGCAGTCTGTGGCAACGGCGTACGCGAAGACCGCGACGAGAGAAGCGAGAGTCATTGCTCGCCTCAGATCCTTCGGGGAGTGGAGAGACACCCACGGGAGGAAATACGCGCTGGCCAGTCGTTTGCCTACTGGCTCCTTGATCTCGCTTCGCAGCATGTGCTCGCGGAGGTATTCGAAAGTCAGCAGCGGGTTTGTGACACAGCCTTCCGCCCAGTCGAGAAACACACAGTGATCGCCCGATACCAGAATGTTGCCAGGGTTGAAATCGATGTGCCCCAGTGTGTTCGGCAAACCGAGGTCTTCGAGAAGTACGCAGGACTCCTTTAGACCTCCGGCGAGAGTTGCAAGCTCAGACTGCACAAGAGGTGCAGGTGTCGGTTTCTCCTGCACCGCCATGAGCTCGCTCATTCGCTCCACGAACGGATCAATCCGTTCCATAAGCTGCGAAACTCGAAGATCCTTCGCCTGCGCTTCTAGTAGAGCGGTGGTCTTGCCGATCGATTCAATTTGAAGTTCTGCGAGCTGTTCGGCAACCTGCCTCCATGCGTCAAAATCTGCAACTTGATCGAGCGAGACTCCTGCTACATCCTCCGATAACCAGCCATTCCAGGTCGGGTGAACACCAAGGATCGGAGGAACATAGCGCGGGAAAAGCCGTGCGAGAGCAACCGTGACGGGCAGTTCGCTGGAGTGCGGTTCTCCGGTGGCCTTGAACCATACGCCTCCGTCTTCAGTTTCCAAACGAATGAGATTGAACGTGGGGCTCGCGTTCAGTTGTTGGAAAGCGCCTGTCAACCGGAAACCAAAAGGCGCAATTTGCTGCCGGGTCCAAAGGAAGAGCTTGCGGAGCCAGCCGGGCTTGGCAAATGGCGATAAAGTCTCATTTTTCGCGCAGGCATTCAGTTGCTCGAGTGACTCCTGAATCAGTCGAGTTTCATTTATCCCGACTAAGTCCGTCACAACCATGAGCGGCGCCCACAAGGATCCCCTCGGTGCTTTGTCGTTTTGCCGTACCGCGTCCATAACCGCGCATCTTGCTACTCGGTTTTGGCTGCATGTTAGAAGGACTGGAACCAACAAACAGTAGGCTTCGACTCCCCACGCTCGTCTGGCTTGCACTGTCAACTGTTCCGCGAGCCGTTGTTGTGGACAAATTTCAACTTGTGGCAGCGAAAACCCTGAGCCGCTCGCAAGGAGGAAAATCTCCGACACGTCTCGCCGGGTGAGAATCAGCCGGTATGCTTCGGCGTCGTTGGGCACTGCGTCCATAGGAGCATCCTCTTCTTCGTCGCCTTCCTTTACCGAACATTAGCGGAGCGAAGCGGCTCGCAAAATGTGGTGCTTATGCAGGGTTTCGATGAATTCGGTGACATCTGTCTGGACAGCGTCCTTGTTCACCCCGTAATCCCGGCTGATTTCAGCGGCGATGCGCGACTCGTCATAGCCTTGTTGCATCAATTCAAGTATTTTGGCCCCAACGATATTGAGGCAGAACATCTGACCGTGATGAACATCCAGGAGAATTTCACCGTCCACTGTCGTGGTTCGTCTGATTGTGTCGGATAGTCGGAACATGTTGATGTGGTGTGTCAAAGCAATCGAATCTAAAAGCTCCGCATGACGGAACTCTCGCATCTCGCCCAGGCGAATTCCAGAAAGCGCCCGCTTTGTTCGTATCGGGAGGACTCGTGCGCTAACCCGCTGTTAACTCCTGACATAGGGCAAGGCCGCAGGTTGGCCCCGGGCTACTCGTGTTCGCATTAGGGACATGCAATACGACCAAAAAAGCCGGTCTTCTTCGGAACATGAAGCAGATTCGGGGGTTAGATGATGCAGGGCGTAGACGCGCTCGGGAGTCCTGCACAGAAAACGTTTGCGACTTTGCAATCGGAAGGCTTTCAGCGTACAACCATTTGTCCGACCGGCACCGCAAGGACAGAGCGTAATAAATGAAACGCCACAACGAATCGAGTGCGTGAGAGCTTCCCGGTCATGACATAGCTTCCTAGTTTGTCGGCAGCGTACGGAACTGACACCTCGTCAGCGATTGCTCGTACTTGGTTCAAACCGGTGGTCGCAACCTCAAGGAACGATTCGAGCTTTGTTGTCGCCTTGAACTAAGGAAGCTCGAAACCGGGAAGGCGCAGCGCCTTGTGGTCAAATGTCAGCGTGCAAGAACACTTCGCCCTGGCGCCTAGCGCTGCGATGACGGCATCGGCGAACAAGCCTTGTCCTTCCTTGAGTGCGATCATAGCGGTGAAAATCTCTTGCTCGTTCTGTACGACGAGCACGTCAGTCTGAAGCATGCGCTCTACAGCCGCGGCGATTTCGTGAGCTGCTAAGTTATAGGCGCGGTCCAGAACCCATACGGTCTCGACCATTGCCACAATACTGACGAAGCCTGGGTTTTCTTCGCTTAAGCGCTGTTCAATGATCTCCGTTGCCTTGACGGACTGAATCGGGTCGTCTTGCGTGAGGTAACGGACGAGGATGTTGGTGTCGAGCCCGATCATCGGCGCGCAGCGCCGGCGGCACTTTCAGCTACGGCTTCGGTCATCTCGGCTGTGGTCACCGGCCGCCGACGCTTGGTCTTGATAATACGTCGTAAGGCTGATGCAGGAAGTTTCGGCAAGAGGACAACACTGCCGTCGGGATGTATGAAGAACTTGACCCGATCACCCGGCTTTAGCCGGAGATGCTCGCGAATAGCTTTCGGAATCGTCGCCTGACCTTTTACGGTAATTGCAGACTCCATTATCACTCCATTATGTCTCCATTACTTTCCAGAACATGTAATACCACGCCGGCCCGCCGCTCGTCAAGGTCGTCTCCTGGCTGGCTCTTGCCCTGGGACTTCGCGTTTCTTCGCAAATTGACCTCCTTGTTAAGATTGGCGAAGTTACACTCGGAAATGAAACGGAGCTCTTCGAACCTACTGCTCGCAACCGGGACAGCCCTTCAAGAAAGCCTCCTTACAATCGATGTGACCTGCCCAACGACTTCGGCGTCAATGCCGTTCTTGAATTGTTGTGCGTCCCTTCCATAGCGATGAACGATCAGATTGCCATCTTGGAGCGTGCAAGGGCCACAGAGGTAGGTGCCATCCCGTTTGAGAATCACGTACAGCGATTGCTCGCAGAAGCCTTTCCCTGTGGCCGGGGACGGTTTCCTCGCTCTGCGGTTCACGACAACCAATGTGGCGTTGATTAGCAGCGGATGCTGCGGCGCCGTCTTGCCTCCCAGCCAAAACATGTCCGAAAAGGAAAGATTCTTGTGGCCGGTGATTTCGCTGAGGGAGAATCTAAGGAAAAATGGGATTTCGTCCCATTGATCCACGACAGCGGCGACGAAGCCACCAGGTTGGGGGACAGCGCTCTGGCCAGCGATCTGGAGACCCTGATTTCGGCGTGGTGTCTGTCTGGGGACGAGCGCATCCGGGATCGGTTCGCGTCCCGCCTTTTCGAGAGGGAGGCCGCAAGCGCGCAGAAATTGTTCGAAGCTAATACAGTACAGAAGACAAAGAGTGACCATCTTTTGGATGTGCCGCGGTGGGGCGGACAGCGCTTCATAGTCCGAGAGCGTGCTAGGGGCAGCGAAGTAGCTCTCGTCCGAGAGAGTGTTCGCAATCAAGCGGCTGACCGAAGACGCCTCGCGAAAGGATAGCCCGACGCTCATCCGAAAATGGCGGAGAAGATCGATAAAGCCTGGCTGTTCGCTTAGCAAGTGCTCGGGTCTCGGCTTGCGCAAGGCAGCCAATTTCGACAGCTGCGTCGGATAATGACGGGCTGCCGGCCGAATTTCAGCATCGATTACTCCGAGGATTCTGGCATTCCGTCCGATCTGTAATTCACGCTCTGCACAGGGCTGCTGCGGGCAGAGGAGTACCACCCGATTATTTCCGGACAGCATGAGCCGCGAGCATATCCATCCCGCTTCGTGCTCTACCAGAAAGAAGCGTCCTCCGTTACTAGTGTTCTCGGTCGGTGGCAGTGCCTTCAAAGGTCGCGCGTCCGCTCTGACGATGCTGCCAGAAACAAAGTACGGAAGGGCATGCAAGTCTCTTTCGCCGATCCGGGCATAGAGAAACGTTCTCTTATTCAGTCCGAGCAGGTCCCTTGCTCGTTTCGGTGGCGCTGCGGCTATGAGCCGTCCCAACGGAGAAATCGCCGCCACCGGTTCGTTTTGGGGCCTGTCGGCGAACCAGGGAATCCATGCGTAGGGGTCATAGACATTTGAATCCAAAAGGGTTGTCACCTTCCTAGGAATGATCAGTCTCAGCTGGGATATTTCATCAAGATCGAAGCCGAACACTGCGAGCCAGTCCGACAATCGATAATCCGTGATATGACTCAGCGCGAAGATTTGATGGATCGTGGGCGTCAAAATAGGGTTGGCCAAGTTGTAATACAGTTTGTGCGGGACGTAATACCGTGAAGAACGATTAAAAATTTCACCAGAGCGCCGAGATACGGTGTAAAGGGTTAACCCACGTGTTTCGAGGATATCGCGTATTTGCTGCGCCTTGCTCATCTGACACACCCAACTCCTGCGTGTATATCAGGGCGACTTGCCAGATGGGGAGAATCGCAGTGCTGGCCGCAATTGCGACCAGCCGCAACTTTTTCACCGGCATGGGCAGAGCTTGTGCAATTGATAACCAAACATTGACGTGGCTGGACATAAAACACCTGCGAGGGTAGGATTCCCGCCAATGGTCGGACGCAAGCCTAGTCCGAGCGCCGGAGAAAAACTGAAGGAATTGCGCGTGCGTCTGGGGCTTACGACACGCGATGTCGAGACGAAAAGCCAGCAAATCGCCGACGATAGGCACAACCGCGAATATTATCTTTCGCATGCCTGGGTAACCGACATCGAGAACGGCAAATTCACACCCAGCATTTATAAGCTTTACAGTTTGAGCGCCATTTATCATCTCGGCTACGCAGAAGTGCTCTCCTGTTTCGGTTTGCCGATAAGCGAACTCGGTCGCTATCGCACTTCGATCGGTGTCCCCAGAACCCACCTAGTGGGCGTCGGAGCCGAGCTTGAAACTCAGCAAATCTCGCTGCCAGTCGAGTTCAAACCAGAGTTTCAATTAGAGAGAACTAATCTGCTTGCGAGGGTCGTTGAGAAGTGGGACCATATCCCTGTTGGCTTCTTGCAGCATCTCGACTTGCACAAATCCGTCTACGGCTATATCGGTCTCGAAGACTACACGCTGTACCCTCTGATCCGTCCCGGCTCACTGGTGCAAATCGATTCGAGCCAGAGAAAGCTCAGCGCTGGGAAATGGAAGACAGAATTCGACCGCCCCATCTACTTCGTGGAACTCCGAATCGGATATGTTTGCAGCTGGTGCCAGGTGGACCGCGGCGAATTGATCATCATTCCTCACCCGCATTCTCATCAGGATGTTCGCCGCTTCGACTACCCGTCTCAGGCCGAAATCGTAGGGAGGGTGACTGGTGTGGCCATGCGCATTGTCGAAGAACGAACACCGGCCGTCGGAGAAAACATTCGCAGCGGCCAGGGATGAGATCCGCACGTCCGATGGAGGCCGGAGCCGGATGTAGCGCTCCTGGTATGCCCAAGTGCGTTTGTTGTCAAACTCTCGAAGTATGGCCGCGTCGAGATAACCCGTGCCGTGCCACAAACCGAAATCCACTCTGTCCGCTGTCGCTAGTGCAACTCGGTTGGTGTCTATCGTTTTCCCGTTTTGCCCGCTGCGGCGACCACCGCTTAGACGGCAGATCGAATTGCGGGCGCGTGTCAATTCGTCGTTCCGTTTCGATGTTCAATGTTCAGTCGCTAAAATCAACACGCGTTGGTATTCCTGGCTACGCTATATCTGGCAGCTCGCTGAGGACGATGTTCACTTGTGGCCGTTTGACGGGACGCAGCGTGGCGCCCGTGGCGGTATCTTTAAGGGCATTAACCTTAAAACTCGGTTAATCTCAGTTGCTCGTTCCAGGCATCAGCACAGCAGCTAGAGACTCCTCCGAATGCGGCGGACATGACCTCATCGCCCGGGTCTCCCGAAGCCTAAAGCAGGCCGCCAAAGATCTTGGAGCGACTAACCCGCTTCCCTTCGAGAGCGCTCTTGTAGGCAGCGCCAGGCTTAACTGGCTGGCAGCAAATTTCCGTCGCTAGCATCAACACTGGCCATTTTAGCTTTCGCCTGTAATTATCTATGTAATACCTGGTTGTATGATCCAGCCTAGCAAATCGCCCGGTTAGTCCTATGGGCATTCGGCAGAGTGGAGAGCCCGCTCGTCGCCATTATGCTTGCCGAGAATCTCACTGAGTTTGGCCTTCTTGAAATCTGCGGATAGAAGTCGTTCGTCGTCCTCGCCCAGATACACCGGGCACCCGCTGTCCGGATTGATCACGCTCCCTTTATAGTGTCCGCACCGCGCGAGCGCGTATGCATGGCGCCAGAAATAGCTCAACTTCCCCCGATCACGCCGACAATGCATAGGGCGGGAGAACCGCAGATCGAATCCCATCGCTCCCGAGCCGTGCGTGAGGTCCGCCTCAGCCGCAGCTCGGTCAAGGTAGTGCGCAGCCCTTCGCGCACAATCCGGCCATTTCGGAACCTGACTTCGTTGACGCCTGCATGCCAGTTGGAACTTGTCCGCGTGCGCAGCCCATCTAGAAAGAAGACGCGAACGCGAGGCAGCGTTCGGAACGCCTCTCGTGCCCACTTTTCGACCAATTGGGGGGGAACCATAGCAAGAGCTGCGAAGGGCTTCCCATCACTGTGGACCTCGACTGCCCCAAGTGAGATGAGGGTCTTACCCGTCCCACACTCTGCAATCACCGCGGCCGTGCGCGCCTCGTTCCAACGCTTCACCACGCCCATGATCGCAAGCATCTGGGCCGGAAAGGGCCTTCGCAACAAGCGTCCGACGCCCGGCCAAGCCGGTTCATCAACGACGTGCAACGGAGGATAAGATTGAAGAATTCTTTCACCGAGTTCAGGCGCGAATAGACGTAAATAACCGCTAATCTCCTTCGGTAATTCCACGGTATGGCCTCTTGTTGGCTAGAAATCAGAGACATCTGTTCAGCGCGGGGGTACAGAAGTGGAAAATCTTCAGTTCTTAGCCGAGATCACGCCTGTTGAAGGACTTCCTTGGGAATCTCGGCGGACACAGAAAAGTCGGTGTGCTTTTGGAATAATAGTGAACACAACAGCGCCAGCGGACACACAGCAAGCCCGATCCAATCAGAATTATCGACAAGAAACTTGGTGGGCGGCCTTCTAACGCAGAATTCCGACTTCGACAATCTGGCCAGGCTTGATGGACTTCAACGCCGCGAGAGCATCCGCTACATGCGGACGAATGTCATCCAGATCGGTCGAAGCTGGGCGGATTACCAAGATAGCGATGTTCCGGCGCGTGACATTCTGCTGATAGCGGATGTTCTTGTCTATCGTCATGAGGACCTCAAAGCTCTTGTCAGCCAAGGCTAGCAGTTCTCCGTTCTCCTTGCCTCCGAATCCTGCATCTCGAACGGTCTCACATTCGTGACCGCCCTCGGCGAACAGGAACTTCACTTTCCTGGGCAGACACTCGTCAATGAGTAATCTCATTTCAGAGTGGCAGTCAAGCTGGTTCTAGCTTCCTCGAGTGCGGCGATAGCATCGGCGTGGCTTACGCTGGGGAAATCTTCAAGAAACTCACTCAGCGTCCTGCCATGCTCCAAGTAGTCCGTCAGAGACTTGAAGGGAACCTGCGTTCCGCGAAAAACGGGTTCACCGCCGAGAATGGCCGGATTACTTGTAATGATTCTGGAGGCCATTGGAATCTCCTACTTAGAGTTTAGTCCATTTTCCTGAGTGTTGCGCAGCGAACGGGACATGGCGCGATCACCGCAACCGCGCAGCCGTATCCGTGCTGTGATCGGGCTTTGCTGCGCCAAATTGTTAGACGACTCGCACGAAATACTGCTCCGCGCTTGCACAAAAGAGTGAGTTGGTAGGCACACACGCGGACTACTCCTGGATTCGACCGCTGCAGGAGAATGCCATCACCGCCGCCGCGCCCGGCTGCTTCGTACACGGAAGGATTGACGCTTTTTTGGTCGCAGAGCCTAGTGATTCGCCGCAGGGCCAGATTTGAGAGCTCTTGACTGAGTTCCCCAATTGCGAAAACAGACGCTCCGTTGTTAAATGGGTTGCTGCTCCAAACTTTCGGAATAACTGGCAGAATCCCTCCTAAGTGTTTTGCCGTGGAATGCTATGCCTGCACATCGTCGACTGCTGGCAAAACGGACCGCTCCAGAAAGCTTGCAGGCAGCCTCCACGAGATCGCTCCGTTTTGCTCAGGGAAGCGGATTGAGCCTTCCTTCAAAGCCTTGCCGATCCAGCCGAGAAATGCTTGCTTCGTGCCCTTCAGGCTTGCGCTTTTCGAGCTGGCGCATAAACCAGGACGCCCACTCTGGCAACACAGGCAAGCCATATCGATAGGCAATGCGGTAGAACACAAAGACCGGCTCGTCATCGCACAGAATCGTTCGTGCGCCCTCATGGTCCGCCCCAGGTTTGGTCTTGGCCAACTCAGCCGACACAGCCACCAAATGACGGACGGGGGCTTCCTGCCTGGCAATGCCACACTCCCACGAAAGCATTGCGCTTCAGGTCCGAGGGAAGCAGAAATGCCCGTGTGTCCCGGTGGATAAATTTGGAATAGAGCAGCCTCAGCCACCGCCGCCAAAAGAGCGCCGATTTCGGAATCTCCACCGATCATCGAGATCAAGTGAGCGGGTGTTTGGCTTCGGTCATCCTGGGCAGCCATCGCGACTCAATGCAATGTTCTGTCGGCAAAGATTTCCGCCTAGGTGAGGAGATGCGGGGTTATTACGCTGAAGAATTCGCGGGATGTGATGATTTTGGTCCTTTTCCAATATCGCGGAAAGTGCCGTATATTCCCCGTGATGAGATAGTCCGCACGGGCAGCATCCGCGCATTCCAAAAACATATTGTCGTCCGGATCGGTTGTGACCTGCAGCTGGCGCACAGGGGCCACAAAACGAGCATTCTTCTCTAACAGTTGCAGGAATTGTCTCCGAAGCCCTTTGCGGATTTGAAACTCAGGTCGCGACAGCACAGTACGATACTCTTCGAAAATTCGGGCGGAGACGTAGAGCCGGGCCGGTTTACTGAGCGCAAGAAGTAGAACCGTACGTTACAGTCCTTCTGGCTTAAGTGCGGCGGAGACGATGCTGTTCGTGTCGACAACCAGACGAAGCGAAATCATTCGCGCTTCGTTCGCCTGGCCCGCGCTTCCTTGATGATTTTATCGATCTGCTGCGAACTCAATTTGTCGACCTCTGATTCCTCGCCGATGATTCGCAGAACCTCGGGTTCTGGAGCCGCCAGCCGCACGTAATCCCGAACGCTCAACAACACGGCGCGCGGAGTTCCACGCTTTTCGATCACCAGAGAGCGTCGTTCATCCTCGACGCGCTGCAGAAGATTGCCAAAATTCGTGCGGGCCCGAAGTGCTGAAACAATGATATTGTCGCTCTTAGCTGCCCTCGCCATTGAAATGAACTCTCCACTTCGATTATACGAAGTGAACAGCTAGCTTCGCAAATGATTCTGATCTCCGACCCAGAAATGCACGTATGCGCTGGCTACGGTTGCGGAAGTAGAGGTTGGTGCGCGAACAATCGGGTTGGTGTCGACAAACCTTTGCTTGCTCACCTGATGCCCTTACGACTCCGGGAGCCTTCGCGGCAGCGTCGCGGACTTTACCGAAGGACATTCCCTTGCCCTTCTCTCTGGCGAGCACCCCTTTGAGTGAACCGTATACGCGGATGCACGCGAATGGTCGCATGATCCCCTTCCACGAAGTACTCCAGCTTGTCGCCCGGCTTGATTCCCAACGCCAAGCCAACCTTCCGGAATAGTTGTCTGTCCCTTGCTTGTTACCGTTGAATACAACATCTCCAATCCTTCCGCCCTTCAACAGGGCTATTTCCTCGGAAGCGTTCGTTTCACTTTAGAATCACGCCGGCTTATCGCGGCCCCAGCCGCTGAATAGACTCGCCAGTAATTCCTTGCATCCTCTATTTCCAAGGCTTGGACTGTTCCGCTAGGGTCCACCCGCACAGCCGGGTAGTTGCTCTCGTGCAGGGCCTCGGAGTATTGCCACTCGTTGCCATCTGAAACAATGAGGTGGTCGCCGTAAGTTCCAGGACAAGAACCGTTACATACAAGGAAAGGAATGCCTGTAAGCGCGGTCAGTTCGTCGTAGTGCCCGTTGTCGGCTTGCTCATCAGCCACTACGACCGCACCTGGAATCTCGTTTCCATCCACTGATAGTGCCTGCAAATCCTGAAGGGCATAGCCCATTTTCTCAAACACGCTCTGATCTCGCTCGGCACAAACGAGTGTTGAGTAACATCGGTCACTCATGGTGTGGCCTCCTTCCTGCGAACGAGTTATTTCAAAATGGAGATCTCTCCGTTGCAAAAGACCAGTGTCAGTTCATTCGAGAACCGTTCTTTCTCTCGAATCACCGTCGCACCGTCTTCCTCTTCTTCCGACTTGTCAACTAGCTTGACCGACTGCCAATGTGCGATGTGCCGCATCCTGCCATCGCCGAAGATGCCATTCAGCATGCCGGCTGTGCAGAGCAACCCCACATGACCTCCATGCAAGGGAGTGAGGGGGCGTCCGCTGACGTATGCCTCCTGGGCGAACAGAATTGGTGAGGCCTGGTGATAAGCGGACGCTCTGGGAAGCAGGTCTTCGATCTGGTCCAGCGGAAGCCCCCGATAAACCATCTGCACTGGTCCACTCGATGGAACGACATAGTAATGGTCGGGCATGGAAGGCAGGGGCGGGACTTTTCCTGAATCTCTGGCCAGGGATTCATATCGGACACGCGCTCTGGTGATGTCGCTGTCCTGGAGTCGATCCCTTTCGGATCGCGTGCGCCGCACTCCCATGATAACGATCTGGCCGTATTTCGCGCTCTCGGGTTCGGCGAGCCGGTGAACACGAACGTCCCGGAAGTGATAAGCCAACCCTTGGCTGCAGTCGCTCAAGCATTTCCCCGGAATGACCAGCACCGGAAGACCGCTGCGCTTCAACCAGCGGTATACATGCTCAAGGAACAGCCGCTCCATGCGCTGCGACCTCTCCTCTGAAACTTCAAAATCGTAAGGAGGATTCAGGTAAATCAATGAAAACGACTCGACTGGGCACTGCACATCAAAGCAGTTGCCGTGAATCACTTCATCCGCAGAAGAGCGGGCAAGCACAGCCCGGTGTGCATCCAGTTCAATTCCATACCGGATCACCTTGGCTCCGCGGGTGATCTCCGCCAACGCGACGCCCTCTCCGGCGCAGGGGTCAAGGGTCGAACACTGGTGTTCAGGAAACTGCAGGAACCTGCGGATTCGTTCGGCTTCTGGTGAAGGAAGAGGGTAGAACCCCAACCGCTGACGGCCCGCCAAGCGCATGGCGCCTCCTGATTGATTGTTGGACTTGGGGTGACGAAGAGGTTGGCAGCCCAACAGCACGGCACTTATTTGGCAATTCTTTTGGACAGTGCTAATTTGCGCGCTCTCATGGAGGTAGTGATCCAACCCGTTAGCCTCCCAACCCCGGATAGCTATCAGCGGGTTGTCTTACGGACTAATCCAAACGGGAATAAGACGGAGTGCGTTTTCACTGATGGCACGTCGATCTTGCTCTCGAACTTTCTGGCTTCGTTCATCGCCATGGGAGACGAATTGCGCTTTCCGCTCACGGTCGAACCGACTGCTTCGGGGATAGAGATTTACTGTCAAAAACTGAAGGCACAGGCCGGAACGCGGAGTGTCTATCACGCCCCGATCGGCTACACGACACGGCCCCGAAAGGACAAGGCAGGTAATTTTTACGTTTCCGCAGAGGTGGTCGGGGGACGCCTGGGGATTTCAACGATCCAGATTCGATGCGAGGCACTGAGGAACTATTTCTATGTCGGCAATCGCCGCAGAGACTGGAACCGGCAACCCTCCTTCTACGATTTGCTGAGAGTCAATCCCAACGTGTCGCCAGCCGAGATGAGGCTCGCCTTCAAGCTGCGCTGCCTCGAACTCCGAACGATAGGCCGTCTGGCCGATCTATCCGCGCAAGAGCGCGCATTTAACGTGCTCGCGCATCCAGAGTTGCGTGCCTGTTACGACGCTTTGTCGCGTGACCCTGAGGCCCCCGTGCTTTTCCCCTACGGTGGTTTTGGGGCCCTGATGGTCGCCGGAGATGTCTCACATGACGGGCTCCCGCGTTCTCTCATTTTTGCCCGAACGGAAGTCGAGACGCATGCAGATCCCACTGCGGAGGTGCACCTTCTACAATGATCGCGCAATCTACCGAGACGCGCGCCGGAGGTGCGAAATCGCGTTCGATCAAGCCGCGGTGCCGCTCTCGTGGGACTCCACCTATAACCAGTGGAAACACTTGCTGGGTGCGAAGGTCGGCGTTGAGGCGACCTTTGTTCAGAGTGGAAAATATCAACACCGCAGTGGGGTATGGCATTTAGTCCAGTGGGAAACTGCGCTGCCAAGCCGCATTGAAGCTACTCTCCCGAATAACATCGCCGAACAGATAGACGAAGCACGTCAGACCCACCATCGCTTCGGGCAATTCGCCGATGCTCTCGATCAAATTCGGACTCGCATCGAATCCGCCCCAATCGAAAGTGCCGATCTGCAAAAGCTTTGCGTCGGGCTGGGCATTCCTGGCGATTTCGACGTCGCCCTAATTACATGGAAGGCAGACTACGACGCCTTCTACTACAGACAGCTTTGCAGGCGCGCCCGCAGCCTCTACCTGTTCCGGTCAGAGTACCTGTTCGACCTTGAGAAAGCGGTGATTGTCGAGATACCACAACTCGGCCACGCCACCTATTTATTCTCGAAGCCTGCCACCATGACCGAGTTCTTGGCTCTGTACGCCATGGTAACCAGAGAAGACATCCTCCACAATCGCAGCAACGTGGCCGAGAGGCTCGGTTTCTCGGGCCGAATTATTCACGGCGTCAAGCCGCAGGCATGGTTGAAGGAACTGAAAGTGTGCCTCGGTGAGGTCGTTGATTATGCCGACATTTCTGAATAGAGGGTTTGGGAGACTCGGGAAAGCAAGCTTCAAAACGGAACCGCTTCGCTTTCCGCATCCCCGGCGCTACTCGCTGCGCCATCGGAATTATTGTCACTATGGCTCGAATTCTTTGCCTCTCCAAGAACTCGCAGAGACGCCACGACGACCTCAGTCACCGTCTTCGTCCCACCTTCCCGATCCTCGAATGTCCGGGTTTGCAATCGCCCTTCGACAAAGACTGCGGTTCCTTTTGAAAGGTAGCCATGAAACGGTGGATTGGCGGAAAAAGAATATGGCTTGCTCGGAATCCGTGTGTTTCGCCAAAAATTCGCTGGTACCGAGTTGCGTAAATCTCATGGGGCCGTTGAATGCCCTTATACAGACCAGGCGACCGGTAAGACATCCGACCGATGAACCGCAATACTCTCAATCATGCCAAATTTGACAGCACGACGTGTGGGTCTAACATTCGGCCGGTAAACAAGAATAGGGAGAGGATGACACCCTCGAAACGGTAAGAAAAATGGTCCGAAGGAGAAGCTGGAAGGCACTCTCGAAGGCAAACCCAACGCTGGGCGGAGTTCGAGCCCAAAAATCGAGATCAGTGTAAGATCCCATGGGTCAGCACCAAGAAACGTCAAGCCCTTCGCGACAAGCGAACTCCGCCGAGTTCCCCGAAATCCTCACTGCCAGGGAACTCGAGGCCCTTCTCAGGATCGACGTGAAAACGATCTATGGCTATGTGCAACGTGGGCTCATCCCATATGTTCGTATCCAATCTAACCTCAGGTTTCGAAAGCAGGAAGTGCTGGACTGGATCGCGAGCCAAAGCTATTCGCCGCAACGAGCAGGCCTCAGACATGGCGGCGTGCGAAAGTTGGCATAAATGTTTGGTTGGCAGGGTGAGATCAAGCTGCTTGTGTAAAAAGAGTGAGGGCGCGGTTTTGCCACAGCTGATTGAATCTCTGAAAAATCGCATAGATGATTCTCTCCACGCTGGCCACACCCAGCAACGTTGATGACGCGCCCGCGGATAAATCGTTTCGATCACGGCGGCTAGACCCGCAGAGCCGTCGCTGATCACCATCTGTAGCTGACTGCTGGCCAGCCCGCGCTCGTGCAGCTTCCATAGAAACGCTCCCCAGGCCACCTGGCTTTCGCCCCGCGCGCGGGTGAAGGCCAGCAATTGTCGAGAGCGATCGCCACGCACCCCGTAGGTCACCAACAGCAGCACGATTGGGTATATGTGCTGCTCCTTGCGCGGCGCCAGGTTGGTTTGCAAGGCCATCACCCGCCGCACGGCGCGGGTAGAAATCCCTCGCAGAAAAGCCTGGCGAATCAGTTCGGCCACTTCCGGGGCTCGCCGCTCCTGCGTTTTCAGCCCGCGCGGTAAAAGAGCATTTACGCGTGCGCCGCACTCGTACTCGGATGGCTCCCCATGGGCCGTCACGTAGTCCCGCTCGTAGAAGCCGCTGCGGCTGACCACCCGATCTTCCCCTTCCTCGCTCCGTGGTACCGCGCTAAACCCAAAATATTCGGCCATCTGCTGCTCGAAATCGGCTTCCAGCAACTGCGGCAAAGCGTGCTGCGTACGCAGCGAACTTGGCACCAAAAACTTTCCCGCACTTCTCCCCGAAACGCCTGGAACTGCGCCGCGCTATAGTCGTGCCGCATTCAAGGGTGTAGGCTCCTCCAGCGGATATTTTGTTGCTCCACACAACAAAACCTACCTCTTTTTTTTAAACAGAATAAGTTGCGTCACCGGTCGGCAGGCTTCTGAGCCAAGGGATGCTCGAGTATGGTAAATTGGATTGCAGTCGACACGGACATGCCGCGAGGGAGGATGCGAGTTCCGGGTTCGCAGCCACAAATGAGTGGTTCTTGGTGTCTATTTGGTGTCGGTTTCTGGAGAGCATGGGGCAGATTTGAGAGGCACGGCGAGACTTAATGGACCTCTGGCTAAGACTAGTACTTTCCTGAAGATAGCTGGATTTCTGCATTCTAAATGAGTTGAGTCCTTATGCCGGAGGGAGAATCCCCCCCTCTCCGCCAGTATTTTATCGGTGGTTTATAGGGGCGATTCACCGCATTGGATTGCGGTTCCATGAGAATCGTGATCGGGATGCGCAAGGCGAAAGCTGCACCCCACAGAAGGCAAAACAGCACGACGATGAACGAAGACGCACTTTCCAAAATAAAGCACAAGCTTCAGGAGGAGATCGATACCCTGGAGCATGAACTGAATCTCGAGTTGCCCAAGGAGCTGATGAAGGCGCGGGCGCACGGAGACCTTTCCGAAAACGCGGAATTTAAATATGCCAAGGAGCGCCAGGGCTTCGTTTCGGCGCGGCTGGGCCAGCTCAAGAAGCGCATGGGCGATCTCGGCATGCTGAACCTCAACAATATTCCGCACGATCGAGCGGGGTACGGTTCACGCGTTTGGCTGCGCGATGTGGCCAAAGAGTCCGAAGTCGAGTACAAACTGGTGACCAGCGAAGAGGCGGACGCGGCGCACGGATTGATCTCCACGACATCGCCGATTGGCAGAGCTTTGCTGGGCAGGCGCGCAGGTGATGAAGTGAAGGTGCAGACGCCGGCGGGGATCAAGGAATTCGAAGTGGTCAAGCTGAAGACGATTCACGAGGACGCCTAGAAGACGTTTAGAGCGAAAGCCTATTCGGTTGGAAAGAAGAACCTAACACCGAGCGTAGCGACACAGAAAAGACAAAGGCTCCTCAGCTTTGGAAATCCTCCCGCCGATCTCGCTTCCCCCAAACGGCTGTTTACCAAGTCTATGTGATTGCCCGGCTGAGTTCGGTCGTGTTAGCATCCGCGCTTTCGGAGTAACCACGCACGGCGCCTGGGTATCCCGCCTGTGCTTTCGCCCCGCGAGATCGGCCCCGGGCCCGAACAGGGGAAAGCCATGAAATCGTATACAACGCAGTTCCTGCGTAACGTTGGCATTGTGGGTCACGGCGACACCGGAAAGACCCAGCTGGTGTCGTCGTTGCTTTACACGGCTGGGATGACGCCGCGGCTGGGAAAAGTGGCGGAAGGAAATACCGTCACGGATTGGGATGAAGAAGAGATCGCGCGCAAGATCTCCATTCAGACAGGACTGGCATTCGCCGAATGGGCGCCGAACAATCTTGGACAAGGGCTTGGACAAGGGCTTGGACAAGGGCAGGGCGAGAAGACGAAGATCAATTTTCTGGACACGCCGGGCTACAGCACGTTCGTGAATGAAACCAAGGCCTCGCTGATCGCCGCAGATGCGGCGCTGGTGGTGGTGGATGCCGTGGCCGGCGTGCAGGTGGTTACGGAAAAAGTGTGGGACTACTGCACCGAATATAGCCAGCCGCGAGCCTTCGCGATCAACTGGATGGACCGCGAACTGGCGAGCTTCGAGCGCGCGCTGGAGTCGGTGCAGGAGGCGTTTGGCCGCGCGGTCGTGCCGCTGCAGCTCCCTATCGGCGCCGAGAAGCAGTTTCGCGGCGTTGTGGATTTGCTGAGCATGAAGGCGCTGGTTTACACGCCGGATGGAGACGGCCGAGCCAAAACGGAGGAGATTCCAGCAGAGTTGGCTGCGGAGGCGCGCGAAGCGCACGAGAAACTGGTGGAGATGGTCGCGGAGGGCGACGACAAGCTAATGGAGGAGTTTTTCGAGAAGGGCACGCTGCCGCTGGAAGACCTGAAGAAGGGTTTGCGGCTGGCGTTCCGGGAGCGGCGATTGTTTCCCGTGGTGCTCAGCTCGGCGCTGCACAATATGGGGAGCGACGCCATTTTGAATCTCATCATCGATGTGTTTCCCGATCCGGCCGGGCGCGGAAATGCAAGCGGATTCAGCGAGGCGGGAGGGAAGGGCAATCCGGTGGAGCGCAAGATCGCCGATTCCGAGCAGCTTTCGATCTTCGTATTCAAGACGCTCTCGGACCCCTTCGCCGGACGGATCAATTATTTCAAGGTGATGTCCGGGGTGCTGAAGAATGACGCTACGGTCACGAGTTTTACGAGGGGCACGAGCGAGCGCTTTCAGCACGTTCAGTTGATGCAAGGCAAAACCGGAACCGAAGTCGCCGAGCTGCATGCCGGCGATCTGGGGGCCATCGCCAAACTGAAGGAGACGATCACCGGGGATAGTTTGGGTGACAAGGCGGCTCCGATCCATTATCCGGCGGCGCATATTCCCGAGCCAGCCATCACGTTTGCGATTGAACCGAAAACCCGGGCCGACGAAGACCGTATCGGGCTGGGCATTCACAAAATTCTGGAGGAGGACCTGTCGCTGAGGTTCTCGCGCGATCCGCAGACCAAGGAGTTCCTGCTGGCAGGCTCGGGCCAGCAACACATCGAGGTAGTGGTGGCTAAGTTGCGCAAGCGCTTCAAGGTGGACGTGACGCTCAAGCCGCCGAAGGTCCCCTATCGCGAGACGATACGCGCCAAGGCCGACGCGGAGGGCAAGCACAAGAAACAAACCGGGGGACACGGCCAGTTTGGTGTCTGCCGTGTGCGCATGGAGCCACTGCCGCGGGGAGCGGGATTCGAGTTCGTGGACGATATTTTCGGTGGATCGATCCCCAAGAACTACATCCCGTCGGTGGAAAAGGGAATTCGCGCCGCCGCGGATCGGGGGTATCTGGCGGGATATCCGGTGGTGGACTTCCGGGCCGTTCTGTATGACGGCAAATACCACGACGTGGATTCGTCGGACATGGCTTTCAAGATTGCAGGCTCGCTAGCGTTCAAGGAAGCCATGAAAATGGCCCGGCCTTCGCTGATCGAGCCCATCATGCACGTGGAGGTATACGCGCCGGACCAGTATTCAGGGGACGTAATGGGCGACCTAAGCTCGCGGCGTGGGCGGATCAGCGGCAGCGAAGCGCGTGGCTCCAACGTGGTGGTCAAGGCGCTGGTGCCCTTTGCGGAGATGCTGAGCTATGCCACTGACCTCACCTCGATGACCCAGGGGCGGGCCAGCTACTCCATGGAATTCTCCCATTATGACTTTGTACCCAACGAGATTGCCGAGAAGGTGATCGCCCATGCCAAGGCGGAACGGCAGGGCGAGCCTACGGCGGACGAAGAGGTGGCCTGAGGCTTGGTGAGGCAGGGTTTCGGTTTGATCCGGGCGCGGGCTGACGTGCCCTATTAGTCGAATGTTAACCACAATTGAATCTTGTAGTTGCTTGCGGATGAATAGCGGAGTTAGCATGGGGCCATCATTTCCGATTGGGCTTGCCCGTCCCCCTGTCGGAGGTGATGCATCGGATATTCCAGCAGGCGCACCAAGAAAACTTTGAGGCTAAGGGGTATGGAGCCTAAGTCTGTAGGTAAGCTCCTGTCGCTAGTTGGCTTTTCTCTGGCTGCGGGGGCGGTCCTCTGCCTGGCAGGGTGCGAGGACTCCGCGCGGCACGTTGCCACCTATCATCCTCCCGTTATCCAGACGCCAGCGATCCAGGCACCGGTCAGCCAGGCACCAGTCACCCAGGCACCAGTTATCCGGGCTGCTACAGCTCAGCAACCCAATCCGCCGACAAAACCCAATCCGCAAGCAAAGGCGGCGCCAAGAATTGGTGCCCTCCCGCTGGGGTCGTCTCGCGGGCGAACGGCGTATCTGGCCCTGATGCCGCCGGATGCCGTGGAGCGGCTGGCGCAGCAGGTGAGGACCCTTTTTGCGGCCGGGGAGCTGGAGGCCAGGGCAAACCACAACGAGGCGGCCCGGCAGGATTATGACCGGGCGCTCGACCTGCTCCTGGCCAGTGGCTTCAATCTCGGCAAGCAGCCCGCACTCTCCGAATTGTTCAATCAAATCATGTCGTCTTTGTCTTCGGTGCAGAGCGCGACACAAGTGGCCCAGGCAAACGAGCCGCCCGGGGTACCGGCGGAGCAGCAAAATCAGCCTTCTCCGCTGGATCAAATCACCGCCATCACGTCACTTTCTGGAGAGGAAATTCCGGCGACTCCCGCGGATACCGGGCTCAAGTCCAATGCGGAGCGCGAACTGCAGGCCGTGCCGCACGATCTTCCATTGACGGTCACCGAACCGGTGCTCTCCTTCCTGAATTTCTTTAAAACTGAGCGCGGCCGGGCCATCGTCGAGAATGGACTAACCCGGTCAGGGCGCTACCGTGACATGATTCGACGCGTGCTCACCGAGGAAGGCTTGCCCACCGACCTGATGTACCTCGCGCAAGC
>WNFJ01234552.1_pt4 | contig 20723 bp, 16 predicted proteins | sample 5400461 | NCBI WGS metagenome assembly WNFJ01 (sample SAMN13153349, study PRJNA577476) | soil metagenome | isolation source: 115 cm saprolite on Douglas fir-dominated hillslope | place: USA:California | collected 2013-09-17
GACGAGCCCACCGAGCGCATCACGCTCGTCGAGCAGTTCTGCTCATGGTCGGCGTGGAGGATGAACAGGACGTCCAGGGCGTGCTCGAGGGTCTTGTTGGGCGTGTACTTCACCTCGGTGGCCCGGAACATCATGTTGAGGAAATTGCCGCTGTACGAGAGGTCGTTGTCGGGGTACGCGTACGGCATGCCCACCGAGTGGCGGTGGGCGAACGCGGCCAGGGTGGGCGCCTTGGCGATCAGCCGGAAAATCTGGTTGCGACGCGAGGTCTCGTCCTGGATCTGCTTGGCCTCGGGGTAAAAGGTCGAGAGCGCCGCGACCGTGCTCACGAACATCCCCATGGGGTGCGCGTCGTGATGGAACCCGTCGATGAACTTCTTGATGCTCTCATGCACGATCGTGTGGTGCGTGACGCCGTACACCCACGAATCGAGCTCGGTGGCGGAGGGCAGTTCGCCGTGCAAGAGCAGGTAGGCCGTCTCGAGGAACGTGCTCCGCGCGGCGAGTTGCTCGATGGGGTAGCCGCGATAGCGGAGGATGCCCTTTTCACCGTCGATGTAGGTGATCGCGCTGCGACACGCCGCGGTGTTCATGAACCCGGGGTCGTAGGTCACCAACCCCGCGTCGTCGTCGGCCAGCTTGATCTGGCGCAGGTCAGCCCCGCGAATCGCGCCATCCTGGACCGGCACCTCGTACTGGCGGCCGGTCCGGTTGTCGGTGATCGAGAGGCTACTCTTCGGCACGCGCAGTGGTCCTGGAAATGGCCCGCGAAAGATAATCGGAGGAGGGCGTGGGGCGGTAACGGCGGACCCGGCTGGGGGTCCGGGGCCCACAACGTTGGCCGGCGGGGTCGGGTCGCGTATCTTGGGGGCTCATGACCCATCCCCCCGCAGCGAAACGTGATCCGCTCTATCCGACCCGCTCCGCCGCCGGGGCGCTTCTGGGCCAGCAGCTCGCGGCGCGGGGCTACCTCGGGTGCCTGCTACTCGGCATCACGCCCGAAGGGGTGGAGATCGCGGCCAATGCCGCCAAGGCGATGGGGGCCCAGTTCGATGTCCTCGTCGCCGCCTTCATCAAGCTGGGATCGAACCTCGCGCCGATCGGCGCCATCGCCGAGGCGGCGCCTTCGGAGATGGACCCCGACTTCCAACCGAGTGGCGGCCTGCTCGACAAGCTCGCCAGCGCCATCGACGAGTCGCGCGCCCGCGTGAGTCAGGACCTGATCCTCTATCGAACCCAGCGCCCGGTGAAGCGGCTCGCCGATCGGATCGCGGTCATCGTGGACGGGGCGGTCATCTATCCGTGGAAGGTGCTCGCAGCGGCCAAGGCGGCCGAGCAGTTGAGCGCGAAACAGGTGGTGATCGCGACCCCGGTGGCGACGCAGGTGGCGGCCGACCGGATCGCAGCGCGGCACTACGAGTTCGTTTGCCCGAGCGTCGTGCTCGACCCGGGCGGCCATCCGGCCCCCTACGGGGACGTGGCGGGAGACACACCCGAGCGGCTGCGCAGCATCATGATCGCCCACCAGGCGGCCTGACAGCACCCGGGCCGAAGCCGGCGCCGCCTCACTCGAGTTCCACCATGCCCCGCTCGAGCCAGCGGTGCTCGCCGGCGAGCGCCTCCTGGGCCACGCGATACGCCCGCGTGTCGGCGTTGCGCCCGAGCTCGCGGAACTTGGCCTCGACGCGCCCGCGGGCCTGCCGGCAGAACAGATCGGCGAGTTCGACCGCCCGCCGCCCCGCCGCCGGATCGTGGCGCGACAGCCACTGCGCCCGGGCGCACACCGCCGCCATCGCGAACAGCTCGGCACCGACGTCGACTAGCCGGAACAGCACGGCCTGGCGGTACTCGAGCTTCGGGCCGAAGCGCACCATCGCGTGGAACACGCCGCGCGCCAGCCGCCTCGCCCCGCGCTCCACATAGCGCAACTGCCGGGCCAGCGGTCCGAACTCCGCATACTTGGGCCAGAACCCCCAGCCGAGCCAGCGGGACGGATACCACCAGACGTAAAACAGGGCCGAGCGGACGAGCCCCTTCGCCCGCACGCCCAGGCTCTTTCCCGGCATCACGACGTCACCCGCTACCTCCAGATGCTTGTCTACCGCCTCGCGGGCGATGAACAGGTGCATGATCTCGCTCGACCCCTCGAAGATGAGGTTGATTCGGAAGTCGCGCATGATCCGCTCGACGGCGATCGGCTTCTCCCCACGCGCCCGCAGCGAGTCGGCCGTCTCGTAGCCGCGCCCGCCGCGGATCTGGACGGTATCGTCGATGATGCGCCACCCGGCCTCGGAGTTGTAAAGCTTGGCGATCGCCGCTTCGAGGCGGATGTCGTAGCCGCCGCGGTCGGCCATGGCGCCGCACAGCTCGGCCAAGGCCTCCATGGCGAAGGTGTTCGCCGCCATCGCGCCGATCTTCTGGGCGATCGCGTCGTGCTTGCCGATGGCGCGGCCCCACTGCACCCGTTCACTGGCCCAGCGGCGCGAGATCTCGAGGCAGCGCTTCCCAGCGGCGACCGACGAGATGGGCAGCGTGAGCCGGCCGGTGTTGAGCGTGATGAGGGCGAGTTTCAATCCCTTGCCCACCTTCCAGAGCACGTTTTCGTTTGGCACGCGCACGTTCGTGAACGAGATCACCCCGTTGTAGAGTGCCTTGAGGCCCATGAAGTGGCAGCGGTGCGTCACTGTGACGCCGGGCCAGGCCATCTCCACGATGAACGCCGTGATCTGCCGCTTTTCCTTGCCGTTCACGACCGTAGACGGCGTCCGGGCCATGACGACCATCAACTCCGCCTTGGTGCCGTTCGTGCACCACAGCTTCTCGCCGTTCAGGATCCACGCCTCGCCATCGGCGCTCGGAACGGCCGTCGTCTCCATCGCCGCGGGGTCGGACCCGACGCCAGGCTCGGTGAGGGCGAACGCCGAGATCGCGCCCTTGGCGAGGCGCGGAAGATACCGCTGCTTCTGCGCCTCCGAGCCGAACATCTTGAGAGGCGTGGGCACGCCGATCGATTGGTGCGCCGATAGGAGGGCCGTGAGCGAGCCGTCGATCGAGGAGACGAGCTCGATCGCCCGCATGTAGGAGAGCTGCGACAGGCCGAGCCCGCCATACTCGCGCGGAATCTTGATGCCGAAGGCGCCGAGCTGGCGCAACCCCTGGATCACGGTCTCGGGGATCTCACCCTCGCGGTCGATCTTGTCGGAATCGACGGAGGTGCGGAGAAACCGCTCGAGCTGGTCCAAGAACGGCTGGGCGCGGCGGGTCTCTTCGGGATCCTGCTCGGGGTAGGGATGGATCAAGTCGAGGCGCAGGCGGCCGAGGAACAGGTCGCGCACGAAGCTGGGCGCGGCCCACTCAGTCTCTCGCGCGGCTTCGGCGACTTCGCGCGCCTCGTCGGCGCTGACCCGGCGTTCCGGAGCGGTAGCGGTGGTGGCCATGAGTACCTCCGCTCATAACTTAAGCGCCTTGACAGGGCCGCGCGTAGGGGGAGATTGCGCCTCGCCTGAACCGAGGAGCCTCCCGATGCGCCGCTCGCTGCCGCTCGCCGCCACGCTCGCCTGGTTCACCTCCCTGGCCGCGCAAGCGCCCCGGCCGAGCGTCGCGCCCTCCATCCTCGTCAAGGCCGGCCGCTTGATCGACGGTCGGGGCGACACCCCCCGCGCGGGCGTGGGCATCTTGATCGACGGGGATCGCATCAAAGCGGTCGGCCCGCTCGCCCAGGTGCAAGCCCAGGCGAAGGACGCCCGCGTGATTGACCTGGCCCAGATGACCGTGCTGCCGGGATTCATCGACACCCACACCCACCTCTTGCTCCAGGGCGACCCCACGGCCGAGTCCTATAACGAGCAGCTGCTGTACGAATCGACCGCGTATCGCGCGCTCTTGGCCGGGCGCAACGCCCGTATCGCACTCGAGCACGGCTTCACGGCGCTCCGTGACTTGGAGACCGAAGGCGCGATGTACGCCGACGTGGACATCAAGCGGGCGATCGAGCGCGGTGTGATCCCCGGGCCCCACGTCTTCGCCTCGACTCGGGCGATGGCGCCCACCGGCATGTACCCGATCGTGTCGGACAACTGGGAGCTCGAGCTGCCGCATGGGGTGCAGCCCGTCGACGGGGTCGACGGCGCTCGGCTGGCGGTACGCCAGCAGGTGGCGCACGGAGCGGACTGGATCAAGTTCTACGCCGACCGCCGCTACTACTTCGGGGCGGACTCGGTGCTGCACAGCTGGGTCAACTTCACCGACGACGAGGCCCGGGCAATCGTGGACGAGGCCCATCGTCTGGGCCGCCGCGTGGCCGCCCACGCGATCGGCGCCGACGGCATCGCAGCCGCGCTGCGCGCCGGGGTGAACACGGTCGAGCACGGCGACGGCATGACCGACTCGCTCATGGACGTGCTCGTGGCGAAAGGGGTGTACTGGGTGCCCACGGTCACGGTGGCGCACTACGTCGCCGGACCCCGCGGCGGGGTGTGGGCCCCCATGGTCGAGCACCAGCGCCAGGCCATGGCGCGCGCCATGAAAAAAGGTGTCCGGATCGTGTTAGGGACTGACGTGGGGGGCTTTCCGTGGACCGAAGTCAACCAGGCGAAGGAGTTCGAATTTTACGTGCAGTACGGCATGACCCCGATGCAGGCGATCAAGTCGGGGACGTCGCTCGCCGCCGAGCTTCTCGGCCAGCCCGATCTCGGCGCCGTCGGCCCGGGTATGGCGGCGGATCTGGTGGCAGTGGCGGGGGATCCCTTGAAGGACATTACGGAACTCCAGCGCGTCCGGTTCGTGATGAAGGGCGGGGCGACGTATCTTTCGCCATAGTGCGGCGCGCGCTCGGGACTAGCTTCGCTCTGTTGCTTGGCGCCGCCGGCCCGGTGGCGGGGCAGTTCGCCCCGCCCGGCACCGGCGGCGTCGCGGCGTTGGCGAGTGCGCTGGCCCAGCTGGGCGCGAACAAGCGCGTCCTGGTGATCGGCGCGCACCCCGACGACGAGGACACAGAGCTCCTGGCGATCCTGTCGCGCGGGATCGGTGTCCAGGTCGCCTATCTCTCGCTCTCGCGCGGTGAGGGCGGCCAGAACGCCATCGGTCCCGAGCTCGGCCCCGAGCTCGGGATCATCCGCACCGAGGAACTCCTCGCCGCCCGCCGGCTCGATGGGGCCCGTCAGTTCACGTTCCGGTTCTGGCCGCGTGACTCGCTGCTCGCGGACGTGGTTGCCGTGATCCGTCGGTTTCGACCGCAGATCATCGTGTCGATCTTCTCGGGGACACCGCGCGACGGCCACGGTCAGCATCAAGCGGCCGGGATCGTCGCCCGCCAGGCGTTCGAGGTGCTGCGCGACTCGAGCTGGGGGCCGCTGAAGCTGTATCGCGCCGCCTGGTTCGACACCGGCGCCGCCACGCTGCGACTCGACGGGGGCGCGCTCGATCCCGTTACCGGTCGCTCCTACCATCAGATCGCGATGGCGGGACGCAGCCGCCACCGCTCGCAGGACATGGGCCAGATCGAGCGGCCGGGACCGAGCCTCGACCGACTGGCATTCGTCGCGTGGCGAGACCCGGGGCGCGGGACGCGGGACGGAGATGGCCTGTTCTCGGGTGTCGACACGCTCCTCGCGGGCACCCGGGGCTACGGGGCGCTGATCGATTCGGCCCGCGCGCGGCTCAACCCGGCGCATCCCGGCGCGATCGTGTCGCTCCTCACCCGGGCCCTCGCCGCGCTCGCAGAGGCGGACTCCGGCCAACACGCGCTGCTCGAGCAGACGCTCGCCGCAGCGGCCGGGGTGGCGATTGACGGGGTCGCGGACGACGGCATCGTGATTCCCGGCGAGCGCCTCCAGGTCGAGACTACGGTCTGGAACGCGGGCGAGACCGAGGTGACGCTCGATGGGGTCGACCTGGGCGCGCCGCCCGGCTGGACGGTCGAGCGCCTCGACCCCGCGAGCTCCGCCGCCGCGCCGGGGACGGTCGCGACGCGTCGCTTCGCCGTCACGATCGCCGCCGACGCGCCGCGGTCGCAACCATACTTCCTCAAGCGCCCGCTCGCCGGCGCTTTGTACGACTGGACCGGCGTGCCGGCGGCATGGCGCGGATTGCCGTTCGAGCCACCACCGGTCGAGATGACCGTCCGGCTCACGATCGCGGGCCGGCCCGTGACGCTCTCGCGCGAGGTCGTGTATCGCTACCGCGACCCACAGACGGGTGAAGTGCGGCGGCCGATCCTCGTCACCCGGCCGTTCGACCTCACGGTGACCCCGGATCTCGTCGTGTGGCCGGTCGACGGGGCGGCGGCCGGCCCGCGGCGCTTCACGGTCACGGTGACGAACCGAACGCAGGGACCGGCCACACCCCGGGTCGTCGTCACGCCGCCCCCCGGGTGGTCCTCCGCCCCGCCCGAGACGCTCACGTTCGCGCGCGAGGACGAATCCAAGAGCGTGACGGTGACGCTGGCACTACCGTCGCAGCCACGCCCCGGTCACTACGAGCTCACGGCGGCGGCGGTCGCGGCGGGCGGGCGGAGCGAGGGGGCACTCGCGCTGATCGATTATCCGCATATTCGGCCGCGGCCGGTGGAGCACGCGTCGAAGGCCGAGTTGCGCGTGGCGCGGCTGTCGCTGCCCGCGCTCACGCGCGCGGGTTACGTGCGCGGCGCCTCGGACCGGGTGCCGGAGGCCCTCGCGGCGGTCGGCGTTCCGATCGAACTGTTGGGCTCGGACAGCTTGGCGCGCGGCGACCTCTCGCGCTACGACGCCATCGTGATCGGCAGCCGTGCCTACGAGACCGAGCCAGCGCTCGTCGCGAACAACGGGCGGTTGCTCGACTACGCCCGCGCCGGCGGTCTCGTGATCGTGCAGTACCAGCAATACCCGTTCGTGAGTGGCAGCTTTGCGCCCTACCGGCTCTCGATCGCGCGCCCCCACGACCGCGTGACCGACGAGACGGCCCCGGTCCGCGTGCTCGATCCGGCCAGTCCCGTGTTCCACGTGCCGAACGAGATCGGCCCCGCCGACTGGCAGGGCTGGGTGCAGGAGCGTGGCCTCTACTTCCCCCACGACTGGGATTCCACGTACGCGCCGCTGCTTGAGATGCACGACCCGGGCGACCCGCCGCTGCGTGGCGCCCTGCTCGTGGCGAGCGTCGGTGCCGGCACCTACGTCTACACCGGCCTCGCGTTCTTCCGCGAGCTGCCGGCCGGGGTTCCCGGCGCCTATCGCCTCTTCGCGAACCTCTTGGCGCTGAAGCGACGGAATGTGCCCTAGGACCGCCGGGCGCGGGGAGCGGGACAGTGGCGGGCGGGACGGTGAGGAAGCGGGGGGACGCGCGCTCGGCCCGAGGCTCTCCCGACGCGGCGCTCCTCGCTCCCCTTGGGGTCCGCTGGCTGCCGCGCTCCTCGTCGCGGCGTGCGCGCGCGACCCGCGAACCCAGCTCGTCATCTATTCCCCCCACGGCCGGGACCTGCTCACCCTGATCGAGCGGCACTTCGAAGCGCTGCACCCCGACGTGGCCGTACGCTGGCTGGATATGGGCTCGCAGGAAGTGTACGACCGGCTCCGCTCGGAGCGCGCCAATCCCCAGGCCGACATCTGGTTCGGAGGGCCGGCAACCATCTTCGCGCTAGGCGCGGCGGACTCACTGCTGGAGCCGTTCCGGCCGAGCTGGGCAGCGGCTATCGCGCCGCACGGCCGTGGCCCGGGAGATCGCTACTGGGCGGTCTATGAGACCCCTGCCGTCATCGTGTACGCGGACCGGGCGGTGCCAGCGCGCGAGGCGCCACAGGACTGGGACGATCTGCTGGACCCGCGCTGGAAGGGGCGGCTCCTGATCCGCGACCCGCTCGCCTCGGGCACGATGCGAGCCGTGTGGGGCATGATCATCGAGCGCGGACTCAAACAGACGGGCGACACGGCCGCCGGGTTCCGATGGCTGCGGCGGCTCGACGCGCAGACGAAGGAATACGTGCTGAACGGACCGCTCCTCGACCAGAAGATCGTGCGCGAGGAAGGGCTCGTCACCATCTGGGATCTCCCGGACATCTTGCTGAGCAGACGCGACGGGTTGCCGCTCGGCTACGTGTTTCCGACGAGCGGCACGCCGGTGATCGAGGACGCGATCGGCGTGGTCCGGCACGCGCGCCACCGCGCCCAGGCGCAGGCGTTCATGGAATACGTGGGATCGGTCGACGCGCAGTTGTTCGCCGCCCGCGAGGCCTACCGCCTCCCGGCCCGCCGCGATCTGCCGTCCGACTCCTTGCCGCCCTGGGCGCGCGAGGTGCGCCGCGTGATGCGAGTCGCGGACGTCGATTGGGATCTGCTCGCGGCGCGCGGGGCGGAGTGGATGCGCTACTGGGACGAGACAGTGCGCGGGAGGGGGGCGAGGGGGGACGCGGCCGGGAGGCAGGCGCGGTGACGGCGTTCGTGACGCTCGACGGCGTGGCGAAGCGCTGGTCGGATAGCGTCACGGTCGGGCCGCTCTCGCTCGCGGTGGCGCGCGGCGAGATCCTTGCGCTGCTCGGTCCCTCGGGGAGCGGCAAGACGACGGTGCTCCGGTTGTTGGCGGGCTTCGAGACGCCAGACGCGGGTCGCCTCGTCATCGAGCAGGAAGACGTCACGGCCGTGCCGGCGGCGCGGCGGCGGTGCGGCATGGTGTTCCAGCACTACGCCCTGTTTCCGCACTTGGACGTGGGGGAGAATGTGGCGTTCGGGTTGCCGGGCGGGCGGGCGCGACGCGATGGCAGTGTGGCGCGCAAGACGGCGGACGCGCTCGCCCTCGTCGACCTCGCCGGCTTCGAACGGCGCCGCGTGCAGGAGCTCTCGGGCGGGCAGCAGCAGCGCGTGGCGCTCGCCCGCGCGCTCGCGCCCGAGCCGCGCGTGCTGCTGCTCGACGAGCCCCTGTCGAACCTGGACCCCGCGCTGCGCGAGCGCACGCGCCGCGAGCTGCGCGCGTTGATCACGCGCCTCGGGATCACCAGCGTGTTCGTGACGCACGAGCAGGAGGAGGCGTTCGAAGTGGGGGACCGGGTGGCGGTGCTGCACGAGGGGCGGCTCGAGCAGCTCGGCGCGCCCGACGAGCTGTACGAGCGCCCGCGGAGCCTGTTCGTCGCCACCTTCGTTGGCCGCGCGAACGTGGTGCGCGGGCCGACCGCGGCCGCGTTGGGGGCGGAGGCCGGCGAGCTCGCGGTGGTGCGCCCCGAGCGCCTCAGATTCGCTGACGCCGGTGTGCCGGGTGTGGTGCGAGAGCGGCGCTACATCGGCGCTGCGGCGTTCTATCAGGTGGCGACCGACGCGGGAGACCGGCTGGAGGTGCTGGCCGGTCCGGCGGCCGCCCGGGTCGGGGAGCGCGTGTATCTCGAGGCGAGTGGCGTGCTGACGTTCCCGCAGGAGCCAGCGTGAGAGAGGCAGCGCGGCTCGGCTTGCTCGCGCGCGCGGTGCTCACGCTGCTGCTCGCCTGGCTCGTGCTTTATCCGATTCTCATCGTGCTCGTGGACGCGGGCCACGGTGACGCGCTCGCCCGGTTCGTGGCGCGGCCGGGCGAGTGGCGCGCCCTGTGGGCCAGCGTCTGGATTTCACTCGCGAGCGTCGCCCTCGCCGCGGCCATCGGGGTGCCGCTCGCGTTTCTGTTCGAGTGGCTCGAGTTCCCCGGCCGCAAGACGCTGGGCTCGCTCATCGCCCTCCCCGCCGTGCTGCCGCCGTTCGTAGGGGTGATCGCCTTCCTCTTTCTGTACGGCGAGTCGGGGTTCGTCGCGCGCGCTGTGCGGGCGGCCTTCGGTCTGGCCCGGGCGCCATGGCAGCTCCAGGGCGCGGGCGCGATCCTCTTGGTACACGCGTACTCGATGTACGTGTACTTCTACCTGTTCACGCGGGCCGGGCTCGCGAGCCTCGATGCCTCCGTGCTCGAGGCCGCCCAGTCCCTTGGGGCGGGGCGCTGGGACACTCTGCGCCGTGTGACCCTGCCCCTGTTGCGCCCCGCCCTCGCCGGCGCGGCGCTGCTCGTGTTCATGACCGCGCTCGGGTCGTTCAGTGCCCCCTACGTGTTCGGGGGCGGGTTCCGGGTCATGACGACGCAGATCGTGGCGACCAAGCTCAACGGCGAGCTGCCGCTCGCGATGGTCGAGACCGTGGCCCTGGCCCTGATCGCGACCCTCGGGCTCGTGCTGCTGCGCCGCACTGAAGGGAAGGACGTCCTCGCCGCGCTCGGCAGGGGCACCGCGCGCCGGCGCCGGCCGATCGCAGCCCCGGGTGCGCGCACGCTCGCCACGACGGCCGGGTGGGCACTCGCGGTGCTGCTCCTGCTGCCGCATCTGACGCTCGTGCTGGTGTCGCTCGTACCCTACGGCACCTGGACCACCGAAGCGGTGCCACCGGTGCTCGGCCTCGTGAACTACCGGCGTCTGTTCGGCGAGCCCGAGCGGCTGCGGCCGCTCGTGAACTCGCTATGGATGGCGGGCGCGAGCACGCTCGCGGCGCTCGCGTTGGCGCTCGCGGCCGGCGTGCTGGTGGGCCGACCGCGGCTCCGGAACGGACGCGGGTGGCGCGGCGTGATCGAGACCCTGGTGGCACTCCCCTGGGCCCTGCCCGCCACGGTGTTCGCCGTGGCGCTGGCCACGACGTTCAGTGTCGCGCGGCCGCTGGAACTGCGCTGGGTGCTTGTGGGCACCGTGGTGCTGTTGCCGCTCGCCTACCTGGTGCGCAACCTGCCGATCACGGGGCGCGCGGTGCTCGCCGGCTACCGGCAGCTCGACCCGGCCGTCGAGGAAGCCGCCGCGAGCCTCGGGGCCGGGCGCTGGGCCACCTTCTGGCGCGTCACGCTGCCGCTCTTGAAGCCGGCCCTCGCGGCCGGCGGCAGCCTCGCGTTCGTCACGGCGCTGGGGGACTTCGTGACGTCGATCGTGCTGTACACCTATGACAACCGCCCCATTTCGATCGAGATCATGTCGAGCCTCCGGGTCTCGGAGCTCGGCGCCGCGGGCGCGTTCGGGGTGATCCTCATGCTCGGGAGCGCGCTGGTCCTCGGAGTCGGAGCGAGACGATGAAACGGATCGCGGTGCTGATGGCGGTGGCGTTCGTCGACATGATGGGGGTGATGATCCTCTGGCCGCTGTTACCCCTGTATGCCGTGAACCTCAACGCGACGCCCACAATGGTGGGCCTGCTCGTCGCGTCCTTTTCGATCGCGCAGCTGGGCTCGTCTCCGGTGTGGGGCTACGTCTCTGATCGCTACGGGCGACGCCCCGCGCTGCTGGTCGGACTGGCCAGCTCCGCGTTCGCCTACCTGGTGTTCGGCTTCACGCATTCGCTCTGGCTCCTCTTCGTGTCGCGCTTCGTGCAAGGCTTGGGGGGCGGCACGACGGGCGTGCTGCAGGCATACGTGGCGGACAGCATGCCACGGGCCGAACGGGCGAAGGCGCTGGGCTGGCTATCTGCGGCGACCAGCGCCGGCGTGATCCTCGGGCCGGCGATCGGTTCGTTCACGCATCGGTTCGGCGACGCGGCACCGGGCGTGTTCGCCGCGGCGTTGGTTTTGATCAACGTCGCGTGCGCGTGGAAGTGGCTCCCCGAGTCCCGCTGGGGACCCGCCGGCGCAGCGCCCGTGCCACGCTCGTCGGAGACGCTGGGCACGGCCGTGAGCAACATTGTGCAGCCCGCCCTGCGCGTGCTGTTCGAGCCGGGCCGCCCGGTGTCGCGGCTGATCTGGATCTACGCCTTCGCGATGCTCGCTTTCAACGCGTTGCCGCCGATCTTCTCGCTATACCTCCATGACCGCTTCGCCGTCACGGCGGACGAGATCGGCTACTTCTTCATGATCTTCGGGGCCGTGGGCGTCATCATGCGGACCGCGCCGGTCGGATGGTTCAACGCGCGCTTGGGCGAGGTTCGTACCATGCGGCTGGGTACGCTGCTGTTGCTCACCGGCTTCATTATCGTGCCGCTCGCGCCGACGCTGCCGCTGTTCGCCGTCGCACAGATCCTCCTGCCGCTTGGGACCGCGCTCCTGTTTCCAGCGAACTCCGCCTTGGTGAGCCACTGCGCTGAGCCGAACGAGATCGGCCTCACGCTCGGCGTCCAGCAGACCTACCGCGGCATCGCAGCCGTGCTCGGTCCCGCGTACGCTGGCCGGGCCTACGAGACGTTGGGCCAGCAGTTGCCGTTCTTCATTTCCGCCGGAATCATCGCCTTCGTGTTCTACCTGACTCTCCGCGTTCGTGGCGACACGCCGGCGCGGCGCGTCGCACCGGTCGGCTCGCCCGCAGCCTGAGGGGTTTTGCGCGGCGGTCACCCACCGCTAGCTTATCGCACCATGATCGCGCTGCTGCTGTTCGCGCTCGGTGGAGTGGTGCCGCTCCTGGCCGCACCGCCGCGGCCCCGGCTGGTTGTCGTCATTACGGTGGACCAGTTACGGCCCGACTACTTGGAGCGCTACCGCACCCAGCTCCGGGGCGGGTTCGCCGTGCTCCTGAAGGGTGGGGCGGTCTTCACCAACGCGTACCAGGATCACGCCGTGACCGAGACGGCGCCCGGGCATGCGACGATCCTGTCGGGCCGCGTGCCCGCGCATACGGGCATCATCAGCAACCTCCACGGCGTCCAGGATTCGACGGCACCCGTCCTCGGGTTCTCCGGGGTCGGCGCCTCGCCCGCGCGGTTGCGGGGGACCGAGTTGTTCGACTGGCTCAAGGCCGCCGAGCCCGCTGCGCGAGCGCTGTCGGTGTCGGGCAAGGATCGCGGGGCGATCCTGCCGCTCGGCCACGCGAAACAGCAAGTCTACTGGTATAGCGCCGGCGTGTTCACGACGAGCCACTATTATGCCGACTCGCTCCCGACGTGGGTCCAGGCGTTCAATGCGCAGCGCGTGCCGTTCCGCGCCGCCGCCACGGAGTGGACGTTGCTGCTGCCGGAACGCGCCTATCCCGAGCCGGACAGCGTGCCCTACGAGAATCAGGGAAGGGACGTCACCTTCCCGCACCGTCTCCCGGGCGACAGTCAGCGGGCCGCCGTCGCCTTCATCGCCACGCCGACGATGGATTCGCTCACGCTCGCGTTCGCGCTCGAGGGCACGCGCGCCCTGCGGCTCGGGGCCCACGGCGCGACCGACCTGCTCCTCGTGAGCCTGTCGACTACGGACTACGTGGGGCACGCGTTCGGCCCCGATTCCCGCGAGATCCACGACCAGGTGGTGCGGCTCGATCGCTACCTGGGCCGATTCCTCGAGCAGCTCGCGGTGCGCTACGGCCGGGACAACGTGCTCGTGGTGCTCACCGCGGACCACGGGGTGACGCCGTTCCCGGAGCGCTCCCGCGCCCTGGGACACAGCGGGGCGGTGCGGGTGATCCCCGACAGCGTGATCCGAAGCGCCAACGCCGTACTCGACCAGCGCGTCGGTGGCGGCACCGGCGACTGGCTGGTGATGGAAACCGGCATGGTGTTGCTCGCGAGCCGCGCCGTGCTCGCCGCCCACGGTGTGGACGTGGATAGCGTGATCGCGGCGCTCGCGACGCGGCTCGCCGCCCTCCCGGGCGTGGCGCGCGTGGACCGGCCGGCGGATCTCGCCGGCCAGGATACGAGCGATCCCGTGGTGCGCCGCTGGCGCCACCAGCTGCCGCCCGACGCCGGCGTGGAGCTCGTGGTGACGCTGAAGCCGTACTCGGTGTGGGGCTCGCCCGGCGTAGCGATCGCGATGCACGGGCAGCCGACCGATCTCGACGCCCACGTGCCGCTGGTCTTCTTCGGGCCGGGGATTCGCCACGCGGTCCACGCCGGCCGCGTGCGCTCGATCGACATCGCGCCCACACTCGCGCGGCTGCTCGATCTCACACCGGCCGAATCGCTCGACGGGCGAGTGCTGACGGAGTTGTGGCCGTGACGCAGAAGCTGTCGGCCGATCAAATCCGCCAGATGGAAGAAATCCAGGACTACCAGCGGGTGGCGGATCGCGTCAAGCACCTGGTGGCCGAACTCGAGGCCAACCGCGCCGGGCAGACCCGCGTGATCCAACAGTTGTGCGAGAAGATCGCGAACGAGACGTCCCAGATGCGCCAGCGGGCCCTGAGCTCCGGTATCGGGACGATCGCGGATGTGGCGGGGGTGATGTCGGTGATGGCGGGGCGCGGCGGCGGCATTCTCCTGAAGATCCGCGGGCTCGCGGACGGGGTGAACAGTTTGCAGATGCAGCTCGAGGTGGCCCTGAAGCACGCCATGACGCCGCACGAGCCGAAGTCGCCGCCGAAGAAGCCCGCCTAACGGTGCCGGCCATCCGCTGCAGCGGGCTCCTCAAGCGCTACGCGGATGTGGTCGTGGTCGCCGGGCTCGACCTGACCGTGACCGACGGCGAGTGCTTCGGCCTGCTCGGGCCGAATGGCGCGGGCAAGACCACCACCATCGAGATCCTCGAGGGGCTCACGACCCCCGACGCCGGAGAGGTCGAGGTCCTCGGCCGGCATTGGACCGGAGTGGAGGAGTCGCGCGCGCTGCGGGAGCGGCTCGGCATCCAGCTGCAGGAGACGCAGCTGGCCGACAAGCTCACGGTGGAAGAGACGGTACGGCTGTTTCGGAGCTTCTACCGCGCCGTCCACTCGGTGGAGGAGGTGCTCGGGCTCGTCGCCCTCGAGGAGAAGCGCTGCGGGCGGTCATGATCGACGGCAGCCCGCTCGCCCAGCTCGGGACACCGCTCGCGATCGTGGCGGCGTGGGGCCTGGCGAGCTTCGGCGTGGCGCTCGCGATCTTTCGCTGGCGCTAGGTCAGTCGCCCTTGAGCAGCGCCCCCAGCCGGCGGAACAGACCGCGCGAGCGACGCAGCGCGTCGCGGAAGGCGGTCGCAGTGGGATGACGCGCCGCCGGATCGCTCGCGAGCGCCTTGCGTAAGACCTCCGCGAGCTCCCGGGGCACGTCGTGGCGGACGCGCTCGAGCGGCGGCAGATCGTCGGTGGTCTGGCGCGCGAGGATCGCCTCGGGCGTGCGCCCCTCGAACGGTGGCCGGCCGAGCAGCGCGAAATAGGCGGCCGCCGCGAGCGAGTAGAGGTCGGTCCGCTGGTCCACGCGCTCGCCCAACAGCTGCTCCGGCGCCGCGAACTGCGGGGTCCCACTGCGCGACGTGGCGCCGCCGAAGCGGCCGTCGCCGCGCAAGGCGAGCGCCAGGCCGAAATCGGTGACGCGCAGCCGGCCGTCAGGCTCGATCAGCAAGTTCTCGGGCTTCAAGTCCCGGTGCACCAGGCCGCGGGCATGAGCGTGCTCGAGCGCGGCAAGGCCCTGGTCGAGCAAGCGCACGGTCTGGTCGACCGACAGCGGTCCCTGCTTCTGCACCGCCTGCGCCAAGTTCGCCCCGGGGACGAGCTCCATCGTGTACCACTGCAGTCCGGCGCGACCCCCGATGTCGTAGATGCTCACGATGTTCGGGTGGCGCAGCTTCGCGGCGAGCTGCGCCTCGCGCCGGAACCGCTCCGTCACCGAGGCGTCGGCCGTGAGCGAGGGGTGCAGGACCTTGATCGCCACGTCGCGCTCGAGTCCGAGGTCGCGCGCCCGGTACACCCGGCCGAACCCGCCGGTGCCAATCTCCTCGAGCAGCTCGTAGTCGTCGCCGAGCGCGCGTCGCAGACGGCGCTCAAACCCCGCCTCCGCGAGCTGCGGTGCGGCTGCCGGCTCTTGAAACACCCCGGCGTCGCTCACGAAGTCCTCGAGCATCTCGGTCGCCGTGTAGTAGCGGTCGCCCGGGCTCGCCTGGAGCGCGCGCAGCATCACCCGCTCGAGCGCCATCGGTACTGCGGGCCGCAGCTGTCGCGGCGGCGTGACGCGCGCGGGATCGGGGTCGGGCTCCTGACCGGTCAGCACGTAGTACACGAGGGCTGCCACCGCGTAAACGTCGCTCGCCGGCTCGCCGGGCTCCCCGGCGCGCACCTCGGGCGCCACGAAGGCGCCGCCGGCGCCCCGGTCGGCAGGCGGGACGTCGGGGAGGCACCAGTTGGCGTAGCGCAGATCGGTGATCACCGCTCGCCCCGAGAGCTCGAGCATGAGCGTCGTGGGGAGGATGCGGCGCAGGATCACGCCGCGGGCGTGCGCGTGCTCGGCCGCGCTTAACAGGTCCCGCACCAAAGCGTGGGCCATGGGGATGGCGCGTGGTCCGCGGCGCAGCGCATCGGCGAGGCTCTCGCCCTCCACCCAATTGGTCGTGCGGTAGGCGAACCCGCCCGTCAGGCCGGCGGAGTAGACGTGGCGGATCGCGGGATGGTCGAGCGCCGCGAGCGTCTCGGTCTCGCGCAGGAACCAGGCGCGACCGGGCGAGTCGGGCACGAGGTGCACCTGCACGGCGACCGGCCGCTTCAAGAGCCGGTCCCAGACGAGCTGATCCATGCGGTACGCCGCCGCGAGCGCCGGCACGAGGCCCTCGAGCCGATCGAGCGGACCGTCGCCGGCGCTCATGCGAGGGCCCTCGCTGGCCGCGCGCGGCACGCCGACAGCCGCCTCATGGCACGCGCACTTGAACGGCGGCCCAGCCCGCTGCCCCCGCGCCCGGCCGGTGATAGCGGACATCCCAGAGCGACACGCGCACGCTGGGGCCGCTCGAATCGACTTGGGCAGCGAGGAAGCGCGCGAACTGGGCGATCGCGTGGCCCTGGGGCGTCGCGAGCGCCGCCCGCACCGCGGGATGGTCGAGGTGGCGGGGCAGCGTCCAGCCTGGACCCGCGACGCTGTCAGCCGAGGCCGCGAGGAGCTCCCACCGGAACGGGCGCCCGACAAGCGTGAGCGCCGCCCACTCCGGCGCGGGCCCGAACCGCGCGATCGCCGCGCCGCGCGCGCTGTGCTTGACCGCCACACTCGCGGCGGCATTGGCGGCGGCGTAGGCGGCGAGGACCAGCACCCCAGCGGCCGCGGCCCGGCGCCGCCCCGCGACGCCGAACCAGTGGCGGGTCCAACCCACCACCGCCGCGAGCGCAGCCGCGATCACCGTCATCCGTACCCACCCTGCCACGACGTCCCGGCGCCACAACACCAGCGTCACGAACCCGAGCAGCGCGACGAGGAACGCGAGCGCCGGGGCCCAGTGCCGCCGCGCGCCCCACGCCAGCGCCACGAGGGGCACGACCCAGAAGAACGGGTCGACGATGGCCACCCAGTCGGCGTAGTACCAGCGCGCGCTCCACGGCAGGAACGGGCGCAGCCCGTAGGAGCCCTGCCAGTCGAGGTACAGGTGGCTCAGCACGGTCGTGGCGACGCAGGCGGCGATCCAGCGCCAGGCCGGAGCGGCCTCGCCGCGCCGACGCGCCCACCAGGTCAGAATCGCGCCGCCGAGAGCGGTGAGCACCACGATCTCAACGGCGGCCCCGAGGAGGGAGTGCGTGATGCCGCGATGGTAGACGAGATAGGAAACGCCGGCACGCGGGGTCCAGGCGCCCGGCGTGACGAGCAGTTCGGCCCAGTCCGGGGCGTTGCCCGCGATTGCGCCCATGAGCGCGGCCGCGCGGACCGTGCGATCGGCCACATGTTGTCCATGGGTGGCTGAAACGTAGACGGTAGCGGAAGCCTGGCACCCCCCCATCGCACCCCCGGGCCGGCGTTGTCCCGTGCGCCCTGCGCCCCACGCCGGACAGCGCTTGTGACCCAGCCGGGGTTCGGTGAGTCTTCCCGGGAGACCCCATTCCCGGAGGTAGCACCGATGCGACGTCCCTATCCCCTGCTCGCGCTGGCCTTGGCCGCCTGCGGGCGAGTCGTCTACACTCGCGCCGCGGTCGTCTACGCCGAGCCGCCTAGCTACGTCTATGTCGCACCGATCGATCGCGTCGTCGTGGTCACGCGCGAGGTGCTCGTGACGCGCGGCTACGTGGTGTACCGGGAGGAGGAGGATGGCCCGAACCGCATCTTGTGGGCGCGGCGCGGCGACGATGAGGTGGTGCGAGTGTTCGCCACTCGCGATGGCGAGCGCGTGGTCGTGCGCGGCCTGACGGAGGTGCGTGACCGTGGGCACGGCAGACGCTGGGTCCGGAAGGCGCACGCCGAGGAAGTGATCACGGAGGTCGACGGGCGGATGCGCCGGGAACGCCGGGAGCACTAGCTGGCGGAGTCGCGGCGGCGTAGGTTTGGGCCCCACCCCCCACCTCCCGGCGCCTGGAGAGGGCCCCATCGGTTACGAACCCCTGCCCGACCGCCGCGTCCGCGGCGAGCGTCGTGAGCTCGATGACCGCCGCTCGGGCGTCGATCGCCGCTCGCGGGGTAACCGGCGCTGGGGGGAGGGGGCCGTGCCGGTCGCCGGCGAGCGCCGCTCGTCGGGCGAGCGACGGTCCCTGGGCGAGCGGCGGCGCGCCCCCCGACGCTCACCCACGCCGCGCCGCCTCGTGGTCGACCGCCGTGCCAAGGGAGTAGCGCAGCGCCCCTAACCCGTCGCGCGGCACGCCCGGCACGCCGTATACTCCTCCGGTGCCCTACCTTAGGCTGATCGACCCGGTTACCCACCGCGCCACCGAGCTGCGCGAACCGCTCGCGCGCCTCGGCCGCAGCCCCGAATGCACTGTGCCCTTTGCCGGAGCGAGTGCCGGTGTGGTCTCGGCGACGCACGCCGAGCTGCGCGCGCGCGGCGGCGAGTGGTGGGTCACCGATCTGGGGAGCCGCAACGGCACCTACGTGAACGGCCGGCGTATCGCCGCCCCCGTGCCGCTCCGCGTAGGGGATGTGATCGGACTGGGCGAATCGGGGCCCCGGCTTGCCGTGGCAGCCGTGAGCGAAGGACTCGCCCCGACCCTCGCCGAGCGGCCCGGGCTCCCCGGCCGCGCCGATCTTCCGGGGCTGCCGTCCGAGCGCCCCGCGACTGGGGCGCCGCGCGCCTACGCCCTCACGCTGCTCGATAGCACCACCGGGCAACGCTACGAGGCCCTGGGCACGCGCATCCGGATCGGGCGGTCGGCCGAGTGCGAGGTCCAGCCGGCGCCCGGCGCCCAGGGGGACCCGGTCGTGTCCCGCGTGCACGCCGAGCTCACGGTCGCCCCGTCCGGATCGCTCGTGCTGGGCGATGCCGGGTCGAAGAACGGCACGTTCGTGAACGAGGAGCGCGTGACGGGGCCCGTACCGGTGCGGCTCGGCGATCGCATCATGCTGGGGCATGGTGGGCCCGTGCTCATCGTCGAGGGGCTCGGGACGGCGCCGCAGATACCGGTGGCCCGCCCACCCGTGGCGCGGGGTCGCGACACTGTACTGAAGGTGATCAGCCACGCCATCGCGCAGGCGAAGGAGGAGCGGCGCCAAGGCAAGCGGGGCTCGACGGCGTTCCTGCAGGCGGTCGCAGCCGAGGTGGGCAAGAGCTCCGGGCGGAAGTTTCGCTGGTTTACGGCGCTCGTCCTCGCGCTGCTGCTCCTGCTCGGGGGCGCCGTGTACGGCGTGTATTGGCTCTTGTCGACGCAGGTCGAGCAGACGGAGCAGGCCCAGCGCACCGCGGAGGACTCCGCCCGTGCCGCGACCGCGCGGCTGGGGCGGGAGCTCGACGCCGCCCGGGCGAGCGCGGCGCCCGCGGCGCAGGTGGATAGCCTGCGCGCCCAGCTGCATTCGGCCCAGGCCCGGACCGCGGAGCTCGGCGCGGCGCTCGAGCGGGCCCAGGTCGCCCTGACGTCCCAGCTCGCCGCCGGCGAGGTGCGCCGCGTCGCTGCCCAGACGGAGGTGGAGCGCCTGCACGACGAGCTCACCGCGGCCGAGCGGCGGGCACCGTCGGCGGCATCGCTCGACAGCCTGCGCCGCGCCGTCGTCACCGCGGAGCAGCAGACCCAGAACCTCGACGCCAAGATGCGCGCGATCCGCGCCACCGATTTCGCGGCGATCGCACAGCAGTCACAGGCGGGGGTCGGGCTCATCACGGTGAGCTTCGGCCGCGAGTACTTCAACGGTACCGGCTTCGCGATCACTGCCGACGGCTACATGCTCACCAACTGGCACGTCGTGGCCGACTCCGTACACCCGCGGCCCGATACCACGTGGGTCATCATGGCCGACCAGGCCCAGGCGCACTACGCCGACGTGATCGCGACGTCACAGGAACGCGACATCGCGATCATCAAGATCCGGGGCTATCAAGGGGGACCCTACTTGACGGCGATCGACTGGCGCGGCACGAAGGCACGTCAGGGCGAGCCGGCCGCCTTGATCGGGTATCCGGCGGGCTCGGGGTTCGCACGGCTGCGGGGCACGGTGGTGCGCACGTCGATGACGGCGGGGATCATCTCGCGGGCCACGGAGGACGTGATCCAGTTCGATGGCATCACGATCGGCGGCTCGTCGGGCAGCCCGCTGTTCAACGCCTTTGGCGAGGTCATCGCAATCCATCGAGCCGGGCTGCAGCAGTCGCCCGGGTTCGCGCTCTCCGTACCTACCCGACATGCGGTCCCGATCATGCCGGTCCCGCTCAAGCAGAAGCTGGGAATCGAGTGAAGCGGATCTAGTCCTTCGAATAGTCGATCGTGACGACGATCCCGGTGCGCTCGGCCGACGGATAGGCAACGCTCACCTGCGCCAGTGTCGAGACAGGAGCGCGAGTGGCCGCGCCTGAGCTCGTCGACGGGGCAAACAGAGCCGCTCGAGCCGCTTGGAGGCCCTGGGAGCTGACCTGCACATCAACCACTTGCGCAGTCACTTGCAGCGTGCCACGTGCTTGGGCTTCTGCGGCAGCGGGGCGGAGCAACAGAGTCCCGCAGGCCAGCAGGGCCACGACCAAGCTACGGGTTACGTCAGACCGAGTGAGACCGCTCACGCTACGCTCCGATGTTCG